>ERZ1027064.785-NODE-785-length-12956-cov-3.897760_pt1 | contig 12956 bp, 6 predicted proteins | sample MGYA00519422_ERZ1027064 | MGnify/ENA primary metagenome ERZ1027064 (study PRJEB26926, sample SAMN06164492) | human gut metagenome | biome: ENVO:00009003; feature: ENVO:2100002; material: ENVO:00002003 | host: Homo sapiens | place: USA | collected 2012 ... | reverse complement strand
ATGAGGGAATCTTTCTCAAGCAACACATCTCCGTTTACATTTTTGATATCTTCACTGGTATAAAGGCCGAAGACGCCGCCTGCAAGAACACGGTCTGTATCTTTTTCTTTCTTCAGAACAGTAACCTTTACTTTCTGACGGGTATTCTGCCATTTTTCATCATAAGTGATTACCGGTGTGTCCTGATCACGGTAGGAAAGATCAACATATCTCGGCTCTCCGTCCAGCACATAACCATGGGCAGTTTTTACTTCCTTCACATAGTACTTGCCAGCCGGGAGATCTCCCATCTGTGCAATACCATTAGAATCTGTGGTAATGGTTCCCACTTTTTCATCTGCTTTAAAATAATCTTCGCTGACACCATCTGCCGCTTTGATATCTTCCGCAGCAAATACATCGAAAGTTACATCTGTAAGACTTCCAGTTACATATTCAAAGAGATGCTCCACAGTACCTTTTACATTGTCCAGAAGTGTCACTTTATCCAAAAACTCTCCATTTTTGTTGATGATCAGAAGTCCTGTCGGTACTTCATCTTTCATCTCTACTTTCTGAATCTCTTCGGTATCTTCCAGCGTGAACTTCACATCCATTACTTTCAGATAACCATAAGGTGCCATTTCCTCACGAAGGGTGTATTCCTCACCAACTGTCAGTCGTTTGATCACATGTGGCTGATCTTTTACAGAAGTCCACTGATCCACAACATTTCCTTCTTTATCAAGAACGGTGAGTTTTGCCCCATCCAGTTCCACACCTGTTGTTACATCAGATTTCGTAATTTCTACTGTTGTTGGCTGGTTCTTTTTCACTGTTTTCAGTTTTACTGTCTTCACATTCTGTCCCTGGTAAGAAGCATTCAGATTCAGAACTTCATCAGAGGACACAAATCCAGCCGGTGCTTTTAACTCTTTCACATAATACTGTCCAAGTGGCAGATCCAGCGTACATACTGCAAGACCATTATTATCAGAGGTCATTTCCTGTAAGAGTGTGTCTACTTTCACGATTACTTTTCCATCTGCCTTGATATCCGCTTTGTTATAGATACCAAAGACAGCTCCTGCTACGGTTGCACCATTTTCTGCATCCTGTTTTTCTACCTGGATTGCAACTTTCTGTCGGTCATCGCCAACAGTCACTTCCTGTTCGATCACAGGTGTATCCTGATTGGCATAGACAAATGCGACTTCTGATCTGTCATGGTTCAGGACAAATCCTTCCGGTGCAGTCTTTTCTACTACATAGTAAGAACCAAGTGGCAGGTTATCAGCAACTGCTTTTCCGTCTTCCCCAGTCGTTACCGTTGTTACCAGTGCATCTTTTGCATAGATCAGCTGTCTGTTTCTGTTTTCATCTTTCTGGTAATCCGGTGTATAAATATTTTCAGCTGCATAGACATTAAATTCTGCACCCTTCAGGTATCTTTCTTCATAAACAAAATCCTTCTTAAATCCGGTCAGCATCTCACCTTTTTTATAGATCGTCAGCTTTCCTTTTACCGGATGGTTCTCGTAATCTACAGTAATAATGGCATCTCCGCTTTCAGAATCCATCTGGTATGCTGTGTTTGCATCCACTGCAATCTCTACATAGTTCTTGTTGATTGTGTACCCTTCCGGTGCGTTGACTTCCTCAATGCGGTAATGTCCGATCTTCAGATTCTTCGGCATGATCAGATATCCCTGGCTGTCCGTAAAATAGGACTTATGGGTTGTTGTCACTGGGTAAGTTGTTACCTGTTCCACATACTTTTTATTATCCAGGTCATATACCTTAAATTCTGTTCCTGCAATCAGGACGGATTTCTTTGTTTCATCGTCTTTTTTCACGATTTTCAGTTTTGCCTTAAACTCTTCATCCAGAAGCACTCGCCAGATCTGTGGCTCATTTGGATGATGCTCTGTGATATTCACTTCAAAATCATCGACTGGCTTGTAATTGTGTGGTGTTGTTGTTTCACGGACAATATAGCTTCCAAATGGTAATGGAATACTGCAGGCATAACCTTTTTCATCTGTGAAAATCTCAGTTGCTCCATTTTCTCCACTCACTACAGGTTTTGCAGAATCAAAGTCGTAGCTTCCATCTGCTTTCTTTGTAAGGGAAGATTTCAGATAAACTGTAAATCCAGCTCCGGATAACAGATCTGCATCGGTCTTTCCATTGTTGGCTGCTTTGATGATCTGAAATGGCTGCTTGATGACCTGCTCACTGGAAGTGCACTCTCTTTTTACTTCTGCTGTCATATCTCCTTCATAACTGCACGTAAGATCATGCTCTTCTGTATCTGCCAGGTATCCGGTCGGCGGTGTGATCTCTTTGATATAATATTTGCCAAGATACAAGCCATTTACAGAAGCCTGTCCTTTGTCATCTGTTGTAAGAGAAGCTACCTGTTCTCCTGCTTTATAAATAGTTCCGGTTGCTCCGTCCGGATGCACGATATCTTCACGGGCATACAGTCCATAAACTGCACTTTTCAATGTGGCATCTCCCTGCGGTACTGCTTTTCCTGTCTCTTTATCCACTTTATAAAGATTGATCTTTGCTGTCACACGGTCATTGCTGAAGGTATGGGCAAAAGATACGGTTGCTTCTTTATCATTGGTGTAAGAAAACTTGAACGTATACACATCTTCTGTATTTCTTACATAGCCTTCCGGTGCCTGATCTTCTTTTACAGAATAGGAGTATCCAATCGGCAGGTCTGCTGTGAATTTGGCAGTTCCGTCTGCACCAGTAGTTGCTTTCTCAATCAGCGTTCCTTTTTTCACAACAACGGTTCCGTCTGCATTTCTAATATCATCGGATGCATACAGAGCAAAAATACCGCCTTTCAGTGGTTTCTTGGTGTCTTTATCCTGTTTTACTACGGAAACATCTGCTTTCTGTCTCTCGTTGTTAAAAGTCACATCTGCAAATACAACTTCTTTATTCTGTCCGGCATAAGTCAGAGTCACTGACTTTTCTTCACTGCCGTTATAGAAATTGTCCGGCGCTTTTTCTTCTTTCACCACATAGTTTCCAAGATGCAGGTTCTTCAGTGTGACAGAACCATTCTCACCTGTTGTCAGATTTTCTTTTACAAGATCACCTTTACTGTACACTTTTGTGCCATAAGCAGTTACAATATCAGCTTCGGCATACACGTTATATACTGCATTTTTCTGTCTGCGGTTCTCATACTGGAATACGGTTCCACTCTCACTGACTTCTGCACCGATAAGAACCTGACCTTCTTTGTAAATGGTAAGCTCTGCCAGCTGTTCCTTATTTTCCACGGTTACAGCTGAGGTCTTACTTGCTACCAGTTTTACATTTGTTGCCGTTGCATTTACTACATATCCCTGTGGTGCTGTGATTTCTTTCAGATAAACGGTATCCTGTGTCTTGATGATCGTAACAGAGGATTTTCCATTCTTATCTGTTGCCGGCATCTGAGTGATCAGCTTTGTACATGCCTCATCGCTGTATACACCGAATACTGCACCTGCAAGATTGACATCCGCTGTATCGTCTTTCTTTACGATTTCGATCGTAGCCTGTTCAATCCATGACACCTTTAAGCTTACATATTTTTCATCAGCAACACCTTCTCCAAATACAAATGCCAGATCCTGAACACTTGCATTCGTAGTCAATTTATATGCTGAATAATCTTTTGTAATACTTCCCTTCATTTTTGCAGAAAAAGTAGCACTTACATCTTTTGTCTGTGTCAGAGGTGCTGAAAGATAAAACGTAGTTCCTCCTCCAATTGTTACGCTTGCACCTGCCGCACTTACGGTTCCAGTAGATACATTATGGAGCTTTACTCCTTTTGGTAAGTCCATTGTGATTTTCTGCTGGGAAGATGCGTTGAACTTAATGTTCTCCGTTCTCTGAACATTTCTATCTACATAAGCTTTTACATCCGGCTTTGAAAATGACATCGCTACATCTGGTATTTCCGGCTTATTCACACAATAATTATAGAGTTCTTTTGCCAAAGCCTCTCCTGTAGCATTGGTTCCGTAAAATGCATCACTGCTTCCGTTGGCATATGATGCAGCCATGTGAATGATGATGAATCTTTTTCCTTCTGAAAAATCCGTGTGTTTATTCGCAAAAAAGCTTTCGCTCCCTGAGGCATCTGTGCAGTAATAACACACTTTTGCTAACGCCTGATTGTCTCCAATCTTTGTAATTGTATAATTTCCAGATCCAGGTCCTGGCTTAGCTGGCTGTACACAATACGCAATTGCTCTGACGTTTCCGTAGCTGATATAGTACGGCTCTGTCAGATAGGTTCCAAGATTATAATCTGCATATCTATACAGTGGTCCTTTTTCAATTGTTACCTGCTGTGTACTTCTTGCTGAATAAGCTGAAACTGCTTCAAATGTTGCAATCTCTCCCTCTTCCATAGCATCAAGATCCACACCTTCGTCTCCTGCCTGTTCCAAAACATCATGAAGCTCTAACCCTGATTCTTCATCATAGGTATCCTGATTCTGTGCCTGCTCTACTAAATCATCAAATTCATCAGCATCAATATCGGTAATCTCCGAGTCTGATTCTGACTCCTCCGCTTCTTCTGTCTGCTGTTCACTGCCAGCTGTTTCGGACTCAGTCACTGCTTCACTCCCTGCCGCCTCTGTCTGTACTTCTGTTTCTTTATCACGCACAATCAGTTTTCGGCTGATCTGGTACTTCGGATGCTCCTGATTTACCGGTTCCACATAATAGACCGCTTTGTAAGTGTCCGCATGATCTGTCGTAAAATCCTCATTCTTGTCATTCTTTGCTTCCTCAAATGTGACTTTGACCTTGTTATCATCCTTGATTTCCAGTCCCGTGTAATCTGATTTCACATCAAATACACTGCCTGTTTCAATTTCATAATCTTTGGCAGTCACCACCTCATCTTCATCCAGAAGGGCTTTCACTTCCTCATAAAGTGGAGGTTTTTCCTCTGGCTGGATCTCCGCTGCATATGCCGTCATCGGAGACAACACTGTACTAAGCATTGTCATGCCTGCCAGCAAGCCAGATACTACTTTTCTAAAATTACCTTTTTTCTTCATGCTAAGGTCCTCTCTTTCATATATTTGTATTAAAACAGACAGTCCTTAGACTGCCTGCAATACACTACTTATCGTTGTGGAAAAATCAGATTGAACTGTACATTTCCCTCTCCGGGATCGACCATCTCCACAGTTGCTTCATACTGTCTCCCTGTTTTTCTGGATACCAGATCCTTATAATGGATTTTTCCTTTAGACAGGAACTTCTTTGCTGCCACCTTATCCATCTTTTTTCCCTGGCTTGCAAGAAATTTATCATTTTTCCATAAGGTAAAAGCACAGTTCCGGTCAGAACAGTAAAAATTTACTTTTCCTTCCCTGACATCTGCTCCACAGCGGGGACATTTGCCAATGACTTCTCCTTTTGCCTTTCCCTGAAACTGATTTTTCTTCTCTTCTGAAATCCCCTGATACCTGGCAACCAGTTTCTGCATCAGCTCTGTAATCCCATTTAGGAATTCATCTGCTGTCTCTGTATTCTGGGCAATATGATTCAATGCCATTTCCCACTCTGCGGTCATCTTCGGAGATTTAATCTCATCCGGTAGAACCGTAATCAGCACATTTCCATCATCTGTCGGCACCAGATTTTTCTTTTCCCTTTTCACAAAGCCAGACTGAATCAGTTTTTCAATGATTGCTGCCCTTGTTGCCGGAGTACCAAGTCCTTTCTTTTCTGTATCTTCGGTCAGCTCTTCATTCCCTGCACGTTCCATCGCAGAAAGCAGGGTATCTTCTGTGTACTGTTTCGGTGGCTGTGTAAAATGCTCCGATACAAAAGAATCACAGGGACCATAATGCTTGCCTGCCCAGATATCCAGTTCCGGCTCTTCTTTTTCACTCTTTACGCCAAAGAACTGTTTCAATTTATTTTCGATCGCCTTGAATCCTTCCTGCTTTGTTTTCTTTGCTGTGAGATAAAACGTATGATAATTGCAGGTGATCTGGCATTTATGGCTTTCATAAATATAAGGATCTGCAGTTGCTGTCAGAACCCTGGCACTGATCAGATACAAAATCTTGCGGTTTCGTTCTTTCAGTTCACCAATATCTGCTTTGGCTACTTCCATGGTTGGGATAATCGCATGGTGATCGGATACTTTCTTTGAATTTAATACCTTACTCACGTCTGGGTGATATTCCAGACCTTCAGCATAAGGCATTTTCCCAAGTAACATCTGAATCAGTGTTTCAGTGCTTTCTCCCATCTCATCTGTCAGATACTGGCTGTCTGTTCTCGGATAAGTGACAAGTTTCTGCTCATACATCTCTTGCACGGCATCCAATGTCTGTTGAGCGGTATAGCCAAACATTCTGTTTGCTTCCCTCTGCAGAGTGGTCAAATCATAAAGCTTCGGAGGACGGACCGTTTTCTCTTTCACATCATCCTTCTCCACTTCGCACATGCGCTCCTGACACTCTGCAGCCACTTTATCTGCATCTTCTTTTTTCTGAAAATTCTCTGTGACCGCATCCATATCGTCAAATTTGATATGAGCCATATAATATTTCTCTTTGGTAAATTCCTTGATCTTCTGATTTCGATCCACGATCATGGCAAGTGTTGGTGTCTGTACTCTTCCAACTTTCAGATTCTGGTTATACAGAACGGAAAAAAGACGGCTCGCATTGATTCCCACCAGCCAGTCAGCCTTTGCCCTGCAAAGTGCTGACTGATAGAGACTGTCATAACACGAACCGTCTTTTAATGACGCAAATCCATCTTTAATTGCCTGTTCTTCCATAGAAGAGATCCAGAGCCGCTTCATCGGCTTTTTACATCCTGCCTGCTCATACACCAGACGGAAGATCAGCTCACCTTCACGTCCTGCATCAGTGGCACAGATCACTTCATCTACTTTGGAATCTCTCATAAGTTTCTTTAAGATTCCAAACTGCTTTTTCGTACCTTCCAATACCTTATGTTTCCAACATTCTGGCACAATCGGCAGATCATCATATCTCCATTTTTTATATTTTTCATCGTATTCCGATGCATCACATAATCCAACCAGATGTCCTACGCACCAGGAAACGATATAACCGTTTCCCTCCACGTAGCCATCTTTTCTTGTTCTGGCTCCAAGCACGGAAGCCAGTGCCATCGCAACCGATGGCTTTTCTGCAATCACTAATTTCATTTACTCCTGCTCCTCTTCTTCATCTTCCAGTACATCATCATTAAAATCTTCATCTCTCAGGATTTCCGGTTCTGCACTTTCTTCCTGCTCATCTGCATCGTCTACTTCCCGTTTTTCTGACTCTGAATCTTCGGATTCATCTTCATCCTCTTCCATCTCATCCTCATCATCATATTCATGCTTTGGTTTATAGACTTTGAAATAATATCCTCCTGCCGCAGCTCCGACTGCAACCAGTGCAATCAAAAGATACGTTCCGAATGGACTTTTATCTTCCGGCATCTGAATATCATCCTCTACCTTATCTTTCTCAGCTGACTCTGTCGTTTCCGGTTTTTCTTCCTCTGCTTTTTTCTCTGGTTCTGCATAAACCGTATCCACTTCCGGAAGTGTCACTGAATCAGAAAGTGTGAAGTTCATCAGATCTTTCTCACTGACTTCGGTAAGGAAATACACATTATCCTGAGATTTTGAATTGTCAATAATCAGATAGAAAATCTTACCACTCTTCGTTGAAATGGTATAAAACTCTTTTGTTCCTTCCGTAGCTGTTTTTGTAACGGATTCTGCCGTCTCGCCTTCTTTATTAAGCTGTTTCTCAATACCTGTTACTGTCCGATCATCCACGGTTCCTTTTGCATCTGTTGGCTCAGAAGCCTGTGCATCCTGTGGAAGTGGTGAAGTCGTTGTTTTCTCAGTCCCAGTTGCATCTGCACTGGTCGTAGTTGCCATTGCACCATTACTTTCACTGGAAGTTTTCTGTTTCTCTGCCTGCTTCTTTGCCCATTCATAATAAGGATTCTGCAGTACATACTTTTCCGAAGTATTTCCGGCACCGTCTGTTACCGTAATCTCAATCTGTTTTGTAGTAAAATCTTTCTGTGTCAATTGCACTCTCAGCATTCCATCATTCAAGTCTGTATAAGTGGTGCCATTGACTGTTACTGCAGTAATCCCGGATACTGTATCATTCCCCTGAATCGTCAGCACACCATCTGTCAGGGAAGCAGAGAGTGTAGGCTTTTCCGTGTCATAACACTTAATAGAGCGATTCTGCTCATAGACCTTCCCCTCACCATCTGTCACACGCACGTACACTGTCTGGTTTCCAGTAATCGTGATACTTCCGCTTCCAGTTACATCCTGCCAGCTTCCATCTTTTCCTGCTTTTGCTTCAATTTTTGCTATCGAGAAACCTTCCGGCATATGGCTGGCATCTACCGTAACAGCAATGGTTGTTTCTCCCTGTTTCCAGCCATCCGGCTTCTCAATCGTGATTGCAGGTGTAGTATTCTCAGCTGCATAAGCAGTCTGTGTCTGGAGCAAAGGTGTTGTCAGGCAAAGAAATGTCGTTGCTGCAAGCAAGCTCTTTTTTACCCTGCTTTTAGTAATTGTTCTCTTCTTCTGTTTCATTTTTTCCAGATTCATCATCGGCTTTTGTTTCCTCCTTCTGTATTTCTACCCTGCCGGGCAGTTCATTTTTCATTCTCTTTTTGAAAGCTTCCAATTCTGGAATACTCATATCCATTGCACGGATAATTCTTACAATTTCCAGATTTTCCGCTTCTGTTTTGGCAATCTCCGCAGCCTTGAACCGCTTTAAATCTGCTTCATATCTGGCTTTGGAGGCTTCCATTTTTTCCTTGGCTTTCTCATAATCTGCCGTTGCTTTTTCAAGACTTTTCATCGCTTCTCCTTTCCGGACGGCTGATGCAGCCGCCCTTTTTTCTTACCATCGTCCAAATCCATAGAAATGGCTCTGCCAGTATGGGGAATTGATGGACGTATACTGCACCGGATGTCCACAATGGATCATCTGACCATTGCCCACATAGATTCCGATATGCGTTACCGGAACTCCTGCATCGTAAGTACCTGTAAAGAAGATCAGATCTCCTGGCTGTGCTTCTGACTGAGATACCGGCGTACAAATGTCATACAATCCCTGTGCCGTTAATCTTCCTGTATTCCTTACACCTGAATGTGTCAGGCAGTAACTTACGAATCCAGAACAGTCAAATCCACTTGGCGAATATCCACCCCACACATACGGTGTCCCAAGATATCTCGCTGCTTCATTTAACAAACGCTGTGCTGCTTCACTGGTATATTCATTGCCGCCAAAGCCTGCTCCTTCTCCAGTTTCCAGATAAAAGATCGGGTTTAACCGCTCTCCATTTTTCAGAAGTTCAATATGAAGATGGCTTCCTGTAGAATTTCCGGTATTTCCTACAAGACCGATCTCATCACCTTTCGTGACGGATGCTCCTGCAGATACACTCCGGCTGCTTAAATGTGCATACCGCAGTTCATAGCCTTTACTGTCCTTGATCACAACATAATTGCCATAGCTGTCGTTATAAGCAGAAGTTGTAACCGTTCCGGTCAGCCCTGCCATTACTTTTGTCCCTTCCGGTGCTCCGATATCCATACCATTATGAAGCTGATTTGCTCCTGATATTGGATGAATCCTGTATCCATAATAGCTGGTCACACTGGAATACCAGTTAAAATCAACCGGTGTTGCAAACATCTGCAAGTTGCCTTTTGTATCGTTGTAGGCACTGAACAGTTCTTTCTGGAAAAATCCCAACCTGTCCTGACAGATTGACATCAGGTTTCCACTATTTAAGGTGACATTCAGCACATCTACATCTCTTGTCCTGGTCACTTCCACTTCATTGCTTCCATTATCATCTGCCAGATAACATTCCCATGTTTGATGTCCATGTGCAGATGCTGCCGCATGACTGTCATAATAGACATCAAATTGTACACCGTATCTTGCGAAAGCTCCGGTATCTTCTACGGTATATTCGATACCATTCATAACTACCTTTGTTCCCATTGGAACAAACGGATTGGAAGCATCTACCGCTAAGGTATGATTGTCAGTTGGATATGCTCCACTGGCAGTCGGTCCTCCGCTCCAAATACCACAACAGATTGGACAGTTACAATATCCACTGGTCACAACCTGTCCCAGGGATTCCCCTACCCTTACTGTCGTTGTTTCTGTCACCGTTTCATTCACTGCTTCTGTTTCCAGCTGATACTGTAATGCAAACAAGGCATCCAGCTCCGGCTTGACCTGTTCAAAAGTAAATTCTTCATACTTTGCAGACAGATAACTGATCAGGATAAACGGATCATGCTCAATAGGTCCGATGTTATATCGGTATTCCTCATGTCCCGGTTCTTCAGATTCCATGTTGTTGATCCGCTCCTGCAGATTAGCTTCCAGCTGTGTGTAATACAGTTCCGCTTCCCGGATTGCCTGATCCGATGACAGATAACTGGTTCCGGTGTAAGTGATCACATTTTGTAAAAACACTGCAGAGCATGACGTGACATTCGTTATGATCAGAAACATCAATCCGATCAGAACTGCTACACTGATATACACCTTCCGGTTTTCTTTAAAGAAGTTGGTGACTTTGCCGCCAATCTTCTTGATATAATCAATCGTACCTTTTGTAGCTGTTCCTACTGTCTGTTCACTTCGCTTCGCTTTGGCATAATCCCGTTTGATCTGTTGCTTCTGAATCTGTTTTTTCAGTTTCTTCTGCTCCTGCCGGGCTGCCGCCTGTGTCTGTTTCTCTTCCTGTCTTTCTAGTCTGCTTCTTTTTCTGGATGCCCTCTGTTTCCTGCGTCTGGCACTTCTCTGTTCCAGCCGGTAAACACCTTCGCCGCTTTCTTCTAACTTATGGGCACCTTCTACCGCCGCATTATCATCTTCATTTTTGCTGATCTCACGGTGCAATGCTGCGGAAGTTGCACTTCCTGCTTTCTTGACAACAGAAGTTTTTTCTGTTTTCACAGATTCCCCTTCGCCAAACTTCAAGCGGGATTTCTTCTTTCCAGGAGCTTCCCCTTCATTTGCCTGATAGACCTGTGCTTTCTTGGAATGCTGCTTTGCTTCCTTTTTCTTTCTTGCTTCTTCATAAGAAAACTTTTTGGCTTTTTCTTTCTGTTTCTGATGGCGGAAATTGACTCCATCCGTATCCATCTGGTTCAATTTCTCCATATCTTTGTCATTTTTCACAGAAGCACCAGTTTCCTCATAAGCAAACTTCAAACGTTGTTTTTGTTTTGGCTTTTTGCTGCCACCTGTCTGATTTCTCCGGCTGTCTCCTCTGTTTTCTGATAGATCAGCACGTTTTTCTTTCAGTCTCCCTGACTGTCCGGCTTCGGATTTTTCTGCAAGTCTGGATTCTTTTCCGACTTCAGCACGGATTCTTTTTCTATTTTGCTGTTTACTACACTGTCCAAAATCCTCACTTTGCTTCTCTGTCCGTATCAGTTCCGGTGCATCTCTGGATTTTTGCACAGAGGGTCGAATATTTTTCCCACTCCGTTCAGACTGGCGGTGAGACTTATCCACAAGGTTTTCTTCTTTTTCCCCCTGTTTTCTTCCCATCTGCACATCACTGGCACGGTTACTGACACGAACAGAAGATTTATCTGTCAGGTTTTCTTCCACCAGACCATCCTTGGTCATCTTCTGGACTTTCTTGTCCCTGACTTTCATTCTCTGTTCTGCCACTGATTACTCCTCCTTCTTCGGATACCCTTTCCCTGCCTGTAATAAACAGAGAATAGCGATGCCAAATACAGCACCGCCACTAAAAGTTAATACATATGAAATTGCTCGTAACATTGTTTTCTCCTTTGATTTAACCTGCTTCGGAAGTCTCCTCTAAGCGGGTTGTCATGATTTTATAGAGGGAATTCTTCGGGAATCTGTCTACAAATGGGATAATGACATTTCCATAGAACAGAAGTCCTTCACCCTCATTACTGTTGGTTACATAAGACAGCTGGGTTGGTGAAATATTCAGCTGTTTTGCCAGAATCTGCCTGTCTCCGGAAGCCTGGTTGAGCATATAAATGAAATCAGAGTTTTCAAAAATATTCTCGATTTCCCTGGAAGCCAATAAATCTTTGATATTTTGTGTTATCTGATTGTTATTATCAGGCGGCTTTTTATCCACCTCTCTGGGGCTTTCGCCCATTTTCATCAGCGTGTCATTTCACGCTCAGCATAGCATATCTTTTTACCACGATTTATATCGTACCGGCTGGCAATGCGGCCTCTTGGAGCTGTTATATTCTGCTTATGCAGGTTCAAGCTCTATGCGTTGCGTGTGACTATTTTATTATAAATAGCCTTCCACTCGGATTAGGACGCTACCCCTTTCCCGTTTTTTTCCGCATTGATAATTCTGACTTACTTGCCGGTTTCAGTCAGAACGGCGATAGTTTGCACTTTAAGCGACTAACAAGTAACAAACTAGTTCACCAGTTGGAATACCACCCCATTTACGGAATCGCTTCCAAATCTCCACGCTGTAGGCTGCAGTTTGTTCTTCTTTTAAGAGAAGATGGAACTCGTCCACATAGTATCTGGTGGATTTATGGGCAGAACGGTTCATCGTTACCCTGTTCCAAACCTGATCCTGGATGACGAGCATCCCAATCTTTTTCAACTGCTTACCAAGTTCCTTGATATCAAAGCAGACAATGCGGTTATTGATATCCACGTTTGTCTGATGGTTAAACACATTCAAAGAACCTGTAACATAGATTTCCAACGAAGTGGCCAGTCGCTGTGCTTCTGGCTCTTCCTGTTTTCTCAGAAGGTTATATAAATCCTCCAGGATTGGCATCTTCTCCGGCACTGGATCGGCAAGATATTCCTGATATACTAACCGTACACCTGTCTCTTATACACATCTGACGC
>ERZ1027064.770-NODE-770-length-13048-cov-7.412761_pt1 | contig 13048 bp, 10 predicted proteins | sample MGYA00519422_ERZ1027064 | MGnify/ENA primary metagenome ERZ1027064 (study PRJEB26926, sample SAMN06164492) | human gut metagenome | biome: ENVO:00009003; feature: ENVO:2100002; material: ENVO:00002003 | host: Homo sapiens | place: USA | collected 2012 ... | reverse complement strand
GTGTTAAGATTAATGGAAACCTAATTTTTTCAAATTTAAGTTATATTATGAATAGTGGCGATATGATAGCTTTAACAGGTGCTTCGGGTTGCGGAAAAACGACATTGCTAAACTGTTTAGGTTTAATACAACCAATTGAGAGTGGAACTATTTTAATTGACCAAAAGAATGCCACCAAATGGAATGATAAAGAGAAAACTAACTTTTGGCATAAATATGCTACATTTATTTATCAAGATTATGGTATCATCGAAGATGAAAGTGTTGCTTATAATATAACACTGGATAAATCTAAAATCCGTAAATCAGAAGTGGAAACAATTTTAAAAAAAGTGGGGCTAAGCGGTAGAGCTAATGAACAAGCTGTAGTTTTATCTGGCGGAGAAAAGCAAAGAATAGGTATAGCAAGAGCAATTTTGAAAAACGCTTCTATAATTTATGCTGATGAGCCTACGGCTTCTCTTGATAGCGAAAATAGACAAATAGTAATTAAGTTACTTAAAGAATGTGCTTTAAATGGAGCAATAGTCATTTTAGCTACACATGATGATAGATTGGTAAATGAATGTAGTAAAGTTATAGATATGTCAAGGTTATAGTTTTACAGGAAAAAGCTTTCTACCGACGGAGTGATCCGCCAGCGGTGGCGGTCGTAAGACATATCGCCACGCCAGCTTGCTGGCGAGCGGACGGTTCACTTCGGCGGTTGGGCGAGCTTGCGAGCCTTACAAAGCCCCCGTTATCTAACAGGGGGGTACTATTACAAGAAACAAGGCACAAAACAATTACAAAAATCCCGATATGAAACGATGTACGAAGTTATAAGAACTTACTGCACTTCACACCCTGTCATTTCTACCCGACAGGTCGAAAACAGCATATCGGAAGCAAAAAATACAAGGTGTATGCTCCTATGGGCGTATGCCTTTTTTGATTGGAGGAATGAACATGAATGACATGGAATTTATCGAAGCATTGAAAACAAAACGGAACGCCTGCGGTTATTCCCAAAGCAGACTGGCAAAGGAACTGCACATCAGCAGGCAAAACCTGAATGAGATTGAGAACGGGAAAACAAGAGCCAGCAAAGAAATGAAGCATACGCTCCTGCATTATCTGGACTACTGCAAATGCACACAGCCTTTTACGCTGAATATTGATTATCTGCGTGTCCGCTTCCCTACTACGGACGCATTGGAGATTATCAAAAACGTGCTAGCTATGAAAGCTGAATACTTTATCCATGAAGATTACGGGCTGTTCGGCTATGAAGAACTATACCGCTATGGCGAGATTATTGTTACCGCTTCCAAAGACGCTTCTATGGGCGTTTTACTGGAATTAAAGGGCATGGGCTGTCGGCACTTGGAACACGTCCTACAGGCAAGGAAAACAGGCTGGTATCACTTTTTGAGCCGTTGTATGGACTATGAGGGTATCTTTAAGCGTCTTGACTTGGCTGTCAATGATATGGGCGGACTGCTGGATATAGAAATCCTAAGAGAACGCTATTACGCCGATAAGGTATGGAAACGCTCAAGGAAATATGAGGGCGTGGACAGTGGAAAACTGTCGGGGGCAAAGGGAGATACCGCAAAGACCTTTTATATCGGTTCAAAGAACAGCCCTATCTACTTCTGCCTGTACGAGAAAGAAAAAGAGCAGAGGAACAAAGGCATACAGACCGACATCAAGAACCGTCTTGAAATCCGACTAAAAAATGAAAAGGCAGGACAGGCGGTGGAAGAACTTATTTTTTCAAGAAATCCCGAACAGACCATTGCAAGCCTTGTCCTCATGCAAGTGGACTTTCCCGACTATATCCTGTGGGATATATTCATTGAGAATATGACCGCTTCCCTCCCGTTCATCATGACACCTGTTGCCGTCAACATGGATAAGACGATACGCTGGCTGGAACGGCAGGTCATGCCCTCTCTGCTGATGATAAAGGAGATTGAAAAGGAAACGGGGGCGAACTACTTGGAAGCAATCGACAGGCAGACGAGATTGACAGACAAACAGGAATTGAAAATCAAGCAAATGACAACCGACATATCCGATGTGATTATAGGCTGATACCGCTGTTTCTAAGGAATAGCGGTATTTTTGATTGGAAAATATTTTCAAGAAATTTCCGCAAACAGTCATTATTTGGGCGGTCAGCGGACAGATATGGGATAGAAAGAAGAAATCTTGATTTTTTTCGCTTCCAGCTTAACAAACAGCTACTTGCTGGACAGATATGGTGTGGAAGAAGAAAGATAAAAAAATTTCTGGATTTAGTCATTAAATCGCATGTTGTTGTCCCTATATGGAGTAGAAAGAGAAATTTCTTTTCAAAAATGGAAGCAAAACGCCGTTTCCTGTCCCTATATGTAGTGAAAGGGAAAAAAGCAAAGCATTTTTGCAACAAATCGTCTTTTAGCGGACTGATATGGAGTGAAAGAGGAAAAAAGTGAAATTTTTTTATCAATCAACTTAGCAAACAGCACTTTGCTGTCCCTATATGGTGTGAAAGGAAGAAAGCAAAGCGATTTTTGCCAAAATGCACCTTTCTATTTGTATTAATGGTGTAGAGGAGATTTCTTCTTTCAAGCGTTCTTTGATAAGTGAATAAAGCGGTCAGATACGTTAGACGGACAGCGAGCCGTTGGAGCAGACACGCCACGACCTTATTTCCTGCCCTGTAAGCGAGCGAGAAATGTCTGTGTTCATAGAAAAGGCTTGTCCCCTTTTCCAGTCATGACCTGTCCCGTCTGATAATGATACTCCCGTACAGCCACAGCTTGAGCGTTCAGAGCGTCGCACGCAATGGGTACGGCTACATGAGAACCATGCAGAGGTGCAATCCCTGTGGGCTTTGACACAAGCCGTCTGACCGCTTCAAAACTACGAGGAAAGGAGGTGTCATATCTATGCACGATTTAAGTATGCCGTTATGGGAAAGATACCTCATGACGATAGAGGAAGCGTCCAGTTATTTCCGTATCGGGGAGAACAAGCTCCGCCAGCTTGCCAACGAATACAAAGAGGAATGTGTTGTGATGAACGGAAACCGTATGCTCATCAAGAAAAAGAAATTTGAAAAAGTCATAGACCGATTGGAACAAATCTAGTGAAAAAGAGCCTTGTGTGTGATAAGATGTGTATAAGTCGTTACAGCAAGGCTCTTTCTTACTTTGAAAGGAGTTAAGAAAGAATGTCATCAGCAAAAAGACGGGATAACAGAAACCGTATCTTATACAGAGGAGAGAGCCAAAGACAAGACGGCAGGTACACCTATAAATATGTGGACGCACTGGGAAAAACAAAGTATGTCTACGCATGGAAGCTGTTGCCTACGGACAAGACACCAGCAGGAAAGCGTGAGGACTTGTCGCTAAGGGAAAAAGAGCGTATCATACAGCGTGATTTATATGACGGTATCGACACAAAGGGAAGCAAGATGACCTTGTGCCAGCTATACGCCAAAAAGAACGCCCAACGACCGAACGTGAAGAAAAGCACCCAACAGGGGCGTAAATACCTCATGGAAGCGTTGGAACAGGACAAACTGGGAGCAAGGAGCATAGACAGCATAAAGCCGTCAGACGCTAAGGAATGGGCGGTCAGAATGAAAGAGAACGGTTTTTCCTACAAGACAATCAATAACTACAAGCGTTCCCTGAAAGCGTCATTCCACATGGCAATAGAGGACGATTATGTAAGGAAGAACCCTTTTAATTTCCAGCTAAGCGAGGTCATAGAGGACGACAGCAAGCCGAAAGTCGCATTGAGCGAGGAACAGGAAGCAAGATTGTTAGACTTCATGGAGCAGGACAGAACCTATCAGAAGTATCATGATGATGTGCTTATCCTGCTGAAAACAGGCTTGCGTATCTCGGAGCTGTGCGGACTGACAAGGAGCGATATTGATTTCAAGAACCATGCAATCCGTATCAATCATCAGTTACTTAGGGACAAGGACGGTTTCTACATAGCAGAGCCAAAGACAAAGAGCGGTTTCCGCAACGTGCCTATGAGCGAGGAAACAGAGAAAGCCTTTAAGAGGGTGCTGAAAAGGAAGCAGAAGCCGACACTCAAGGAGATAGACGGCTACCACAATTTTCTGTTCATCAGCCCTAGTGGAAAGCCTATGCAGGAGAGCAATTATAAATCGGTACTGAATGGCGTTGTAAAGAAGTATAACAAGAGTCATGAGAAAACGCCGTTGCCGAGGATAACGCCCCACAGCCTAAGACATACGTTCTGCACACAGCTTGCACAGAAGAACATGAACCCGAAGAATTTACAGTATATCATGGGACATGCAAGCATAACGATAACGCTGGACTTATACGCTCATGCGTCAGAGGCAGGAGCAAACAGAGAAATGCGAAGCCTTGTAGCATGATTTACAACGATTTATACAACGTTTTCGAGTGAAAATATAAGGGATTACGACCAGTTCCACGGTAGACCTGCGAGAAGAAAAAAACCGTCAAACCCTTATAAACAGGGATATATTGACGGTTCGTGATAGTTATAAAAAGATACTGAAAAATCTATGCTGTTTTTAAACAAAAAACAGCCATCAGTTCTGCAATTATCTCAACAATAATATCCATCACATCAAATGTTCCCTTTACACATCCGGTAACCTGAAGGACTTCCATAATTGTCGAAAACATGCCTGCTATCACAAACATTTTCCATACATAAGCTGTTTTATTACCTGTAACCCGCATTAATGAAAATACCAGTGCATACGCCCACAGCATATCTGGCATATAACTACGCAAATTTACTACAAATGTGTTCTCCGTTCCAACATGCAGACTGACTCCAAGCAGCCTGTCAATATTCTGTACAAATATGACTTGCGGTGAAGTCACATAGTAAAACAGACTGCCTGCCAGTATTGGAAGGGAAATGTTTGCATATATAAATATCTTTTTCATATAATGGATGTTATCACAATTATGGCTGCAAACCGTGTGCTGACAGCACAAAAAAACAGGACATAATATTGAATTGTCTCAACATATATCCTGTCTTTTTTATATTTACAAATATCCTATAATTGCCATAAATATTGCAAAAAAAGCTAAAAACATAAAACTAATCGTAAATGCATACCCAAATGTCAGAATAGTGCTTAATACATTTATCTTCTTCATTCCCGGAAGCTTTCTCCTTATATTAAGATAGTTGCCAAACCACATTGTCATTCCAAAAAGGAATACAAATACAGCTATCTTATACATTGTAAGTTCTCCGCCCGTTACCGGTATTCCCGTTTTACTGTCCGTAACTGCAAAAGTTATTGTCATCCATACAATAACCGCATACCATACTAGCGCAATCAGACAATACACGACATTCAGCCGTCTGAATCCTGGCAGCAGATATCTGCGCCATGAAGTATCAATATCGTAATTCCTTTTCTGATATTTCCTGTACATTTTAACAATTATATCTCTTATATTACGATAGGTTCTCACAACCGAAACAGTATTATCCTTACCAAATGCTGTTTCAGCTTTTTTCCTATTATCCTGTACTATACTATAATTTAGCATATCCAGCACGCCACGAAGCTCTTCAGCCGATTGATATCGATCCTTTGCATCTACCATAAGGCATTTCTTAAGAATATCTGAAAATATGCACTCTGCAATTCCTGCTCCCGGCTTGTCACCTGTCATAATATAATTAATTGTTGCTCCCAGACCATATATATCCGTACGCTCATCAGACTGCCCGAATCCAAACTGCTCTGGTGCAGCAAAATACACTGTTCCCAGCATTCTGGTATCTTCATTCTTATCTGCATTAACATGTCTTGCCGCATTAAAATCTATAAGATTCACATGTCCATTTTTTTCAATAATTATATTAGATGGTTTAATGTCTCTGTGGACAATTGCCGGCTCTAACTGATGCAGTCTCACAAGTATGTCCACAAGTTGGACTGCTATTTCATATGCCTGTTCCTCGTTTAATAGTCCATGCTCATCTAATACCTGCTTAAGGCTCCTGCCCTGCACATACTCCTCAACTACTATAAGCTTTCCATCATCAGCAACACATTCCTTTACCGCAGGAACTCCCTCAATTCTTACAGAGGCAAGCTGCTCATATACATCACGCGAATATATATCAAGTGTCTTTTTAACGCAAAGCTCACTGTTCCTTCTATCCTGCACCAGCACTATATTCTTTTTTTCATCAAGTACTGTCAGTTCCCTGTAAAATGACAGCCTGCTCTCTTCTTCTAAAGTCATATTTTTATCCTTATTGTAATTTAGTGTTTATTATTATACACTATATCAATAGAAAATGTGTACTCTATTGTGAAAGGCGGAATTAATAATGAACGAAAAACCGACTTATGAACTTGATAAAATCTTAAGTTCAGTTGAGCCTGAACATTTTAACAGATACCGTAATGAAGAGGATACTGACTCACAGATGTCTGTCAGCGAATTCTTTAACAGGTATATAGGAAGCTACGGACTTCAATTAAGTGATGTTATACGACAAAGTGATATTCCAGCTAATTATGCATACGGAATACTTAATGGCAATCGTACCAATCCAAGCCGTGACAGAGTAATTGCACTCTGCATCGCATGCCATATGAACCTTACTGATACCAACCGTGCGTTAAAAACTGCAGGCTTAAGCCCTTTGTATTCCAAGGTCAGCCGCGATGCTGCAATTATAATTATGATTAACAAATGTGAATATGACATTGGAATTATTAATGAATTTCTGTATGGACATAATCTCAATATTCTTTCTACATCTAGCAACAAGGAGGCTTAACTATGAACATAATTGACTCACACATTCATATATGCCGCTGCATCAATGGATTTGGAAACAGCGGAGAAATGCAGGCTATAGGCGGAGGTTACGCAAGCTACGCTGATGGAACTATATTCCAGATGATACCAGAGTGTCTCGGTGAATATGATGTAACTCCGGAAGCGGTTCTTAAGGTTATGGACGAGGCTGGTGTTTCCAAGGCTGTTATGCTTCAGGGCAATTTCTTAGGACCGCAGAATCTCTACACTTATGAGGCTGCAAAGAAATATCCTGACCGTCTTGCTGCAGCAGCTACTTACGACCCATTCTGCAGAAATGTTGATTCTATACGGAAGCATTTGTTTGAAGACCTCGGAATTAAGATTGTAAAATTCGAGGTAAGTACCGGAAGCGGTCTTATGAGTTATCATCCTACTATTCCCCTTGATGGTGATGTTATTGAGGAAATGCTGTCATATGCTGAAATGCATAATAATACTGTTGTGTTCGATATTGGACGCTACCCTGCCGAGTGCTGGCAGCCGGAAGCCCTCGCCCGCGCAATTAAGAGACACCCTGACACGCAGTTTGTTGTGTGCCATCTACTTGCCCCAAGAGGTCTTGTTCAGGAAAATGTCTGGCTTAAAGGAATGGAGGCACTCACGCTTGACAATGTTGTATTCGACCTTGCAAGCCTTCCTTCTAATCAGGGTAAAGACGCCAGATACCCTTATCCTGACGCAATCCATTATATTAAACGCGCCATAGAACTTGTCGGAAGTGACCGGCTTATGTGGGGAAGCGACCTACCTATGAATCTGTGCAAGGACAGCTACAGACACCTTATTGATTACATTGTCTTAAGCAATGAAATATCAACACCTGACAAGGAAAATATCATGGCTGCTACTGCAGCTAAAGTATATTTCAAATAATCCACATATTTAATATATCCCTCAAAAGCACTATTTACCTGCTTTTGAGGGATTTTTATATTCTCCTGTTGACATATTATGCATATCATGTTATATATACTACGACAGATGTACTACGGCTGTCGTAGTATCGCCTGTCGTAGTAATTATCATTTATTTAATATTTATTATCAGGTGAATCAGCACCTGCAATTAATCCGAAGGGAGGAGTATGCATGGCTGGCATCAGCAGCGACATTATACGAGGCTACAACGATACAATTATCCTGTATCTTCTGCTTGATAAGCCGTCTTATGGTTATGAGATTTCTAAGCAGATTAAGGCCATGACCAATGAGAAATATATTGTTAAAGAAACTACTCTTTACTCAGCATTTACACGTATGGAAAAGAACGGATATATTACTTCTTTCCCTGGAGTAGGCGAGAATGGTGGAAAGAAGCGCACCTATTATCAGATTACTAACGAAGGACGGCTGTATTATCAGTCAAAATGTGAAGAGTGGGCTCTCACTAAAGAAGTTATTGAAAAATTTATTGTGAAGGAGAATTAATGTATGGATACTATTAAAAGTTATCTTGAAACTATGTTTGCCAATCTCCCCGCAACTACTGAGGTTTTAAAGGCTAAAGACGAATTGTGGGGCATGATGGAGGACAAATATAATGAACTTATCAGCGAAGGTAAAAGCGAGAATGAGGCTGTAGGTACTGTTATCTCAGAATTCGGCAATCTTGACGAACTCGCAGAAACTCTCGGACTTAACAGACAGTCTTCTGCTCCTGTTGATAACAGACGCACTTTAACACAGGATGAAGCCAGAAGCTTTGTAAGTGCCGGCAGCCGACATGCATTTCTGACTGCATTAGGGGTTTTCTTATGTATTTTCTCAGTAGTTCCAGCGGCAGCCTGCAGTGCATTTCATAATAATTTTCTCCAGACAATGGGCACTGTTGCTCTGTTTATTATAGTTGCCTGCGGTGTTGGCATATTTATAATAACCAATTCTTTAATGAATAAATACGACTATATTAAGAAACACGAATGTATCATCGATTATGCCACTGTCGGATATGTGCAGGATAAGAAGGAACAACTTCGCAACATTTCTATTGTGTGCTGCACTCTGGGAATTATTATGTGTATCATAAGCTTTGTCCCTGCTGCCGTTTTTGACGCAATCCCAATACAGGGACTTGACGATATCGGCGGCGCAGCAATGATTTGTATAGTAAGTGTCGGCGTATTCCTTATTGTTTTCGGTTCAATGGCTGAGACTTCATGTAAGACTTTACTTGCTCTTAATGGTGACAATGTAGCCGGCAGCTATGTTAAGAAGGAGAATAAAGAAGTCAGATATATTAACAATACTGCAACAACTATTATGTCTGTTTTCTGGCCTACCGTTACATGTATATATCTGTCAGCCAGTTTCATCACATTTGCATGGGCTTTAACATGGGTTATATGGCCTGTTGCTGCTGTAATACATGCTATATTTAAGAGTATACTTAAAGACGATTCCAGGGAGGTGTAATTATGAAGAAACGAATTTATCTGTCAATTATATATTTTATTACACTTATATGCATAATTATTGGCGTTCTTGGTAATGTATTTAACATTTCTCCTTTTACACGCATGACTATGGCATCCAGTGGCAAATATATTGAAAATTCTTCTATTTATGATAATGTGTCAGACATATCTGTTGATATGAATCTTGGCAGTGTTGAGATTAAGAAAGGCAACAAGCTTGAAGTTATCTATACAGGTGCTGAAAAGTTTAAGCCTGCTGTATCTGTTTCTGGAACTTCATTAAATATTGAACAACATGTAAAAGTACATCTTATGACTAATATCAAAAACTCAGACTGCACACTTACAATTACTATTCCTGACAATATCAGTCTTAATTCTATTCAGGCTGACCTTAATATGGGTGATATGGATGTTAACAATATACATGCTTCTTCTGCTGATTTCTCTGTTGATATGGGTTCTCTTAAGATCGTTGATTCTGCCGTTAAGAATTTAACTGCTGATAACAATATGGGCGATATTAAGCTTACAAACTGTGACAGTGATGTCCTTAACCTTTCTGTCGATATGGGTTCTCTGAAAATAAACGGTATAGATATTGATAAATACAGTTCTAATCTCTCTGTAGACTTAGGCGACATCAAGGTTAATGATTCTACTTATTCTCACAGCTATACTAATAATGCTGGCAGCGGTAAAAGTATAAATGCTGATGTTAATATGGGTGATATTAAGATTAACAGGTAATAAAGAACCGGATCGCAAGAAAATCCCTCAAAGGATTCTCTCCGACCCGGTTCTTTGGCTTGTTTATAGTTTTATTAGATTTTAGCGTATCAGTTATCTTACATTCTTAATCTTACGTCTGCCTGTTACTGCTGCACCTGATGTTAAAGCAAGTGCTGCTGCTACGATGTAAGCCATCATGTTGTTAGAATCACCAGTCTTAACATCTGATACAGATGTATCTGAAGTACCTGCTTCTGTTGTGTTATCAGACTCTTCTGAACCAGAAGGTGTACCTGCATCAACCTTTACTAATGCATTGATTGCTGCTGTAAGATGCTCTGTTGCCTCATCAACATCTGCCTGATATTCTGCAACTGCAAGTGCATCGACTGCTTCCTCATACTCAAGCTTCATAGCTGCCCAAGACTCGGCTGTGTAATCAGCTTCGCTAAGTGCATCTGCTGCTGCAATAGCTGCTGAAAGCTTTGATGTATCACTTACAGGTGCTTTAACCTTAACGATATTAGCATCAGTTGCTTCAAAATCAATTGTAGTATCAGTATATCCTAATGCATATACAGTAAGTGACCAGTAACCTGTTCCGTCATATCCTGCTGGTAACTTGCAGCGTGCTGAATCTGTAAGTCCAAGCTGGATTCCCATTGATTTGTGCATCCAGTTGTCTGCTGCGAATTTAGTACCATATGTAGCAACTACATTTGTTCTTGTTGCATCATTTCCATAGTATGTCCACTTAACAGCCTGCATCATAGCACCCAATGCACCATAACCATCACCATTAATATCTACTCTTAAAAATTCACCGTATGAACCTGTAGCATCTTTTACTGTAGATGTAATGTTAGCAGCTACGCTGATATCCTGCTCTACAAATGATTTGCCATTGCCAGTCTGTCTTGCAGAGAATGAATATGTTCCGTCTGCATTCTTAACAGCTGTCTTAAGTCCGTTAGTATCTGCATTAACTGCAGCTGTATACTCATATGAGCTAAGCTTGTTCTCACCAAATCCACCGTATAACTTCTCACCATTCTTGACAACTCTGTAATGCTGCTCAAAATCAGCAAGATCAGATGTCTTAACCTTAACCGGAACATACTTAATACCAGTTACTTCATAAGAAGAAAGCTTAGATGTTGTACCATCTGTATTAGTAATTACTCCCTTACTATATGAAAGCTGTGTACCATCTGTAAGAATCATTATCTGATTCTTTGCATCACCAGTCCAGCCGGCAAGCTCATACTTCTTACCATCTTCTGTATCAATTGTTGCCATGCACTGGTAGCTTCCTCTGTGAAGACCATGATTGGTTGTAGCTCTTGTTACTGTATCAAAAGCGCCCTTATCATACTCACCTTTTGTATCCTTCTCATTAGATGTTGTTACATCTCCTGCGTTATATACGCCCTCGTTAGCCCAGTATTCCTGCCATGTAAGTCCAGCATATACATATGAATACTCATCATCTGCTGCATGTGTATCAGACACAAGAGCTGGAAGTGCTGTAACTGCAAGAACAGTAGCGGCTGCAACAGCAGCAATCTTAGTAAAAATGTTCTTCCTCATAATTCCTCCTTGTTTTGCGAAGCAAAATCCGAACCCATTGGTGAGGAGAGGAATTTTGCCTCCTTATAATTTTTTCTATTACAAATCCGCTCTACTTCTTAGCAGATTTATAAGCATAGTAAAATGCCTTCTTAATGGCATTGCTTGATTTAGTAGCCCCAGAAACACTGTCAACGCCTGATGTACTCTGATTTGCAAGAAGCTGTGCAGGAACCTTTGCATTTGCCATATTAAAATACTGTTCGTCCTGTGCTCCTGCTTCTGAAGTTGCTGTAACTGATGTAATCGTATCTCCCGATATGACTATTGTAACCGTTACATTGTAGTTATAAGTCTCACACACAGCGGAACCTGTATAAGTTCCATCTGCTTTAAATTTTGTATTAGCCGGTGTATCACTGCCTGAACCGCCGCTCAGCTCTCCACTATTGTCAGAACCATTATCCGGCTTGGCTGACTGATTACCACTGTCAGAACTATTACCTGATGAATTACCAGAAACATTATCCGAACCGGAATTATTGCTATTTCCCGACACTTCATTTCCTACACCACCAGCCTGTGAGTCTGACTGTCCATCTGATGAAACTGATTCTTCCAGACTCTCTTGTGTTGTTCCTTCGGCATCTGTCTTAGCCGTACTGCTCTCAATCTCTTTGACCATTGCTGCAACTGTCTCTTCGTTAAAGAAATCGTTCCATTCCTCATTGTCTTCCGATGCCGACACTGTCTGTCTTCCTGCAAAGCACGACACCGTCATCACTGCACATATAACCAATGCCAGTCCATACAGAACCGTCTCTGGTTTCTTACCGTATGCCTTTCCAGCTCTTGCTGCCTTTACTGATACAGCCTTTGCTATTCTCATAGCTGCATAGCCTAGGAAAACTATGCTGTAGATAACTACATTTGCAATATACATGCCAAGTCCAAGTCTCGCATAAGGTATGTTAATGAGCATAATGTGAACATACATAAGACCATAAAACACATATGCTGTGCGCTGTAACTGCTTCCACTTCTTAGCCTTCATCTTCTTTCTTACAGCCTGAAATGAAGTTACTGTAAGCACAATCATTATTATGATAAGCACAAGGCTTATTATTGCTGCTGTAAGCTGTGTTGCTGATAATGCCTCCGGCTTAAAAAAAAGCATTTTAAAATATGTTATTCCGTATGTGAAATTATGACACAGGACGAGTATTGCCGCTGTAATTGACAATTCACCTCTTATCTTCATAAGCGGTGCAATCAGCTTGCTACCCTTAGGAAGTGCACCTGCATACATTACTGCAACGAACATTGCCGTTCCAAGCGAACCCTTTGCAAATATCCCCAATATATTATTCTTTACAAATAAAGGCATTGGCAGAAATCCAATCAGAAATACTGCAATAGAGATTACCGCTGCCCCTATATAGTAGATACCTGCGTGTTTTTTAAGTGAATCTTTAAG
>ERZ1027064.767-NODE-767-length-13101-cov-5.774260_pt1 | contig 13101 bp, 3 predicted proteins | sample MGYA00519422_ERZ1027064 | MGnify/ENA primary metagenome ERZ1027064 (study PRJEB26926, sample SAMN06164492) | human gut metagenome | biome: ENVO:00009003; feature: ENVO:2100002; material: ENVO:00002003 | host: Homo sapiens | place: USA | collected 2012 ... | reverse complement strand
TCTTGATAATTATAAAACTTATCAACAATTTTATAAAAATCTTGTTCTGTCATTGAATTAAAGCCGAAAGAATCAAGAATTCCATATCTAGGGTTTATAACAATTGCAAGAAATTGCAGTGTTTTATTTGCTCGTATTCTTGAGAAAATAATCGCCATGTTGCCATGCCCGTCAGGGAAAGAAGTATAAATTTTATACGGCTTTGATTCCTGCAGAATATTTTTGTAAAATTCTTCTGTATTATCAACCCTTACACCAGCCATTTTAAGTTCAGAGAGAGCCTTATTAATCCTTGAGAGCAAATCTTCTTTTGCATATTTTTTTGCATTTTCAAGCGCATGATAAGCAAGCTGTGATTTAGAACGGCCGAGAATTTCCAGAGCTGTATACCCGACTTCTGTATCAATATAGTATAAAAATACAGGAATAAGGATATTTGCAAGGGCATCATAGGCATAATCTTCTTCAAGAGATTTTATAAGAATAATTTTATCGCTGTCACTGATTGCGTTCAGAAAATCCATAAAATCAATCTGTGCTTCCGGATTCATAATAGCCGTTTCAAGAAGCTGCTTTGTTTCTCTGTTAATAAGTTCATTAAACTGTTCAAAATATCCGCTGATTACTTCATAATCAATTTTATTACCGAGGTCTTTAAGCATGTTAAAAGCTATCATCTTAACATGATCGTTATATTCAGGAGCTTTAATAACATTCCACAGCTCATCATTCAGCGTATCTTTATCAATAAGTTCCATCAAAAGCCAGCAAATCATCACCGCTTTTTGCTCATTCGCATTAACCAGCTCCCTGATTAACACCTCGAGAACAGTTTTTTTATCATCAATATTTTTTAAGTCAGTAATCAAAGAAGCTTGCGGCTGCGTTGACGTCATTAACGCTGTCAAAGTAGCAAGAATTTCTGCTTTTATTTGAATTTTATTCATAAAACCTCATCTTTAATTTTTATGCCAGAAAGCATCGAGAATTTTTTGTGCATCGGAAGACAGCATTCTATCCTGCAAAATCAGGTACTGTACCGCAATCATTACACACTCGGAGCAAATATTCACCCCCGGTCCTTTCACCATTTTCAGAACTTCCTCATTAGACCTTCCACAGAAACTACAGCAGACTTCTTCGCACTTATCGCTGCCCCCGAATTTACCATCGGATTTACCCCTGGATTTACCCCCGAGTTTAATGACATTATCGTCTGACATAGACCTCTCCTTATTCAAAATTGATTGTAACTTAAAAAAGAGGTTTGCGCAAGGCATTAAGATAGGAACGAGCTGTATTGGTTCTGCATATTAGAAATCAGCATATCCATAGAGTTAAACTTTTTATTAAGCCTTGCCCGATACTTTTCTATAGCTTCATTTCCGCTTACAATTTTATTGTCAATTTTATTAATTTCGCGGGCATAAGCAGCATCGGCAATAGAGAAATAGCCTATTACAGACTGCAATGAGTTTTCCACAATACTTTCAACCTTTGTAAACACACCGTCTGTCGCAGTAGAACTTCCTTTTATTCCGGAACCAATCAGCAGTTCTTTAACAGCATCACTGTCAGCTTCATATGCATCAAGGAACTTGTCCTTATCAAAAGTAAGATTAATAATACTTTCATTTGAGGTAGAAACATTATTTGCACTTGCAGAAGTAACAGAAATACCAATCGCATCAAGATTTTTAAATACAGATGCATTTCCTATAGAACTCATCATTGCACTTCTAATCTGATTTCTAAGCATCTTCAATGTTGTTTGATTTTTCAGGCTTCCGTCTTTTGCAACTGCCTCATCAACATTTTTCATAAGTTCATTATATGAATCCACAATATCAGAAAGTGAGTTTGCAACGGTTTCTTTGTCTTTTTCAACCGTAAGCTTGACAGCAGAACCGCTTGTTAACCCGTTTAAATTAATAGTAAGACCTTTAATACGTGTTATATCACTTGTAAGAATATTAGAAGTCGAGGTATATGTCGTTCCGTTAATTGATACTTTCGAATTTTCACCAAGATTTTGCGAGTCAGTAACCATACGTGCTTTTTTCACAGATCCGTCAGTATACCATTCTGTTTCTGTATATCCCATAATATCAGTGAAGTTGCTTGTACCTGCTTCAATATTAATAAACGCCTGACCTGTTGAGCGAGATTTGATAACCAGCCTTCCGTTAATGCTGTCCCAATAAGCAGTTGCATTTGCAGTATCAGAAGAATTTATCTGCGAAATAATATCAGACAGCGTGGATTTATTGGTAATCGTAACCATCTGATCCCCTACATAGAAAGTACCTTCCTTAACATCACCTTTACGGAAAAGTCCGGTTTGAGTCAGAACAGAACTTTCGTTAACACAGTAGAGCGCACGTGCACTTACAGAACGGCCTTCTTCATCTTCTGCCAATCCAGTAACTGCGAGAAGATTTGAGGTATCTGTAGTAGTTCCTGTCTGAAGCTCGACATCGTCATCTTTTGAGTATATAACAAGTTTTCCTTCTTCAAATTTCAAATCAACATCAGAGAATCTTGAAGCTATTTGCGAGCGTAAATCGTCGAATGTATTATCAGAAATTACGTTTATAGTAGCTTTTTCTCCGTTTCTGAAAATAGAGAATGTTCCGCCTGTAATACTAAGCGTCTTTAGCTGAGTATCCAGCCCTGCATAATTAGCAGCAGACATAGTTTTTTCCTCAACAATTGTTGTTTTCTTGACAATTGCAGATGTACTTTCCATAAAACCATCCATAGAACTTTTATAAGCCAGATGGATATTTGCATTCGGATTAATTATTGAAGATGTCGTTCCATTAGCTAGAATAGAAACACCGTTCATTTCGCTGATATAGAGTTTACCCCCGACAAATGATGCCTGCACTCCGACAGCTTCAAGCTTGTCTATTAATGAGCCGAAAGTTTCCGTATCAGTAATCTGTATAGCAATATTTTTGCCGTCTACCTGAAGTGCCAGATTTCCTGCGGATTTAAGAGTTGTATCCCCCCACGGGGTGTCAAATGTACTCAAGAGAGTATCTTCTGTTGCCGTAGCAGTATGTGTAACGGTTTTATAAAGAAGCTCGGAGCCGGTATATGAGAAGCTTGAATCAGGACCGGCTGTTCCAAATAATTTTTCAACGACATTAGAAGCATTAGAAACGCTGTTTGATTTTGCGACATAAGAGTTGCCATTTCCAATCAGCACAAGACTTGCCGAGCTTCCGTTATTAATAAGTCCTGTTTGAATACCGAAAGATTTAAGAGTACTCATAAATGACCCAATTGTTTCATCAGAAGATATAAGGGCCGTGTATTTAACTCCGTTATTGTAAATATAGTATTCACCGGCAGTTACACCAAGACTTGCCAGCGATGTCGATTCAGAAGCGGCTACAGTTGCAGTAACCTTTGTGGTAACCCGCTGAGAGCCTGTATAGCTTGATTCATTAACAATGGCCGAGCTTCCGCCAAACAGTTTATTTACTATATTTGAAGCATTAGAAGTATTGCTTGATTGAGCTATATAAGCATCACCGCTGCCTGTAAGTACAATTTTAGAGCTGTTTCCATTCTTAACAAGTTCAGCTTTTATACCATAGCTGCTCAGGGTTTCCATTAATGAACCTATTGTTTCATCAGAAGAAATTTGCAGAGTATGCCTGTTACCGTTTGTATAAATATAATATTCACCTGCTGTTACTCCGTAAGCTGACAGGAGAGCAGTTGAATCTGCGGCCTGCGTTGATGTAGAAGTTGATGTTAAGATTTCTTTACCTGTATATTTATAACTATCTGCCGTTGTATTGCTTCCGAAGAGTTTTTCCACAACATTAGAAGAATTTGAAACACTGTTTGATTTTGCTATATACGAATTGCCACTGCCGGTAATAATAAGCTTTGAGGTCGAGCCGTTATTGATTAATCCGGCCTGAATACCGAACGAGCTTAGCGTATCAATAAATGAGCCGAGTGTTTCATCAGAAGAAATCTGTGCAGTGAATTTTACCCCGTTGTTATAGATATTGTATTCGCCTGTAGTAACTCCAAGGTCTGCAAGTTTAGTTTCCCTTGTCGCGGCTGCTGTTACAGTATTAACAGAAGAAGCTGAAAGCGGTGTACCGCCTTTTGTTTCATAAGATTTATTATAAGAAGCTCCCATTAGATATGTACCAAGTGCACCTGAGATGTTAAAATCAGAAAGAGAATCAGTACTTACTGAAAATCTGCCTGTTGCGTCTATAGAAGCGTTCAAGCCCTGAGCTTTGAAGGCATCCAGCACTGAGCCCAGCGTGGAAGTCTTCGAGAAGTTTACAGTAAAGTTTTTCAACAAACCTTCTCTGGTTTTTGTCTGCATTACTAATGAAGCAAACCCGCTTGAATCAAAAGTCAGTTTTGTACCGTTTGCATACGCAAGGTTGCCGAGTTGTGTTTCAGCAGTTGCTATAACTTGAGCAGTAGAGCTTATTGAGCCTGTTGTTGTATTTACGGTACCTGTAGTAGAAGTTTTATTAAGAGATAGTTTTAACAGCGATACAAGATTTGAACCACCTGAAGCTGTTGAAATAAAGGTATTTCCGTCACCGGTAATTGTAACAACACCTGCAGAATTTATGCTTCCCTTGAGCCCGTAAGCTGCTATTTGATTAAAGAAGTCTTGCAGTGTAGAAGTTGAATCTACGTATAAAGTTTCAGTACTGCCATCAGCTTTGTGCACAAGAATATTGCCGTTACCGTTCTGGAAGCCATCAATCTGTTCTAATGTTGTAGTCGCTGTTGCCGTATGTGTTGTAACTGTTTTAATAGTTCTTGATGAAGTATTTTCATATGCAGCGTTTCCAATAACCTGATATGTGTAACCGGTACCGACACCTTTAATTTTTAGAGTTGATTTTAGATTATCAGATATGGTTTCAACCCATTCAGTATCATTTAATGAACCGATATTAAGCTTACCTGAACTAGTATCATATCTGGCACTAACCCCATAATCTGTAAGAATTTTTATAAATTGTCCAAGTGTCATGTCAGGAGTAATAATTTTCCAGGTAACATTTCCATCAGTATTATTCATAGAAATTGTTGCATTTGCAGTCAAACCTAGCTGCCGTAGTGTTTTAGAATCATTTTCGGCTTTTTTGTCGCCAACTCTTGTATTAGTTTTAGAATTTGTATTCTGGTAAACATCGCCCATTTTATAAGAAACATTGTTACCGGCATCTTCCAATTTAAATATATCCTGAAATATTGAATTATATCTGGTTATATAAGTCATATTGTTGTTATCAATCTTTTTTCCGGTAATAGTAAGTTTACCGTTTTTTAATGTAGCATTAAAATTGCTATTACTGTTAATAGCTGCCAGCAAATCACCAACAGTTGAGCTTGAGTTTACAGTAAAGAAAAGTGTAGAATTAGAAAAGCTGGTTGCGCTATTCATTTTTCTATATGACAAAATCTCATATCCTCTATTATAATCAAATCCAAGAGCTGTTAATTTAGTTTCAGCAGTTATTACGAGGTTTTCTGCCGATGCTGTACCCAGAGTTTTGGAAGTTGTTGTGGTATATAAATCATTGCCCCCTGAAGCTGTATACGTGTATCCCTTTCCGACCTCGATTTTCAGAGCTTTTTTGAAATCTTCTGCCAGTGACGGATTTCCATAAGAACCAGAAGTTGAAGATACTCGTATATCTTTTAAGATATTTCCGCCGCTTCCTTTTTTAATTGAAAGCTTGCCATTAACCAGCGTAGCACTCACTCCAACTGTATTGTTCAAGAAATCAAGTACTTCAGCCATGGTTGTACTACTGTTTAATGAAAAAGTCTGATAACCAGAGTTATACCCTGTACCCCCACTCCATGTATAAGGAGTATAGTACTCAAAGTCTAAATAATAAACGCCAGAACTTATACCTAAAATATCATTCATTGTAGTATTTTGCCTGATTGAAGTTATGCCATAAGTAAAGCTGCCATATTCAGGTAAATTAAATCTATCCCTAAGTTTCGAATTTATAGAGCTCAGATACTTCTCTCCATTAGAGCTGAACGAAAGTTTTCCATCTTTTAATGTCACATCAGGTCCGCCATTAGTTTTTATGAATTCCATAAAATCTCCTACTGTAGTATTAGACCTGATTGTAAAATATTTAGCTTCGCCACTAATATACATATTATAGGTTTGGTAACTACTTCCGCCATCATGCAAGCCTAGCTGAACAAAAGTTGTATTTGCTGTAATTGTTGTAGCAGATGCACTTCCATTTGTAATAATTGTATAATAAACTTTATCCGAAGATGTCATAGACCAGCTGTTTGTAACATATGCCTGCACCTCACCGCCGGTATAGTCTTTTGCTGTAATTGTTTCATTAGCCCTGATTGTAGTTGTCCATCCGACAAGGTCTGAAAAAGTTCCGGTCATAGAGTATCTATTAGAGCCCAAATACATTGTATTATTGTTGCTATTCCAATATACCCACGTATTATAAGAATACCTCAAAGCATTATAGAACTCACTCCAGGTTGTTGTAGCAGTAACTGTCATAGTGTACATGGAGATCTCATAGTCCTCATATCTGCCATTTACATATCGACTATTTCTAGTATTTAAAATGAGTGTATAGTTTGTGCCAGCGGCCATCGCTGTCACAAGCTCACCAAGAGTCGTTGTACTGTTACTATCCAAAGTATAATTCTTATACGTTGTATACGTAATTGGCATAGTTGATGTCTGGCTCAAAGGTACAGTAATATCACCTATATCCTTTTTACCAATTCCAAGTTTAGATAAAATTCCGCCTGATGCCGGAATATCTTCTGCATGGGCACCATACTGCGGAGTATTGAACGACAAAACACCATTACTCATTGATACAGATATACCTTGCGCTTCCATTGCAGACATAAGCTGGCCAAAAGTTGTTGATGATGTTACCGTAAAATCAACATACTCTAAGTCATTATTTTTATAAATACGTATTCTATTATTTGCACTGTTTGAATCTAAAGAAATATAATCTTTTATTAATGAGCTTGAATCAGCAACTATTGTTGCTGTATAAGTAAGCTGCGCCGTAGATGTAACTGCTTCTCCAACAGTATAAGCATCCGATGTCGCATAAGTTTCTATACCCAAAAGCTCTGCCATACTCCCGCCAACTATATACTGGCTTGATGATAAAGTTATCACACCATCATTAATAGCTGCTGAAAAACCATACTTGGAAAGTGATGAAAACATACTGTCAAATGTGGTTGAATTGGAAGCAATGGTTATGTAGGCCTGAGTTACTCCATTCTCTTTTGTTTTAATTTCCAAAACTTTACCTGCAGCATTCAATCCTGCCTGTGCAAAAGTCGTAGTTCCGCTCACAACCTGAGTTACTGTATACTTAATGGAAGAAGTTGAGGACGCATTTGTACTGCTGACAATAACGGATGTTATGGTTGAAATTCCCATAGCATCTGCAACACTGCCCTTGACATAGTTTCCGTTGCTCGATTTAAGAGTTATTTTGCCTTCATCTATTGTACCTGTTATACCATATTGGCTTAATGCTGAAAAAATATCATCAATTCTTGTTGATGAACTTACACTGATTTCTTTCACTAGAGCATTTGAAGAATTATATACAGCAAGAGCATACCCGCTTGAAGGCTTTGCTGTACTAATGCCTAATTCACCGAGAGTATTTGATGCAACCGCATAATTTACACCCTGTGTGAACAAAGTATTTCCATTTGCCCAGACTCCGCTCGTATTCTCAGAGCCGCTCTTTATACCAAGAGCTTCTGCAGCATTTCCGCTTACTTCACCGCCTGTTACAGCAAGAACTCCGCTCGAACTGAACGCTGCACTCAAGCCGGCCGAGTTTAATTTTGTTACAACATCGCCAATAGTCATTGTAGATGTAAGAGTGATTGAAGTAGTTCCGCCGGATGTATTTTTAGCTGTAAGAACCGGACTTGTACTAATTTTAGACCACACACTTAAATCACCAAGTTTCGTTGAAGAAGTCGCCTCTGAAGATGTTGTAATAACACTCTTATAACTCAGATTATTTGCTGTCTGTGTTTTAGAGCTTACTTCTTTTTCCAGACCAAGAGCGTTTATGATTCCTGTATTATTATCAATAATCTCGGCATCATTGATTGTTAAAGTTCCGTCACCGGAAAGTTCAGCACTTATACCTTTTGCCTTTAGAGCATCTATTAATCCCTGTAATGTTGTAGATGTGTTAATCGCAATTGTATAAGTCGTATTATTCGCCTTAACCAGCATATTGCCGTTTGTAATTGAACCAAGCTGTGATAATTTTGTTGCACCTGTTGCAGCTGCCTGTGTTGTCGTTGTAACAACAGTACGCAAATCAATTGAACTTTGTGTTTTTGAATTTACGTCAACCTGAAGCCCTAAAGCTGATATCAAACCAGTGTTTCCGCTATCTATAATCTCTGCGTTCTTTATAGTAAATACCCCGTCAGATGATAAGGAAGCATCAACGCCTTTTGCACTCAATGCATCTATCAAGCCCTGTAATGTAGTTGAACCTGATATTGCAATAGTATAAAGTGCGCCGTTTGCCTTAACTTGAATATTGCCGGCCTTAATACTGCCAAGCTCTGAGAGTTTTGTTGCACCTGTTGCTGCAGCATCAGTCGTCGTCACAACAACCGTCTTTAACCCCGATGCTGTCTGGGTTTTAGAATTAATATCAGTTTCAAGGCCAAGAGCAGTAATTATGCCGGTATTTCCGCTGTCAACAATTTCTGCATCATTTATTGTTAATACACCATTACTTGCAAGTTTTGCATCAACTCCAAGTGAATTAAGACTGCTTACAAGCCCCCCGAGGGTCGTATTGCCATCGATTGAAAGATTATAACTTGTACCATTTGCCTTTACCTGAATATTACCGGCCTTAATACTTCCTAGCTCTGAAAGTTTTGTCGAACTTGTTGCGGCATTTACAATTGTCTCAGATGTCGAAGTTTGCAAATAAGTACTTTCATAACCGCCTTTTTCATGAAGATTAAATATATCAAGAATGCCTGTTCCCACGCTTCCGTCATCGTGTATGGTTAAAGTATCATCAATACTGCCGTCATCAAGGTTTATGCCAAATATTCCGGTCTTTGAATTATAGGTGGCATCAACTCCGATGTTATGAAGTTTCGCAATAAAACTCTCTATCGTGTCGTTCTTTTCAATCTGGATAATATTATATATACCGTTATTATCAATACCAATTTCACCAACTTTAATTCCCAAATCAACAAGTTTGGTATTGCCGACTGCGGTTGAGGTTTCAATAATTGTATTCAAAACCTTAAGACCGCTTACCGCCTCTGTGCTGGTCGCAAGATTATCCACAAGAATATTATATTCAGCCTCCTCGGCTTCTGTTGCTGCACTCGCTGTCAGGATATTTAAATCAGATGATGTCGCAAGTTTCTGGGCAAAAATATCCATAGACGCTACACCGTACTTCGCATCCGTTACCTTCTCTATTACAGAGCGGAAAGAATTGAAAAATGATTTTATATTATTCAATGTTTCGCGTGATAAGAGTACCGTTTCTTTTTGTTCTTCCAGCGTATCAATTTTCGCCTGCTTCAATGCTACAAGCGATTCAACCCAAGAAGAAGTATCTAATCCGGATGCTAATCCGCTGAATGATATTGCCACTGCTACGTCCTGCTTTATTGTAATAGTCTACAAAAGCAGCAATGTAATGCAACAACGCCCGCACCGCTAAAATAAGCAGCGCCCTTACATTGTAAAATATTAAATTTTTTCATTGCAAATTGTTGTTTCCTGTCGAAAACATTACATCGTTACTTTATATACATATTATAGCATATATTTATACTTATGCAAGTATTTAGCTAACAGGAATTTACAGACGCTACTTCAATGAATCTATCAAATCCTTTATAACCTCTTGCTGTGCAGATATTTCGGCAATACGAGCATTTGTTTGTTCAACAAGTTCTTTTGGTGCATTTGCTACAAACTTCTCGTTCTTCATTCTGCCTTCTAAAGAGTTCTTTTCGTTTGTTAATTTTTCAAGTTTCTTTTCCTGACGTTTAATCTCTGCATCCAAATCTATCAAATCAGCAAGCGGAACTACAAGTTTTGAAGCAGAAACTACTGCCGCAGCAGATTTTGGAGGGGTTGGCGCATTCATTTCCGCATAAGTTATATTATTAACCTTAGCAAGTCTGCGGATATATGCTTCAATTTCAGTAAAGATTTCTTTTTCTTTACCCTCTGCCCTTATTTCTACATCAACAGTTGCAGAAGTTGGAATATTGAAACTCTGTCTTACGTTTCTCAGTGATGTAATTGTTTCAAACACAAGCTTCATTTCCTCAGCTTCTTTAGGGAAACTCAAAGCTTCTTCATAAACCGGATACTTAGCAATTATCAATGCACTTGTTTCTTTTTCTCCCGGGATTAAGCCCCAAACATTTTCTGTTATATGAGGCATAATCGGATGAAGCATTCTAAGTGACATATCAAGAACGTATCTTAAAACACGTTGTGTATTTCTCTTCAAATCTGCGTCCTGAAGCTGAATTTTTGCAATTTCAACATACCAGTCGCAGTATTCGCTTCTAAAGAAGTCATACAATTCGTGGGCAATTTCACCTATTCTATACTCTTTCATATACTGATTAACAGTCTTTGCAGTTTCATTAAGCTGGTTTAAAATCCACTTATCAACAAGAGTTAATTTTTCTCTGTCAATCGGTTTATTATCAACTCCATCCAGATTCATAAGTACAAACCTTGAAGCATTCCAGAGTTTGTTAGCAAAGTTTCTGCCGTACTCAAATCTTTCGTCAGAAACCTTGATATCCTGCCCTCCGTATGTACACAGAGATGTCATTGTAAATCTCAAGGCATCGCAGCCGTATTTATCAATAATTTGAACAGGGTCAATAGTATTTCCCTTTGATTTTGACATTTTCTGACCTTTTTCATCACGTATTAAACCGTGGATATAAACTTTTGAGAATGGAGCTTTACCAGTAAATTCCAATCCCATTGTAATCATTCTTGCAACCCAGAAGAAAATAATATCAAAACCTGTTACAAGAACTGATGTCGGGTAGAATTTTTTGAAATCGTCTGTTTCAGAGTTAGGGAAGCCCATTGTAGAGAACGGCCATAATCCTGACGAGAACCAGGTATCAAGACAGTCAGTATCCTGTACATAATTTTCAGGATCCGGATTTTCTTTAGCAACAACCATTTCTCCGGTTTCTTTGTGGTAATAAGCAGGTATCTGATGTCCCCACCATAATTGTCTTGAGATACACCAATCTCTTATATTTTCCATCCAACCTAAGTAATTCTTTTCCCATCTTTCAGGAATAAAAGTAATTCTGCCGTCTTTTACGGCTGCAATTGCTTCTTTTGCAAGAGGTTCCATTTTTACAAACCATTGTTCAGAAAGAAGCGGTTCAATTGTCGTGTTGCATCTCTGGCATTTACCAACGTTATGTTCGTGCTCTTTTACACGCAGAAGGAAGTTATTATAGCTCAACATATCAACAACTTTCTTACGCGCTTCGTATCTGTCAAGACCTTGATAATCAGGCGGAACTTCTGCACAGGCTTTCATCTTGCCTTCTTCATCAATAACCCAGATTGGCTTAAAGTTATGGCGTTTGCCTACTTCGTAGTCATTAGGGTCATGTGCAGGAGTAATCTTAACCGCACCTGTACCAAAAGATTTATCTACATATTCATCTGCAATAATAGGAATTTGTCTGCCTGAAAGCGGAATCATAACAGTTTTTCCGATTAATTCAGAATATTTTTTATCAGAAGGGTGAACTGCAATAGCAACGTCGCCGAAAATAGTTTCCGGTCTTGTTGTAGCAACAATGATTGCACCGGCTTCACCAACGAGCGGGTAAGAAATTTCCCATAGATGCCCTTGTTCTGTTTCGTATTCAGTTTCAATATCAGAAATAGCGCTCTGACAGCGAGGACACCAGTTTACAATATACGCACCTTTATAAATTAAACCTTTATTATAAAGTGTTACAAAAACTTCTTTTACAGCTTCAGAACAGCCTTCATCAAAAGTAAATCTTTCTCTTGAACGGTCAAAAGACGCACCTAAACGTCTAAACTGGTTCAGGATAGCTGACTTATGTTCATTTGCCCATTTCCAGGTACGTTTTAGAAACTCTTCTCTTCCTATATCGTGGCGGCTTAAACCTTCTTTTCTAAGTTCTTTTTCCACAACTGCCTGAGTTGCAATACCGGCATGGTCAGTTCCCGGAAGCCATAAAGCTTCGTAGCCGCTCATTCTGTGGTAGCGGGTTAAAATATCCTGCAAAGTTCCGTCCAACGCGTGTCCCATATGGAGAACACCTGTTACATTCGGAGGAGGAATGACTATGGTAAATGGAGGTTTGTTGGAATGAGCATCTGCTCTAAAATATCCGCCGTCTTCCCAAAATTTATACATCTTTTCTTCTGTTGATTTCGCATCATAAACAGTCGGCAAATCATCAATTTTAATCTTAGTTTCTGTCATAATAATCCCTCGCTCGTGTAAATATAATAATAGGATAACATAAAAATAAGTGGTATAATAAATCTATGAAAAAACTTTTTATTTTATTATTAATATTATTAACTGGTGCAGTTGTCACAGCAGAGGACTTTACACTTAAGGCTGGAGTATCTGTAAACGACATTCCAAAAGCGTTTTTTGGCAGCTGGAGAGTAACGGCAAAACTTGAAGATACAAACAGCTACGGCACTTTCAAACCGCAAAGCATAGATTTTTGGACTCTTTCGCGTGCAGGAGATAAAGTCACCTTGTCAAATCCTTTCAGCGGAGCGAACGCAGAAGTTTCACTAAAAACTGTTGAAGGAAACTTAATTGTGTTTTCTAAAAAAGCTCCATATGATAACAAAATGCTTACGGATACCATAACCCTCAGACTTTCTGATAATACTTTTTCGGGTATCAATACACTAAGCCTCGAATCTTTTTCTCTGGTTGATAACCCTGTCTCTTATACACATCTCCGAGCCCACGAGACCTCTCTACATCTCGT
>ERZ1027064.764-NODE-764-length-13146-cov-6.070888_pt1 | contig 13146 bp, 10 predicted proteins | sample MGYA00519422_ERZ1027064 | MGnify/ENA primary metagenome ERZ1027064 (study PRJEB26926, sample SAMN06164492) | human gut metagenome | biome: ENVO:00009003; feature: ENVO:2100002; material: ENVO:00002003 | host: Homo sapiens | place: USA | collected 2012 ... | reverse complement strand
TATCTCCATATTCTTTCTTTGTTCTATTCTATTTTTACTATTTTATCTTTGTTTCTTATCCGTCTGCCTTTTCAACTCTTCTCTGCCCCATTTCACTAGTGCTAATATCACAATCTCACAGTAAAATATAATAATCGAAAACGATCCTGCACCATGTTATTCATCAGAAATTTCCGGTTTGCACAGATTTACCGGGAATAAACAGAAGGAGACTAGCATGAAGGGAAACCGCAAACTATTAAAAGAAGTGCTTAAAGAAATTCGCCATGATATGACCAATGAGGAGGTTCTGAATCTGCTTGCCGTCAAAGCCTTTGATCCATTCCCTTTTATCCTGCTTAATCTCGTGCTGTCCTGTGTAGCTGCGATTCAGGCACCTCTTATCATGATGAGTCAGAACCGGCAAGAAGAAAAAGATCGCCAACGTGCTGAAAATGACTATAAGGTTAATCTCAAAACTGAGATCATGATTGAAGATCTCTATACATTAACAGTAGTATGCTTTTTAGTTGTACGTAAAATGATATGCCCTAGCACCATGACTCTTTAATGACACACTAAGGCTCTTTGGCTCTTCCACGTGCTCTCCGCTCCAAAGCTCCGTTCCATTTACTCCATCATAAATCTCCAGATCGGCAAGCGGTATGGATATGTCACTGTCTTTATCACCCAGATTAAATACCGCGACATAATATCCACCCTTTGTATCTGCTGCAATCCACAATGCATGCTCTATACCATCGATTTCACGTCTCCACACCTGATGCGAATGCCGTGCATTTGCATGCATGGCAAGTATTTCAGAATTGGTTACCAGATTCATAGTGAATTCGTCAAACCCTGTCAGCTCTCCTCCCAGCATCAAAGGAGAACGCATGATACTCCAGAGTGTCAGCATGGTGATCTGCTCATCCTGTGTGAAATTCGTCCAGTTATTCACATCATATACCTGCCGTATCGGTCCGACCGGAAGCATATCGGCATCCGGCCAGTGCCCTGTACCTGCATGGGTGCACCATTTTTCTGCTCTTGAAAACATATCATATAACAGTTCCCACTTATCCCAGAAATCATCGGTGATTCTCCACATATTGGAAATCTGCTTATAAAGCTCTGCCTTTTCTAAAAGAGCAGGTCCCGGCGACAGACTTAAAACCATGGGTCTTCCGCAACCATGCAATGCTTTGCTCAGCATAATCAGTTCGGATTCCTCATGTGGCAGTTCCCGTGCAATATCATCACATTTAATAAAATCCACACCCCAGGAAGCATATAATTCAAAAATACTGTTATAGTATTCCCGTGCCCCGTCTTTCTCAGGATCTACACCATACATATCCGTATTCCAGGCACAGATACTGTTTGTTTTGGCAATTTCCCGGGCATGTCTGTCACTGTTCATGATTTTTGTGTTCTGATGTACAGCCTGTCGTGGAATCCCTCTCATAATATGAATGCCGAACTTCAATCCAAGAGAATGGACATATTCTGCCAATGGTCCAAAGCCCGCACCGTTTGCTGCGGAAGGAAAACGATTTACTGCGGGAAGCAGTCTTCCATACTCATCCATTACTACATCCGCAAAAGGATGATACTCATTGGTTGCAGCATAAGGCTCATACCATTGGATATCCACCACAATATATTCCCAACCGTACTCCTTCAGATGCTCAGCCATAAATTCAGCGTTCCGTCGTACGATATCTTCTGTAACAGCCGCTCCATAACAATCCCAGCTGTTCCACCCCATAGGTGCGGTTTTCATCTTCATCTGTTTTATACCCTCTCGATATCCTGTTAATTCTGTCCGTAATATGCATTTGCACCATGCTTACGGAAATAATGCTTATCCTGTAATTCCTGCGGGGCAGGTGCTACCTGCGGATGAATCAGCTCGGTTCGATATGCCATCTTGGCAACCTCTTCAAGAACCACCGCATTGTGGATGGCCTCCTTTGCATCCTTGCCCCAGGAAAAAGGACCATGATTCTTGCACAACACTGCAGGAACTGCCATTACATCCTTCTTCATGCGTTTAAATTCCGAAACAATCAGGTGTCCGGTATTTTCTTCGTAAGCAGAGTTAATCTCTTCCTTCGTCAGACATCTCACAGAGGGGATTTCTCCGTAGAAATAATCCGCATGAGTCGTACCATAACAGGGAATTGGGTCTATGTCAATACTTTGGACACAAAAAGTTGAACTTTTCTCCCAGCATAACATATGCCGAGAGAATTATTTCTTAGGCTGCTAGAGCCTCATCTTCAACCTGTTGTGGTGTCTTGTAATCAAGAGCACTATGGCGCCTTTTTCGGTTGTAGAATGACTCTATATATTCAAAGAGTGCTGATTTAGCCTCCTCAAATGTGTAATATGTAGTTGTGTATACTTCTTCCTTTTTTAATACAGAATGGAAGGATTCGATGCAGGCATTATCATAGGGGTTACCCTTCCTGCTGAATGAATGTAGCATTCCCTGATCCTGTAAGTATTTCTCGAATTCTTCACTGGTATCAGTATCATTACCTTGTCCCTTGAACACTTCCATATCAGTAAAAAGGACATCCCCTGACCTGTAAAATCTACAGTTCCGGAATGTCCTTTTTTCCATACTTCACTATATTTTTAACACATGATACTGCTTATCCACAATCTATATGATTCCAAAATGTCTAAATGCCTGCATAATCGCATCTTCCTTCTCCGGTGTACACTGTGGCTGTCTCGCATTCTCAGATTTAGGTAAATTAAAATTCTCTCCCACGTCCAGTCCGCATTTCTTCTTAATCTGTGCAATATACAACGAAGAAACCTTAAGCCCAGTCTGTTCCAAGACATAAGCTTTTATCTGCTCATAAGTTGCCTTTCCTTTGAACTCTGATAAATCAATATCCTCTAAAGAGAAGTCCACTTTCACTTTTCTGCTGTCGACCACTCCCTTGGAAAGCAAGACAACCGTCTCTACATGTCCGGTGTGAGCGAACTGGTCAAATGCCCGCACTTTTTGCAGCTCATATCCACCGTCTACTAAAATACGCAGATCTCTGGCAAGCGTAGCAGAATCACAACTCACATAGACAATCCGCTCCGGACGCATGGCAAGCATCGTGGACAAACACTGCTCATCGCACCCCTTCCGAGGCGGATCTACCACAATCACATCCGGATGGCGCATACCGGCATCCAGATCGTCACTGTTATAAAACTGCGGCAATACTTCCTCTGCTTTTCCCACAAAAAACTCTGCATTCGTAATGCCGTTTAATGCAGCATTAGTCTTTGCGTCCTCGATCGCCTGCGGAACAATTTCCACTCCGTACACCTGCCTTGCCTTCTGCGACAAAAATAACGAAATGGTTCCAATCCCACAGTACAGATCCCATACCGATTCTTCTCCGGTCAGCCCCGCATATTCCAGCGCCGTACTATAAAGTTTCTCCGTCTGTACCGGATTGACCTGATAAAACGACTGCGGAGAAATATGATAGGCAATCGCCGTATCCTCCACCGAGAAATCTCCGGTATTGCGCAGATGGATATAATCCGTGATGTATGGCATGCCCCAGATACATTCCGTGTGTTTTCCAAGAATGACATTGGTGCGCTCGGTATTTACATTATAGGAAATGGAAGTCATCCCCGGCAGCACCGAAAGCCGCTCGATGAGAGCTTCTTTTTCCGGCAGCCGGTCTCCGTTAATAATCAGGCATACCATCACTTCTTCGGTGGTAAATCCATAGCGGATCAAAACATGGCGCACCAACCCGGTTCCGGCAGCCTCATCGTAAGCCGGAATCTGTGCCTGATACATCCACTCCTTTACTGCAGACAGCACATCTTTATTTTCCTTTACCCCAAGCAGACAGTCTTCCACCGGAATGATGGCATGCGTACGTGCCGCATAAAATCCGGTCACAAGTTTTCCTTCTTTATCCAGTCCCACCGGAAACTGTGCCTTGTTGCGGTAGCGGAAAGGATGCTCCATCCCAACGATCGGCAGACACACCCGCTCTAACTCCTCTTTGGAAAATCCACCAATCCTCTGCAGATTACTGCGCACCTTGTTTTCCTTGAATGCAAGCTGTTCCTCGTAGGAAAGTGCCTGTATCTGACAGCCACCGCAGCGGCGGTGGAGCGGACATTGCGGTTCTACACGGTATGGAGATGGTGTGATAATTTCCTCCACACGGGCATATCCATAGTGCTTTTTCAGTTTTGTGGCACGAGCACGGATTTCATCTCCGATCAGCGCATCCTTGACGAAAAATGTCATCCCATCGTACTTTCCGATGCCTTCCCCGTCGACTCCCATATCTGTAATTTTCAAAGAAAATAAATCGTTTTTTTTCATCCTTTTAACCTGCGAAGTCGGAGTCAAAATATCTTTCGGCTCCGACTTTATCTCATCTTATTTGCTTGTCTTGCGGATATTTGTCTCCAGCAGGCGGCTGTACCCCTGCCACTCAAGATTATTGTCCGGCACATTTGCCAGAATCTCCCGCATGGTTTCCATCTTTGCATCCACGTTGTCCGCGAAGCTCAAAGCCATCGCTTCAACCAGTGCCGGTTTCTTCGGAGATCCATACTCCAGTTCTCCGTGGTGCGCCAGAATGCAGTGCTTTAACTCATTTTCCAGAACCACCGGAAATCCCTCAATGGAACGGATTCCCTCGCCTACCCACTCGGCACCGATCATAATATGCCCAAGCAGCTGTCCTGCATCGGTATAATCATTTGCCGGAAACGCCGACAACTCTTTTAATTTACCGATATCGTGGAAAATCGCCGCCGTAATCAGAAGATCCCGATTCAAAAACGGATAATTCTGCGCAAAATAATTACAGTTTCTTGTCACGCTGACGGTATGTTCCAACAGACCCCCGACAAATCCATGATGTACACTCTTTGCTGCCGAATGAAATTTAAACCGGTCCGCAAATGTTTGATTGTCGAAAAATCTGTGCAGCAGCTGGTTCAGGTAAGGATTTTTCACAGAATCAATATATCCTGTCAATTCGGCATACATCTCCTCCACATCCTTGTCCGTACAAGGAAGATACTCCTTAGGATCAATGTCCTCCTCTGAAACACGGCGTGCACGCCGGATCGACATCTGCAGATTTCCCTGAAAGCTGGTGACATCTCCCGTAACCGCCACATAATCCAGCGCGTCAAACTCATCAATTCCCACAGAACCCGGATCCCAGATCTTGGCATCAATCGTTCCTGTTTTATCCTGCAGGATCACATTGTCGTATGCTTTTCCGGCTTTGGTCAGTGCCGCCTGTTTGAATTTACACAGATATACTTCATTTACTTTTTCTCCTTCTCGGAGAGATTCAATATATTTCATAATAACTCCTTATTTCCAATTTTACTGCAAAACCCCTGCTTTTAATTTACAGGTAATCTTTTTATACCCCTTAGTACCTTCCCGCATAACCGTAACCGAATAGGTTTCTTTCGGTGTCAGCTGCAACAGCACCTCCCGGAACTGCTCTGCACTTGCAACCTCCTGGCCTGCAACGGAACGGATCACATCCCCGCTCTGCAGTCCCGCATCCATGGCAGGCGAATCCATCTCAACTTTTTTGATATATACGCCCTTTGGAATATCGTATTTCTGCGCAATATGCTGGGTAACAGTAGAAATGTGCACACCAAAATACGGCACCTCTTTGTCCGCAAATAATAGATCAATCACTGGCATCAGTTCTGATATTTCCACTGCAGTGAGCGTATTTGCAGAAGCCGCACTATAGCTTTGCATCACAACACCGACAAGTTCGCCATCCATATTGATCAGCACACCGCTTCCATTCTCGCTGGCAACAATATCTGTCGTGTATACACTGTAATTATTGTCCGGAGTGGAAATTTCATTGTTGGTCGCCGTAATGGTTCCGGTCAAAATCGAATAATTCGTTCCAAGCGGACTGCCAAGAGCAATCACAATGCTCCCCTTATGTATGGTATTCGAGCCTGCTGTTTTCATCACGGTAATGGCATTCTGCGTGGAAGTCTCCAGATCCTCCAGATCCACGGTAAGTGCCGCAAGACCGGTATTCCCATCGTATCTGACCAGCTTTGCCTCTGCCACCGCATCATTTACAAAGGTAACTTTGATCTTTGCAGCATCTTTAATCGTTTTTTTCTCCGTAAGAATCCAGAGTTTACCTCCACTTTCTCCAATGATCGTGCCACAGCCCTGACCTTCCCGTTCATAAGAGTTGTTAAACCAGTCCGTATCACTGACCACCCCCGTGATCGTAACGATGGACTTATTTGCCGTATTTCCAATGGCGTACAGCTCTGTCTGAATCTGTTGGTAATCGTCCAGCGTCATCGGCTGTCTCTCTTCCGGAGTCTGTGTCTCCTCCTTTTCCTCAGACCCCTGCTCCGTTTCTTCCACCGATGCCTGCTGTGAATCCTGTGCTCCGGTATCCGGCACAGAACCTTCCTCCTGCCGCAGAACCGGAATCATAAAAAGCAGCACCAGACACACAGCCAGCGCAAATACACCCCCACAGGCAGCAGATTCCCCCAACCGGACCCACATACGTTTATAATTCTTTGGTTTGTCCTTAATCTGTTCTCTGACAAACGCATTCTTTGGTTGCTGTTTATCACTCATAACCACTATTATATTCGCATTTCCATGCACTTGCAACAATCACATTATTTTTCTTTTCCAAAATGGCACTTTGCGTTATAATACAAGAGAGAATACTATATAAAAAGGAATATCACTATGAATCAGAAAGTTTATCATACACTTGAATATTATAAAATACTGGAGCGTCTGGCAGATTATGCCAGCTGTGAAGAGGCAAAAGACCGCTGTCACAAACTGGTTCCCCTGACCGATCCTGCGGAAATTGCACACCTGCAGGAAACTACGGCAGACGCACTCAGCCGCCTGTACCGCGGAAGTGGCATCAGTTTTTCCGGCGTTCACAATGTCAACGCTTCCCTGAAACGTCTCGATATCGGTGGCACCTTAAATACCACAGAGTTCCTTATGATCTGTTCTCTGTTGGAAGTTGCCAAGCGGGTCAAAGCATACGACCGAAGCGACCGCAACGATGAAAAAACAGATTCCCTGTCACCGCTTTTTTCACAGATCCAGCCGCTTTCTCCCCTTTTGGATGAAATCCGCCGCTGTGTTGTCGGGGAAGACGAAATTGCAGACGACGCCTCTGCGGCACTTTCTAAAATCCGTAAATCCATCCGGGGGATGAACGACCGCATTCACGCACAGCTGACTGGTCTTATGAACAACACAACCACCCGCAGCTATCTGCAGGATGCTGTGATTACCATGCGTGACGGCCGCTACTGTCTGCCGGTTCGTGCCGAATCCAAAACCTCGGTTCCCGGTATGGTACATGACCAGTCCTCAAGCGGTTCTACCTTATTTATTGAACCAATGGCTGTCGTCAATTTAAATAACGAACTTAAGGAACTGTTTTTAAAAGAACAGGAAGAAATTGACCGCATTTTAGCAGATCTTTCCAACCGTGTGGCAGAAAACGCAAACGGAATCCGTCAGGATTATACTGTTCTTGCGGAACTGGATTTTATTTTTGCCAAAGCCGAACTTGCCAAAAGTTACAACGGTGTTGCCCCTGTCTTTAATGAAGAGGGACGGATTAACATCCGCAAAGGCCGCCACCCACTCTTAGATCCTAAGAAAGTGGTTCCGATTGATGTACGTCTCGGTGCGGATTTCCGGCAGCTGATCGTGACCGGTCCAAACACCGGTGGTAAAACCGTCTCTTTAAAAACAGTAGGACTGCTGACTCTGATGGGACAGTCCGGTCTGCACATTCCGGCCGGAGATCGCTCGGAACTTGCCATTTTTCACGAAATTTTTGCAGATATCGGAGATGAACAGAGTATTGAGCAAAGCCTGAGTACGTTTTCTTCCCACATGACCAATATCGTCCGCATTTTACAAAAGGCGGATGACCAGAGCCTGTGTCTGTTTGACGAACTCTGCGCCGGTACCGATCCGACCGAAGGTGCCGCACTTGCCATCTCCATCTTAAACAAACTGCACCAGTATGGAGCGGTCACCATGGCTACCACGCATTACAGTGAATTGAAAGTTTATGCGCTCTCCACAGAAGGTGTTGAAAATGCCTGCTGTGAATTTGATGTCGATACGCTCAGTCCTACCTACCGTCTGCTGATCGGTATTCCGGGAAAAAGTAATGCGTTTGCCATCAGTTCCAAACTCGGACTGGCAGAAAATATCATTGAAGATGCCAAAGGCCGCCTGAGTGAGCGCGACGTCAATTTCGAAGATATGCTTGCCAATCTGGAACAGAGCCGTATCACCATTGAAAAAGAACAGCTGGAAATCCAGAAATATAAAGCAGAAATTGAAGATTTAAAGAAGAAACTGACCGCCAAAAATGAGCGTCTGGACAACAGCCGTGACGAGATCCTGCGCAAAGCCAATGAAGAAGCCGTACAGATTCTCAAAGAAGCCAAAGACCTTGCCGATGAGACCATCCGCAATTTCAACAAGTACGGACAGGGACAGGCGCCTATGTCCAAAATGGAAAAAGAACGCAGCCGTGTACGTGACAAAATGAGTGCCAGTGAAAAAGCACTCTCCATGAAGAAAAAGGAAACGGTCAACCACAAAGTACCTAAAAAGCTGCGCATCGGTGATTCCGTGCGTGTACTGTCCATGAACTTAAAGGGAACCGTGCACACACTGCCAAACGCCAAAGGGGATCTGTATGTCCAGATGGGAATCTTACGTTCCCTGGTCAACATCAAAGATCTGGTACTGATCGATGAAGATGCCTCTCCGGCAGCAAAAAAATACGGAGGTACTTCTTCCGGAAAAATAAAAATGAGCAAAGCGGCATCCGTTTCTACAGAGATCAATCTGATTGGTATGACGGTAGACGAAGCCATTGCCCATCTGGATAAATATCTTGATGATGCCTATGTGGCTCATCTGCCATCCGTCCGGATCGTTCACGGAAAAGGAACCGGTGCACTGCGCAATGCCGTGCAGGCACATCTGAAAAACCAGCGGTACGTGAAATCTTACCGGATGGGAGAGCCGTCTGAGGGCGGTGCCGGTGTGACCATTGCTGCTTTTGATGTTTAAATACCTATTGATTTTTTATAATAAGGAGGGATTTCCATGTCCAAACAGAAAATACTGATTGTGGACGATGACAATAATATTGCAGAACTTATTTCCCTGTATCTGACCAAGGAATGCTATGATACCAAAATCGTCAATGACGGGGAAGAAGCCCTGCACGCATTTGAACACTATAACCCTAACCTGATCCTGCTTGATCTGATGCTTCCGGGCATTGACGGCTATCAGGTCTGTCGGGAAATCCGTACCAAAAGCAACGTTCCGATCATCATGCTTTCCGCCAAAGGCGAAATCTTTGATAAAGTACTCGGACTAGAGCTCGGTGCGGATGATTACATATTAAAACCATTTGATTCCAAGGAACTGGTAGCACGCGTCAAAGCAGTTCTCCGCCGTTTCCAGCCTGCCAAAACCGAGTCCGTTGTAGAATTAAAATGTGTGGAATATCCGGATCTGACCGTCAATCTGTCCAATTATTCGGTCATGTACAATGGGCATCTGATTGACATGCCGCCAAAAGAACTAGAACTGTTATATTTCCTTGCAGCTTCTCCCAACCAGGTGTTTACCCGCGAACAGCTGCTGGATCACATCTGGGGATATGAATACATCGGGGATACCCGCACAGTAGATGTCCACGTCAAACGTCTCCGGGAAAAGATCAAAGACCATGAAACCTGGTCGATCGCAACTGTCTGGGGAATCGGTTACAAATTTGAGGTAAAAGGATGAAAAAAACACTGATACCCAAACTCATTTTCGGCTATGTCCTGTTTGTGGTTCTCGGCTTTATCATCCTGTGTACGTTCACACAGCATGCGATCACACATTATGCCGAAAACCGGGAGGCACAGCAGCTATACCGGGAATCTGTACAGATTGCATCGGGTTATGCTGACAATTATAATAAATACAGTTTTTCGCTGCAGGATTTTCAAAAACAGATGCAAAGTCTTGGCGAATATCTTTCTGCCCAAATCTGGATCATGGACAATCAGGGAAATATTCTTTTTGATTCTACCGATGAATCCGTCGGCAAAAATGCAGCAAATGCCAATTATAAAACGCTCAAAGGTTTCAACACTTCCGACTTTGGCAACCGTTATTATATGACCGGTAACTTTTACGGATCGTTTTCCGAAAAAAACCTTACGGTATTTTCTCCGATCACCAGCAATTACCGGATTCACAGTTATGTCATGATCCATAAGACCGTGTCCTCCATCACACAGAATGCAAACGGTTTTATGAACATTGTTTTTTATACCATTGAATTTGTTTTTCTGACAGCACTGTTCCTCCTTTTGCTGTTTGCACATGGATTTTACCGTCCACTGCACCGGCTGACAATCGTCTCCGAGAGTTATGCCAAAGGAAATTTTGAACCGCGCACACAGATCCACCGGAACGATGAACTGGGATATCTTGCCAACACCATGGATTATATGGCGAATGAACTGGACACACTCGAAGAAGACCAGAGAAAGTTTATCTCGAATGTTTCCCACGATTTCCGTTCTCCGCTGACATCAATCAAAGGATATATCGAAGCCATGTTAGACGGAACCATTCCACCGGAGCTACAGAATAAATATCTGAACATCATCCTGTTTGAAACCGAACGTCTGACCAAACTGACACAGGGAATTCTGGATCTGAACCGTTTTGGACAGCACCGGGGTATGATGCTTGACCTTACAGATTTCGATATCAACCGCATGATAAAGACGACCATCCTCACCTTTGAAGGAACCTGTTCTGCCAAAGGGCTTTCCTTTGATCTTGTCTTAACAGGACAAAAGTTATATGTTCACGGTGATATGAGCAAAATCCAGCAGGTTCTCTATAACCTGATCGACAATGCCACAAAGTTTTCCCACAATGATGCATCAATCAAGATTGAAACAAGCATCAAAAATGAAAAAGTTCTTATTTCCGTGAAAGATTCCGGAATCGGAATTCCTGCAGAAAGTATCAAAAAAATCTGGGACCGCTTTTATAAAACGGACCTTTCCCGGGGAAAAGATAAACGGGGAACCGGCCTGGGACTTGCTATTGTAAAAGAAATTATTCAGGCACACAATGAGCATATCAATGTCATCAGCACTGAGGGCGTGGGAACAGAATTTATCTTTACTCTCCCACTCGCAAAAAAAGAAGTACAGTCTTAAAATCGACCGTACTTCTTTTTTAGTCTATCGTAAGTTCCTGATCTTTTCGATCATATACGCTTCGATACATCTTCGTATCCACGCTTTCCTTATCGAGAGACTTTTTATTTTCTTCTGTTACAAGATCTTCCCGCAGCAGATCTGTTTCAAATCGGTATCCTTCGGTTGTCACAACCCGCAGATAGATACGCAGCTGCTGCCGCGAAGCTGTTTGTGCTTCGGTCTGCCCTACATCTTCTTTCTGCTGTTGCGGCATCTCATATTCCATCTTACAGGTAACCGTACCAGAACTGGAATCAATCGTGGTATCATCCTGCGAATCCTCCTCAACTGCCTGTTCCGTTGTCACCAGATCCGCATCCTTTGATGACTCCTGTTGTTTTTCCTGCAGAATCTCCGGCAGCAGATCCTGCATACATATTTCTTTTCCGTCTAAAGATGCTGCCAGCTCAAAGCTCTTAAAGTGATACATCGCAACATTATCCAGCGTGTACGTGCATTTTCCTTTCAGGGAAATCTTTCCGTCTTTTAGCGCCGGAGTCCCATTGAGAGTCGCAGACAACACCTGATCAAACTTACCACTGACACCATCAAAGTCTTCCACCACTTCCGTTGTCTTCTTTTTTCCGTTTGCAAGAAGGAACGTGACATTTCCGTTGAATGTTTTGTTAAGCGGAAGTGTGATATTTCCTTTGAACATGTAACCGTCTGCTTTCAGCGGACATTCCGTTGTTCCGAAATAGATGCTCATCGTTGTATTATCGGTATACTCTTTCGGAATCACGGAAACTTCCACCTTATACTCGTGACGGGCAAAATCCATATCCTTTACTTCTATGGAATAATCCTCGACCATACTGGCCTCTTCTTCGAGTGTTTTTTCAATGCTTGACTGCATTCCTCCTACATCCGAAAGAATGATGTTGGTCGTATCCTGCAGATAGGCAAGCTGGTTGGTCAGCTCACTGACTTTGCCATACATCAGAATTCCAAACACCAAAAGCAAGATAAGGATCAGTACAATGAGTATTTTTTTCCAGTTTGCTTTCCATTTTTTCATAGAAATTATTCTTCGCTATCCTCGCTCTTTACGATCGCAATACCAAGTTCTTCTAACTGTTTCTCATCCACAGAACCCGGTGCCTCAGACATCAGATCGGAAGCATCCTTTACCTTCGGGAATGCAATCACGTCACGGATGGAATCTGCATGTACCATGTGCATAATCATACGGTCTACACCGTAAGCCAGTCCTGCGTGTGGCGGCACACCATAGGAGAATGCATCCAGAAGGAATCCAAACTGCTCATGTGCGCGCTCCTTGGTAAATCCAAGCACCTCAAACATCTTTTCCTGAATGTCATCCTGATGAATACGGACAGAACCACCACCAAGTTCGGTACCGTTTAATACGATATCGTATGCCTTTGCGCGGACAGCACCCGGATCGCTGTCGATCTTATCCCAGTCCTCTTCCATCGGCATGGTAAATGGATGATGCATTGCCATAAAACGGTTCTCTTCATCGGACCACTCCAGAAGTGGGAATTCTGTTACCCACAGGAAATTGTACTTGTTCTCATCGATCAGTCCAAGTTCTTCTCCAAGCTGTAAACGAAGTGCGCCCAGTACGTTCCATACGATCTTATTTTTATCTGCTGCAAACAAAAGCAGATCGCCCGGCTTGCCGTTCATCTTTGCAACAAGTGCGTTTAACTCGTCTTCTGTCATAAACTTTGCGAAAGAAGACTTGTAAGTGCCATCTTCGTTAATGCACAGATAAGCAAGTCCCTTGGCACCGCAGCCCTTTGCACTGTCTCTTATACACATCTGACGCTGCCG
>ERZ1027064.760-NODE-760-length-13168-cov-12.486540_pt1 | contig 13168 bp, 8 predicted proteins | sample MGYA00519422_ERZ1027064 | MGnify/ENA primary metagenome ERZ1027064 (study PRJEB26926, sample SAMN06164492) | human gut metagenome | biome: ENVO:00009003; feature: ENVO:2100002; material: ENVO:00002003 | host: Homo sapiens | place: USA | collected 2012 ... | reverse complement strand
ATTCACATCCGGAGACCTTACATCGAGACATGTGTATCGCATGCTCCGGGAGTTCATGGATTTTGCCAATGTATTTAACTAACTCTCAATTTACAGCATTCCAAGCACCGAGAGCAACGCACCGATGATAATGCAGAAATCTGAGCAGTTGAATACGATCTTACGGAACGCCTGCCATTTCACCGGGAAGCTCACATAATCCACCACATAACCTCTGCGAAGGCGGTCATAGGTATTGCTGAAGGCACCACCAAGCAACAGCGATAGTCCCAGTCGCAGCAAATTGTTGCCTCGATGTCCCAGACTCACGATAAAGACAACGGTCAATATCAGTGTAAACGCCAGTGAAACAACAGCCACCAGACGCCTTCTCTTCTGTCCGGCATTGAGCATCATGCCTTTGTTGTGATGCTTGCGGATCAGAAGTTTCCCCCTGCAGATCTCTCGTTCTTCCCGCTCGTCCACATGCGACTCTATATAATTTTTTAAGAAAAAATCTCCCCAGAAAATTCCTGCCAGTATCGCAAGGCATACCACTGTCATATATTCCGCTCCTTATTCACGCCGTCCGTATTTCCCCTTGCAATCCGCTTATTCGCGCTCTGCTTTCCGATTCTTTATCTTCAAAAACGCCAGAAGTGCCCCATACAATACTCCGGCCACAGGCCATACGACCCAGGTAATGTCCCAACGCATCGTCGGCAGGCTGATAGCCAGATAAACCGCTGTCCAGACGCACCAGTAAATTGCTGTCACATGCTCATACTTCCGGTTGACTGCCTTATTCTCCACAGTATAATCCCCCTCCTGAAGCAATTTCTGATAACCGCCCCAGATAATACCGGACCACACGAACAGCCATACAGCGATCGCCACTACAATGAGCAAAGCATCCGTAGCAAGGATTACCGCATAACCATTATTCCCGAAAAAAATAGATACTGCCAGCAACGGTACCACTCCCAGAATACACAATACAACACCCAGGGTTATGCAGATCCGGTAGGTTCCCGCAAATGTTTCTTTTGCTTTCTCCACGATTCCGGACACCCCATATTGCAGTGTCAGCTTTTCTTTTTCCAGATATTCATATTTATTATACGGGATTCCGGTGAGAAGAAATACCGCTACCGCAACTACCACCATCAGTAACAGTACGATGAGACCGATTCCTCCTGCGACATTTTCTGTAACCGCTCCTCTTTTGGCACCTGCCATTCCCAACAACCACAACAATACAACAGGAGAGAGCACACATAAGGATACCGCCGGAGCAATCCGGGCAGCATATTTTTTCGTAGCTTCCAGAAAAGTATTAGCTTCCTCCACCGTGATCACTTTGCCCTCTGTGATCTCCGGTGTCATTCCATCGGTGAATTCCGTCTCTTCCATTTCATCTTTTAATAAGTAATCCGTAGTAACTCCGAACAACTGGCTCATACCGACAATGCGTTCCAGATCCGGGATTGAGGCTCCACTCTCCCATTTGGATACAGACTGTCTGGAAATGTCCAGGCGTTCTGCCAGTTCCTCCTGGGACCACCCATATTTCTTACGCAACATTATTATTTTTTCTGACAGGATCATTTTCATTCTCTCCTTCTTTTATTAATGTTTTCTTGTGCACACATAGATCGTCGACATAGGAAAATCATAACAAAAGAGCCGGTTGACAACTACCAAGTGCCCTTGAAATTTTGTCAACCGGCAGTTGCATTTCCGGATTTTTCTGAAATTTTCAGCAATATTACTGTACTTCACGGATCAGACAGTATTGCTTTAACGGGAAATTCTTCTCCATCACACCATATACTTTGAATCCGAACTTTTCATAGAATTCCACGTTTTTTGGATTATGTGTTTCGAGGGAGATCATCAGTTTGTGCTTCTGGGCATAGCCAATGGCTTCCTCCAGAAGTTCCGCCGCGATCCCATGATGCTGCATGGATGGATCCACCGCCAGATAAATGATATGCAGACGCTGATTCTGATGCAGTTGATCCGTCCAGCTGGAATTCAGATAATCCTCACCCTTCATAAAATTCCGAAATGTCTTTAACGAAGGATCCTCCTTGATCAGATAGGAATCCGTCTGTAAAGCAGCCATGGCCTCTGTAAAATAGAACTGAAATACATTGTACGGCTCCGCTTCATCCGATACCACCAATACACTGTTCAGATCCGCGCTGTCTGCGAAGATCTCACAGGTCGCATAAAATTCATCCATGTCACATTTAAACAGCTCCGGCATCAGATTTTTACGGACTTCCGGATCCGGAATCAGCGTCTCGTACAACGGATCGTGTGCAAAGCACTGATTCAGCATTTTCTCCACTTTCGGAAGGTCTTCCTTCTGCACACGATATAACTTATCACTTTCCATAATTGTATTTACTGTTATCTCCTTATTATGATGATGTCATTCCCCGGCTTTGTTGTCTGTGGATCGTTCCGTGCTCTGCTCTCGCCATCCTTACAGTTCGAATATCTCTGTCACAGATCTCTCCATTTGTTGCACGATATTCATCAGGCTGACCACAAGCTTGCTGCATGCATGCTCCAGGCTGGTAATTTCTTCCCGGTAGTCCATTTCCTTCATACCGGATCCTGTCAACATCTCCAGTTGTTTTTCTTTTTGGAGAAGCTGCTTGACCGTTCCATATAGATTTTCATGCTCCGGCAGCCTTCCGTAACCCCATTTCAGGCGATCCTTCGGCTGATGGAATACATAATCCGTAAAATGCCTATATACTTCTTCATCAAAATTAAAGGCATAGGCATTGTTGTCTACCTGATACAGCTTACGAAGTGCGGAGGAAAGTCTCTGTTCCTTCAGATTTCTCACCGCTCCGCCCAGAAGTCTCAGATTTGCACTGCATATCTCATGAGGATACAACACATTTCCGTACCAGTCAATCCGCACAAAAGCGTCCTGCTCCTGTTGGAACCTTGCGAGCAGCTTCTGTTCCAGCGGTCTGGTCTGCCGGAAAAGTTTCTCCGCCTCGTCGTATTTTCCATCTCTAAGCAACTGTTTGTAGTTACGGTTGTATTCCTCTACCGCTTCATATTCCTCCCGGCATCTTCTAAGTGCCCGGTCACTTAAAATCTCCAGTTCCTCAATTTTTTCAAGCAAAACCCGTTTTTTCTCTCCCAGCTGCCCCGCCACATCGGCGCGGTAGCAGATTTCCCGACACTGTTCCAAGCCCTTGCGAATCCGCTGCACCACCGGTGAAAACTGCAACGGTACCACTGCCGTTTCATCGAGCGCCAGGATCAGCAGAGCAAACAGCTCGTGATGCAGACGATATACCTGTTCATCATAAAACTCATCGTTGTCAAACTGGGAATGGTAGTGGGTCTCCATAAAGCTTCCGCCGGTGAAATCATTTACCATGGACGGTACACCTGCGATCGCCATGGAAAAATCATCCGACCAGGTCTCGATCGGAGATGTCACTGCTGTCTCTTCCGGATAGGCTATCGTCAGATTCGGCAGATCCGCCAGATATTCCTCCAGAAAGCTGACGTATTCATAGCAGCTGCGGATCCTCGCTCTGGTACCATGCGCTAACGCAGGAAGCTCAAAGTTCAGATCTGCGATCACCTTGCCCACCCATTCAGGATGTGCGGTAAATATCTGCTCATAAGCTCCCGTAGACCAGTCGAAATTGGAATCAACCACGCCCCATTCCTCGGATGCCATGGCACAGATCACAATGGTATTGTTCGGTTGAAAACCACTGTCCCGCAACGCCTTTGCAATACCAAACATCAAGGCGACCGCTGTATTGTCATCCTGGAATCCGTCAAAATAGGAATCATAGTGTGCAGACAAAAGCACCATGCGGTCAGGATGTTTTCCGGGAATCCTTCCCACAATATTATAAGTCGTGCAGTTCCTGGTCACCCTGGATTCCGCATCAAATGTGACTGTTATTTCCTCCTGATCACGCAGCAGCTCCAGCAGGCCGGCCGCATCTTTTCTGGAAATGGAAAAAGCGGGAGCATCCTCCGGTCCGGCGATATCCTGTGCATTCAGAGCTTCATCGTCGATTTCGCCGTAGCCGCCGCTCTGCACTGCGATCAGGGCTGCAGCTCCTTTCAGATGTGCCTGGTATACCGGATAATTGATCCACCACTCATCCCTCTGGTTAATCTCCACCAGTACCAGTTTATCCCTGACATCTTTTCCCTGATAGTCCGTCTCCGTTCCTTTTCCCAGATACATCATGGAAAATTCCTTGGGACCATCGGTGACAAAGGTTGTCTGATAGGCTCCCAGCTCTGCTGACACGGTCTCCCCGGCCGCATTCGTGTAGCTTAACGCTGCCTTATGAAATTCCCAGCCGTCTACTGTCACGGCATCCTTTGTAACCTCAGACAGTCCGATTTTTTCCATTTCTGTCTTCAGCATCTCTCCGGTCTCAAATTCTGCCTTAGAACCCGCCGGGCGATACCCCAGTGTCGGATGTGACCGGTATTGTTCCATTCGCTTTGCCAGTTCATACGAATACGGTATATCCAGATTCTGTAACACCTTTTTCTGTAAAGTCACCCCGTTGTCATGCATATTCTGTCACTCCTGTTTCTATCCTGTCCGTTCTGTCACAGGAACCGTTACTTATTTTTTTACCATAGAATTCATATTTTCAGTAATTTTCTGCAGAATCTCTCTGTTTCTCTCTTCCGCTTCCAGTGTCTCACTGGCATGGGCAGACACTTCTTCCGTAGTCGCTGAGATTGTCTGAATGGAATCCACGATCTCCTGGTTGGCTGTTTTCAGAGCTTCTACTGTCTGAAGCATCTCACCCAGATTATCCACAATCGTATAGCTGCTGTCTTCAATTGCCGTGAAACTGTCCGCCGCACGCATCGTTCCTTCCCTTTGGCTGCCGATACCGTCTATCATCTGACGGATGACCGTCACCACTTCTCCAATCGCTCCGGATACATTTTGGATCAACTCCGCGATGTTACCGGTAGCATCCTTTGTCTGGGTGGCCATTCCCGAAATCTCCGTCGCCACTACGGAGAAACCGCAGCCGGCTTCACCGGCTCTGGCTGCTTCTATGCTGGCATTCAGCGCCAGAAGACTGGTCTGATTAGCTATTTTGCTGATGATTTCCACGATGGAATGCATCTCCTGCATATAATGATCCAGCGTTTCCAGCTTCTGTGCCGCCAGTTCACTGTTTCTTGCAGAATCCTCTGCCTGCTCCTTCAGACCTGTCATCTCTTCTTTTCCGGCATCCAGCATTTCTATCGTATGTTCCATATTGCTTCCGATCGTCTCTGCCACTTCACCCACAGTATTTACTTTTTCCTGAATAGCCTCCGTCTGGGACGTCTGCTGCTGAATCGCCGCTGCAGACTCCCCGGAACCTGCAGACACCTCCTCCATGGCTGTTTTGGTACTGTCAAAAGCAGTTTCCAGTTTATTCAATTCCGCTGTGATATCAGCTACTGAAGTCTCCATCCGGCTGCTCATTTCCATGACCTCACGTAAGGTTGCTTCCGCACGGTCCTGCGCAGCTGTAATGCTCTCTATATTTTCATCGGTGTTCTTCTGGTTGGATATGGTAGCATAGATGGATGTAATGCACAGCAGAATCATTACCGAAATCTGTATAAATCCTGCGTCCTGCCCCAGATAGCCAAATCCCCCTTGTGTGGCTCCCAGGAGCACCACCAGGATATTCTCTACCACCGTCCCCACATTAATAAGTGCAAATGCCTTGACATCATGATAAGGCATGACTGCAAACATCATGGGAATTACAAATGCATACACCATGTTGCACTGTGCCGTAAAAAGCAGCACCGTATAAAACAACGCAAATCCGATCAGTGACAGATGTTTTATAGCTTTGGTTGCATGATCCCTCTTCCAACAAATAAATTCTGCAAGAACCGGTATGATCCCAAGAAGCAGTAACACTGCCAATACCGGAACCGACACTGTGTGTTCAACAAATCCGATCACGCTAATGAAAAGCATACATGCATTGATCACACCATGTGCTATCATGGCCACCCGGTTACTTCGTTCCAACTCTTTCATTTGCATTCTCCTTCTCTCCCGTATGATATTATGCCAGGCTCAAAAAGTCTAAGCCCATATGAGCTTGCTTATAAGTGGGTGAAAGACCTTAAATTCATAACGTAATTCCTCACATCCCTTATATTGTAATTCATGATGGTATCCCCGTCAATAAAGCACACGAAAATGCAGTCCGGTTTTCTATGAAAAACGGACTGCATTTTCTGTCATTTATATGTTATCTCCCTGCCGGACAGCTTCCGGCCCCCTCTTTATACCTTGAAAACATCCAGTACCTTTTCCAGCTTATCCGCTAATGCCAACAGGTTCTCAGAAGAATTCATCAGTTCTGTCATGGTATCACTCATTCCATGAGCCGCCTGCATGGTACTGTCTGCGGATGCTGCATTCTGTTCGGAGATTGCCGACAATCCTTCCACTACATCACGGATCGCGCTTCCGGACTGTCCTAAGACATCCATCTTCTCCCGGATACCGCCGATATGCTGCAGGGAATTCTCCACACCATCCGCTACTGCCGCAGTCTTCACACCGGTCTCCTCTAACTTGCTCTGCTGGTGATTCATGTTGGCTTCCACTTCACCCATGATCTCCACCATTCTGCCGGAAGACTCCATGATATTTTGGATGATCTGCTCGATCTCGGTTGCGGAGCGCTTAGACTGGTCAGCCAGCTTACTGATCTGCTCTGCTACCACTGCAAAGCCTCTTCCCGCTTCTCCGGCTCTGGCTGCTTCAATGCTGGCATTCAGTGACAGCAGATCTGTCTCGTCCGCAATATCCTGAATCATGGATACTGCCTTGGTGATATTCTGAATTGCTCCGTTCATATCCGTAATCTGTTCCGCTACCCGCAGGACAGATTCCTTGGTGCTCTCGTTGGAGCCGTTCAGTTCCTTCATGATCTCTTCGGAAGCTTTCTCCGCTTCTGCCATCCTGCCGGCATAATCCGTCAGAGATTTTACTTCCTCAGATATATATTCGATCTGCTCGCCGATACGCACTACATTTTCATTAGCATCCGTTGTCTCATTGGCCTGATTCCTTGCGCCGTCTGATATCTCGCCGACAGCATGGTATACATCATTCACAGATTCCTGGGTATCCTGTGCCATCTTGATCAGTTTGTTGGAAGATGCTGTCAGATCATCCGCGGAATCCTTGATCTCTGTTACGATCGAACGGAGAGTTTTTTGCAGTTTTACAGAAATACGATATACATCCCCAAGTTCATCCTTTTTACGGCACTGCTTTTCATCCGGCTCTGCATCCAGTTCTCCGTTCACGATCCTGCCTAGGAAATGCTTCGTCTTCTTCATGGTCTTCACCATGCTACGGGATAATACGCTTACCAGCGTTGCCGCCACAAGAACACATGCCACAGCAATCAGAATAATATCCTTCACCTGCATCGAGATTGTATCCTTGACATTCTGCATCGGCGTCGCCACTTCGATGGCACCGATCACAGAGCCATCAGAATTGATCAATGGCTGATAATATACATAATAATCTACTTCGGAAATGTTGCAGTCCGTCAGGAACAAAGCCTCCCCAGTCTGAATCTGTGCATAGACATCGTCTTCCAGCGCCGTACCGTTAATACGTCCTCCTTCCGGCTTGGTCAATGTCGTGATCAGACGCATATTTCCATACAAAAAAGACACCTGGAAGCCTGTCTTCTCCTGCAATCCATCGATCAACTGTGTCTCCCCGGAAATGGATGTGCCGCCCTTGCGCACCTTGCCTCCCTTATCTCTGGTGTAATCGCCTTCATACAGATTCGTGTAGGTTTCATCCACACTGACACCAACGATCTGCAGAGACTGCTCAATCTGTTTCTCAATTCCGGTCTCTAATGCTTTGGCCCCCACCGTAGCCACTAGTGCACATACAATGATCATCGGCAGAAGGCTCAACGCCAGTATCTTTTTCGAAATTGTGAAAAATGGCTTTTTGTTCCCTTTTACTTTCGTTTTCCTATTCTCTGTCTTCTTCATACTTACCACATCTGCCTTTCTGTAAAAGACTTTATCACATTCGGTCCATCTCGAAAACGTTTAAGTATTTTCTCGGTAAATTCATTGTAACATTTTCCATATAGTAATACAATTCGACAAAATTACAAGTATTTTATTGTTAAATTTGGTCATTTTTCCTTAACGTTAAGTGAAAATATCTCTTTTGTTTACGAAACAGTTAAGTTTTCTGCTTCCACAACGGCATACGCAGTATCTTTATCAATAGCGGAATGATCATGATAAACCACACAATAGGCTCCGCCGCGATGACACCCAGGTATCCGAACATGGGAACCAGCGTCGCCGCGATCACAATTTTCCCTATCATTTCCAGAGAGCTGGAGATCAGCGGTACGATACGTTCTCCCAACCCCTGCATGGCATTTCTCACAATACAGATTACCGCCGTCACATAATAGAACAAAGTATCTACCTTGAGATATAACGTTGCATTGTAGACCACTTCCGGGTTTTCACTGCCGGTGACTAGCCATACTAGCCAGTCACCGATGGTATAAGCAGTCACAATATTAAGCGTACACCAGATGCAGGTATAACCGGTTGCCAACAGGATTCCTCTGCGGATCCGTTCGATTTTGCCCGCTCCCAGATTTTGTCCGCAATAGGTCGCCATTGTCTGACCGAAGACGCTGAACATGATCATGAAGATCTCGGAGATCTTGCGGGCTGCCGTATGGGCAATGATAATATTCTGTCCCAGCTTATTGATGGAGGTCTGCAATGTCAATGTACCGATATTGACCAGCGAGCTCATGAATCCCATGGAAAGACCGGAGCTTAACATATTGCGGAGCATTCCGGCATCCTGCAGCTTCAGATCATCCACACGTATCCGCAGAATTTCATACTTTTCCCACAGATAGACCGCACACACCACCACAGCGATCAGCTGCGACAGCACAGTAGCAACTGCGGCACCCAGCACTCCCATATGCAGCACCACGATCAGAAGCAGATCTCCTCCGATATTCAGCACCACCGACACCGCCAGCACGATCAGCGGGGTCACGGTATCTCCGATCGCTCTTAGGGTCGCCGCTAATACATCATATAGTAATGTAACAACAAGTCCCGCTATGATCACGGATACATACTGTGTTGCTGTGTTCAGCAGATTTTCCGGCACATTCAGAAATCTGAGGATCGGCTGCAAAAATACAAGCCCTCCTATCGTCAGTACCACAGCGGCCAATAGGCCAAGCACCAGAGAATTGCCCAAGGATCTGCGCAATCTGTCCATATCCTTCGCTCCGAAGCACTGTGCCGAAATAATAGCAAAGCCATTGCACATTCCCATCAGGAATTGTACGATCAGATTGCTCAGCGTCGTCGTGGCCCCCACTGCCGCCAAGGCATTATCTCCCAGAAAAGTACCTACGATGCGGGTATCTGCCAGGCTGTAAGTAAGTTGCAATAAATTGGCCAAAAAAATAGGAAGGGCAAACGTCAGTATCAAAACTGACGGTCTGCCCTTTGTAAGATCTTTCATATAGTTCCTCACTTCTACACTTCCGGGAAAAATATAGATTTTCCCGCGTGATAGGGCTACAGAACTTTTTTAAAACTTTTTCTTGGCATTGTCAAGGTATTTCTTGGTCTCAGCCACCACAACACCATTTAATGCCAACAGTGCGATCAGGTTCGGGATCGCCATCAGACCGTTGAAGATATCTGCGATGGTCCATACTGCCTTAACAGTCATGTAGGGTCCGATGAATACGCAGGCAATGTAGATCCAACGGTATACTTTGATTGCCTTCGGCTTCTGACCGATCAGGTATTCCAGGCATCTCTCGCTGTAGTAATCCCAACCGAGGATCGTGGTAAATGCAAAGAATACCAGGCATACCATCAGGATAAAGGATGCAATAAAGCTGTTAAAAGGCAGCCCCTGCTGGAAAGCTCTGGTGGTAACATCCACGCCGTCCAGACCTACGTTCCAGGAATCGGTAATTACGATCGTAAGACCGGTCATGGTACAAATGATCAGAGTATCAATGATGGTACCCATCATTGAGATCAGACCCTGTTTGGCAGGAGAGTCGTTCTGCGCTGCAGCCGCTGCGATCGGTGCACTACCGATACCGGCTTCGTTGGAGAAAATACCTCTCGCAATACCCTTCTGCATTGCCATGATAACCGCTCCCAAAGCACCGCCGGCTACGGCACGCATACCAAACGCACTCTGTACAATGGTTACGATAGCTGCCGGAATGGCCGTTACATTAAAGATCAATACTAACAGACAGGCTACTACATAAGTCACTGCCATAAAAGGAACGATGACCTGTGCCACGGTGGAGATACGCTTTAATCCACCGATAACTACCAGTGCCACGCAGATGGTCAAAAGGATTCCGGAGATCACCACGCTCCAGGAATAGTCCATGCCGAAGAGCTGTACGGTATGTGCATTATTTGCATCGAAGAAATTATGTACCGCACTGGTGATACCGTTGATCTGGGTAAAGGTTCCGATACCGAACAATCCTACGCATACACCCATAAAAGCGAAGATCTTCGCCAGCCATTTCCAGCTCTTGCCCATACCGTTCTCGATATAGTAGAAGGGTCCACCGATGATGTGTCCGTCCTCTGCTACCACACGATACTTCACCGCCAGCAGACACTCGGAATACTTCGTAGCCGTACCTACCAGCGCAGCGATCCACATCCAGAACAAAGCTCCGGGGCCGCCTGCTACAATAGCCGTTGCCACGCCAACGATATTACCGGTTCCGATGGTAGCGGACAATGCCGTACACAGTGCCGCAAAGCTGGATACTTCGCCGTCTTCGCCCGACTTTTCATTGGCAATTAAGTGTTTGATTGCATGGGGAAGCTTCGTGATCTGCAAAAAATGAAGTCTGGCTGTAAGAAAAAGACCGGTAGCCAGAATGAGGACGATCAGGGGGATGCCCCAGACGAAATCATCCACTGTGGTCAGAAAGTTACTAATCATGTCTAACATATTCCCTCTCCTTCCGTCACCTCTTGTGACGTCCTATCGTAGATTGATTTCTTCCGAAGAGAATGGGAATAAGCATATAGATGCTCTGTCCTTTTGCCTGAGAGATTGGCAGCTTTACTGCCGTACACCTTCGGCGCCTTCTATACGGAAATATGATAATTGCTTTCCGTGGAAGAACTCTCCAGAGTAAATCTTTACCGCACTAAAGCGGCAACAAAATCACAATAGCATACTTTTTCACCCATTGCAACTTTTTTTATCTTTAGTCATTGATCTGACCAACACAGACATTGACTTTTATGGTACCTGATTACTATAATATAATTCATATGAATACTAACACGAACAATCACAAAACTTCATATTCCATTACACGTGGACTGTTTTTCCTGATCATGTGTTCTGTGATTTTTACAGTACTGTACTACAGTCTGCCCAGGCAGAACCGTGAGCCGGCAATATCGGATTATATTGACTTTTCAGAAGGCTGGACCACCTCCGATGGAAGCCCCGTTGATTTTTCCCATATCAGCGGCACCTGCACAGTGACCAAGAAGCTTCCTGCGCTGACTCACGACATGGCACTTTTCTTTTTTTATAAAAGTTCCAATGTGACGATCCTGATAGACGACCGGCTGATCTATGAGACCATGCAGCCGGAGAGAGTTTTCTTCGGCAAGACACCGGGAGCCTCTTATGTCTCTCTGCCGATCTACCGGGAAGATTCCGGGTGCACGCTCACCCTGGTGATCGATAATCCTTACGGAGACGGCAGTGGCAAGATCAATCATATGTACCTAGGACGTAGTGAAGATATCCTGATAAGCCGCATCCGCGACAAGGCACCCGGATTCGGCATCAGCTTCCTGATCGCCCATCTTGGTCTGGCATTTATCCTGTTTTATCTGCCATTACACAAGAAGCACATCATCGGCAGTGAGATGCTTTATCTGGGATTATTTGCTCTGAATACCGGTATCTTTATGTTGGCAGATAACCGTATGCTGCAGCTGATCCTGCGTAACAGCCATATTTATCATACAATTGCGGAACTTTTTATGATGCTGATCACCATTCCACTGTTTCTGTACCTTGGCAAAATGTATACAGAGTACTCCCCTGTGATGGTACAGACAGTATGCCTGATCAGTGTCATGGATTTCAGTATACGTTTCTGCCTGAATCTGACCGGTCTCAAGGACTTCCATGAAAGTCTTCGTCTGACCCATATTACTTTTGGCATTCTGATCGCACTTGTTATCTATGCCATCGGCAAGGGGTTTTATCAGAATCAAAGGCAGCATCTGAAGCACAATCTATATCATAACCTTGGAATTCTGTGTCTGTGCTTTGGCGTTCTACTGGATATCCTGCTGCTATGGTTCGGCAGTGCTCCCGAGACCAGCTTCTTCACACGGATCGGTGTGCTTATGTTCCTGATCATGGAAGCAGTCCAGGTTACCCTGCGCCTCATGACCAACTATCAGGAAGGTGTTCGCATGCAGCTGCTCAGCCGCCTGGCTTATCGCGACGGTCTGACCGACCTGCTGAACCGTACTTCCTATATGGAAGAATTGAAAAGACTGGACGCATCCCATAATTTTCATGTGTTGCTGGCACTGTACGATGTGAATAGCCTCAAATATGTGAACGACACCTACGGTCACCAAAGCGGTGATGAAATGATCCGCCGGGTAGCGGATACTCTGTCGGCACATCTCGGTTCCTTAGGAAAATGTTACCGGATCGGCGGAGATGAGTTCGTATTCCTGTCGACCGTATCCGATTCCGAAAAAGAATTTCTCAAGCTGCAAAGAGATTTCGAAGCGTCTCTGGGAACTCTGAAGCTTCCTGACGGTTCCGAGCATCCCATTACTGTAGCCATGGGATATTCCGTACTGACCCATACTATGCCTCGTTCCATGGACGATATGGTCCGGGAGGCCGATGCCAAAATGTATGAGGCGAAACGACGAATGAAAACAGAAAATTGATCATAGGATTTGCAGATCTTATTTCATTTTGTAATGTAACTTGAAAGTTAGTGAAATAATCCCGTAGCCCTTGGCAGGGTATAAGAAACGCGGCACGCTC
>ERZ1027064.751-NODE-751-length-13232-cov-4.167489_pt1 | contig 13232 bp, 12 predicted proteins | sample MGYA00519422_ERZ1027064 | MGnify/ENA primary metagenome ERZ1027064 (study PRJEB26926, sample SAMN06164492) | human gut metagenome | biome: ENVO:00009003; feature: ENVO:2100002; material: ENVO:00002003 | host: Homo sapiens | place: USA | collected 2012 ... | reverse complement strand
GGCTATTCGTCGGCAGCGTCAGATGTGTATAAGAGACAGCCCCCATGGGAAAGCTGGCACGGCTGCTGGGCCGGGACGGTTTTTCCTCGGAAGATCCGGAATTTGACAAGCGGTTCAGCGTTCAATGCGGCGATCCTGCTGCGGCGCAGGCTCTGCTGTCCCCCCAGGTCATGGACCAGCTGCTGCACCTGGGCAAGGTGTATCTCAGCGTCAAGGCCGACGGACGGGTATTCGCGGCTATCCAGACGGACGAGCCGCTGTTTGACGCCGGAAAGGGCCGGGCGGATCAGATGAAGGAGCGCTTTGCGGGCCAGCTGCGGGACTTTACGGACCTGCTGGACGCTATGAAGGGGTGATCAACATGCCATTTTGGGGAGCCGCTGTGCTGTTCATCCTGGCGGCAGCCGGGTTTTTCGTAGGACGGGCCTGCCTGCGCCGTGGGCCGCGCATCGTCTGCATGATCGTATGCGGCATTGCAGCTGCTGCCAGCGCTGCATACATGCTGCTGACTCTGATCCTGGTAGGCGGCATACAGTAAAAGACAATGCTGCGATGCAGCAATTAACGGGCACAGCAGACAGCGCTGTGCCCGTTATTGCACAATGGCCCTTCGTGTGTTAGGATAGGGGCAAAATATAGCATCCTGCTATGCGGTGCTGCACGTCTTACAATTCCTTCTTAATGGAGCGGATGGCCCCCTTTTCCAGGCGGCTCACCTGGGCCTGAGAGATACCGATCTCCGCCGACACCTCCATCTGGGTCTTTCCCTGGCCAAAGCGCAGCATGAGAATGCTCCGCTCCCGGGGCGTCAGGTGACCAATGGCGTCCTTCAGGGCAATGTGCTGGATCCAGCCTTCATCGGTGCAGCGGCGATCGCTGACCTGGTCCATGACGCACACGGTGTCGCCGCCCTCGGAGTAAATGGGCTCGTACAGGGACACCGGGTCCACAATGGCGTCCATGGCCAACACCACCTCCTCCCGGGGGATATCCAGCTCCCGGGCCAGCTGCTCCACGGTTGGCTCCCGTTGGCTCTGGCGCAGCAGCCGCTCCCGGGCCTGAAGCACCCTATACGCCGTGTCCCGCAGACTGCGGGATACCCGCACGGCGCTGTTGTCCCGGAGATAGCGGCGGATCTCTCCCACGATCATAGGAACGCCATAGGTGGAGAAGCGCACCGGCTGGGTAATATCAAAGTTGTCGATGGCCTTGATCAGGCCGATGCACCCCACCTGGAACAGGTCGTCCATGTTCTCCCCCCTGCTGGTGAACCGCTGGAGCACCGACAGCACCAGCCTCAGGTTGCCGCGGATCAGCCGCTCCCGGGCGTCCATGTCCCCCTGCTTGGTGCGCCGCAGAAGCTCCGTCATCTCATCGTTTTTCAAGACCTCCAGCTTGGCGGTGTTGATGCCGCAGATCTCCACTTTTCCCTGCATTCCCCTACTGCCTCCGTCACTTGGATAAAAACAGTATTCCCGGGGAAAGGTCCCTTATACGGCGGGGCAGAATCCCTCCATCTTCGACCGAATACGCCCGCAGAAATTTTATTGAGATTTTTCAAAAAAAAGCTTGCATTTTCTGTGAGATCGTGGTATTATAACAAAGTCGTCAAGAGACATGCGCCGTTAGCTCAGCTGGATAGAGCGTCTGGCTACGGACCAGAAGGCCGGGGGTTCGAATCCCTCACGGCGTGCCAAAACCGGGAAACTGTGATGGTTTCCCGGTTTTGTTTTCATCATTTTAAGAGAGAACGGCACAGCCAACGCTGTGCCGTTCTCTCTTATCTTGCAATACTCTCTTGTTGACAGATATCTTTATCTCAGATGAGCACCGCCCGGTGGAACACCTTTTTCCCCTTGCGGATGATCAGGCCGTCGCCGGTAAATTCCTGGCAGCCGAAGGATGCGTCGATGGAATCCACCTTCTTGTCCCCCACGGTGATGCCGCCCTGCTGCACCAGCCGCCGGGCCTCGCCCTTGCTGGCGCACAGACCGCACCGGACCAGCAGATTCAGCACATTGATCTCACCGCTGCCCAGGTCGTCGCCGGTGAGCTCGGTGGTGGGCATATCCTGAGCGTTGGCGCCGCCGCCAAACAGTGCCCGGGCAGCCTGACGGGCCTTTTCGGCCTCCTCCTCGCCGTGAACCAGCTTCGTCAGCTCATAGGCCAGGATATCCTTGGCCTCGTTGAGCTTTGCGCCCTCCCACTCGGCCATCTCATTGATCTGCTCCAGGGGCAGGAACGTCAGCATCCGGATGCACTTGAGCACGTCGGCGTCGCCCACATTGCGCCAGTACTGATAGAATTCGAAGGGGCTGGTCTTGTTGGGATCCAGCCACACGGCGTTGCCGGCGGTCTTGCCCATCTTGTTGCCCTGAGAATCCGTCAGCAGGGTGATGGTCATGGCGTGGGCGTCCTTGCCCAGCTTCCGGCGAATCAGCTCCGTGCCGCCCAGCATATTGCTCCACTGGTCGTTGCCGCCGAACTGCATATTGCAGCCGTTGTGCTGGAACATATAGTAGAAGTCGTAGCTCTGCATGATCATATAGTTGAATTCCAGGAAGCTCAGGCCCTTCTCCATGCGCTGCTTATAGCACTCGGCCCGCAGCATATTGTTGACGGAGAAGCAGGCGCCCACCTCCCGCAGCAGGTCCACGTAGTTCAGCTTCAGCAGCCAGTCGGCGTTGTTGAGCATGATGGCCTTGCCCTCGCCGAAGTCGATGAAGCGCTCCATCTGCTTCTTGAAGCAAGCGGCGTTGTGGGCGATGTCCTCCTTGGTCAGCATCTTGCGCATATCGGTGCGGCCGGAGGGGTCGCCGATCATGGTGGTGCCGCCGCCGATGAGGGCGATGGGCTTGTTGCCCGCCATTTGCAGGCGCTTCATCAGGGTCAGGGCCATGAAATGTCCAGCCGTCAGAGAGTCCGCCGTGCAGTCAAAACCAATGTAGAACGTGGCCTTGCCGTTGTTGATCAACTCGCGGATCTCATCCTCGTTGGTGACCTGAGCGATCAGGCCGCGGGCCACCAGTTCTTCATAAATTCCCATGTTTTCTGATTCCTTTCCGATATTTTGGGCTTCCAGGGGGCAAGAAAAACGCCCCCTGTCGTGTTGACAGAGGGCGACGTGAATCGCGGTACCACCTCAGCTTCGCCGCCGCCTCACGGCATGCGGCCTCATCGGGTGCAGCAACACCCTATCGCTGTAACGGGCGAACCCGACACATTCCTAATAGGAGAGACCGTTCAGAAGGCTGCTCCGGGATGTATTCTCCTGCCGCCGCCTCTCCCCTTCTCACCGTCCAGGGGTTCTCTTTGCAGGCGTCATCGGCCGGATACTTCTTCCCTTCATCGCTGTTGCATATGAAGTTGCTTTGTATTATACCGTTCCTTCTCCCCGTTGTCAACGGGTCAGGCCAAGGTTTTTTTGAATTTGTCCGCCTGGTCCAGCAGCTCCCCGGCGCTCTCCAGCATGGTGGCGGATATGGACGCTCCGCCGGTAAGGCGGGCCAGCTCGTGCTGCCGCTGTGCTCTGTCCAGCTGCACCACCCGGGTAAAGGTGCGTCCGTCCTGCTCCCCCTTCTCCACAGAAAAGTGCGTATCCGCCATAGCGGCCAGCTGGGGCAGATGCGTCACGCACAGCACCTGCTTGGTGCGGCTGATACGGGCCATTTTCTCCGCCACCCGTTGGGCAGCTCGTCCGGACACACCGGTATCCACCTCATCAAATACCATGGTACCCACCTGATCCTGCTCCGACAGCACGTTTTTCATGGCCAGCATGATCCGGGCCAGCTCACCGCCGGAGGCGATCTTGTGGATAGGCCGCAGCTCCTCGCCCACGTTGGCAGACATCAGGAAGCGCACCTGATCGGCGCCGTTTTCCGCCAGGGCCTGCTCCGTAAAGCAGATGGCAAAGCGGATCTTCCCCATATCCAGCTGCCGCAGCTCCGTGAGAATCTGCTCCTCCAGCCGTCCGGCAGCCTCATGCCGGGCCTGGGACAGGGCCTCCGCCGCCTGACGGGCGGCCTTTTCTGCCTTCTTCAGCTGCTTTTCCAGATGCAGCAGGGTGTCCCCCGCGTCCTGTATGTCGTCCAGCTCCCGGCGGCAGCGGGTCTGATACTCCAGCATCTCCTCCACTGTGGGGCCGTACTTCTTTTTCAGGCGGTACAGCTGATCCAGCCGTCCCTCCACCCGGTCCAGTTCCTGGGGCGAAAAGTCGAAATCCTCCCGCTTGTCCCGGATGGTATCCGCCAGGTCGTATATTTCACTGTACGCAGCCTCCAGCCGGTCGTACAGCTCTCCCAGCTCGGGGTCCAGCCCCCGTACCGATGCCAGGGATTCCTGGGCCTGACGCACCAGATTGGCCGCGCCATCACTGCCGTCGTCGCCGTTGAGGCAGAAATCCGCCCCGGATACAGCGGAAATGAATTTTTCCGCATTGTGCAGCAGTGTCCGGCGGCTTTGCAGCTCCTGCTCCTCGCCGGGACGCAGCTTGGCCCGCTCCAGCTCCTGGAGCTGATAGGTCAGGGTGTCCACCCGGCGGGCCTTCTCCGCCTCGTCCATTTCCAGAGCCTGCATCTGGCGGCGCAAGGCGGCCATGGCCTGGTATTTTTCGCGGTATTCCGTCAGCAGACCCTCCGTCCGGCCGAAGCTGTCCAGATACAGCAGGTGCTGCTCCTCGTCCAGCAGCTGCTGTCCGTCGTGCTGGCCGTGGATGTTCAGCAGGCGGCTGCCCAGGGTACGGAGTTGGGTCACCGTGACGGGGCGGCCGTTGACCCGGCAGACGTTTTTGCCGTCGCCGTGAATCTCCCGCTGCAGCAGCAGCTCCCCCTCCCAGGAAATGCCCAGGTCCTCCCCCAGCCGGGGCGGAACATCCGAGAAGCACGCGCTGACAAAGGCCATCTCCGCCCCGGTACGGATCAGGTCCCGGGACGTCCGCTGGCCCAGCACGGCGCTGATGGAGTCGATGACAATGGACTTACCGGCGCCGGTCTCGCCCGTCAGGGCGTTGAAGCCGGGCCGGAACGCAATGTCCGCGCACTCGATGATGGCGATATTCTCAATGTGGAGCAATTGCAGCATCTGCGTATCCCTCCGCTGTCCTGCGCGATTTTCTGGCTGTCAGCGCAGCATTTCCTTGATTTCTTCCGTAAAATCCACGGCGCTTTCCGTGTCCCGCATGATCAGCAGAGCCGTGTCGTCGCCGGCCAGGGACCCCACCAGATACGGCACGTCCATACCGTCCACGGCAGATCCAGCGGCATTGGCCAGACCCGGCAGAGTCTTGATGACCACGATATTCTGGGCGTTGTCCACCGTCAGGACGCTCTCCCGGAAAATGGTGCGCAGCTTGTCGGCAAAATTCAGCTTGGTGCGGTGGGCGGAAACGGCATAGCGGTATTTTCCCTGCCCGGCTGGCTCCTTGATCAGGTGCAGCTCCTTGATGTCCCGGGAAATCGTGGCCTGGGTACTCTTGATCCCCTTGGCCTGGAGCCGCTCCAGCAGCTGCTCCTGGGTTTCGATAATCTCCTCGCTGATGATCTGGAGGAGTTGGTTCTGGCGGTCGTTTTTCATTTTTTAGAAGCCTCCGTTCCCATTTTTTTGTCCAGTATTTCGCAAAAGCTCTTTTTGGAGAGACGAACCAGCTTTGTGGTGTATTTTGAGGTGCTCACCCGCACCTGGTCTCCGTTTTTCAAAGAAAACGCTTTGCCGCCGTCTACGGAAAGATAGACGAATTTCCGGTTGGCATCCGCAGCTTCCACGGTGATCACATGGTCCGGTGACAGCACGTAGGAGGACGAGCGGGTGGAATGGGGACATATCGGGGTCAGCAGCAGATTTTTGGCTGTGGGCTCCACAATGGGGCCTCCGGCGGCCATAGAATATCCGGTGGAGCCGGTAGGGGTGGACACGATGATGCCATCGCCGCCTACCCGGGTCAGGCGTCCCTCCTCCGTGAAGATATCCAGCCGCACCACCCGGGCGATGGACCCCTTTGAGATCACCGCGTCATTCAGGGCGATGTTGCTGTACACCTGCCGTCCTTCCCGCAGCACCGACGCATCCAGCATCATCCGGGATTCTACGGTAAACCGGCCCTCGGCCAGATCCCGCAGCCGGTCCAGCTCGTTGACCTCCAGCTCCGACATAAAGCCCAGACTTCCCAGGTTCACCCCCAGCACCGGCACGCTGTGCAGCGCCACGGTCCGGGCCAGATGCAGAATGGTACCGTCGCCGCCGAAGGCGATCAGCAGGTCAGCCGACCGGATCTCCTGCTGCAAGAGCCGCATGGGGATCCCCAGCTCCTCGCCATACCCCTCCCGCTGGAAGGGCAGGCACACAGAGGTCTGCATCCCCAGACTCTCCAGCATATCCCGGGATTGCTTGCAGACCTTCAGTTCACTGTCCCGGTACGGATTGGGACAAAGTATCACGCGTTTTGGTTTCATGCCGCTCACCTCAGTCCTTCAATTGGCTGTGAGACGCCTCCACGATCTCCGGCAGGGAAAATACGCCGGGTGTCCCCTGTCCGTGGCGCAGATAGCCCAGATATTCGATGTTTCCCTCGGGTCCCCGTATGGGAGAGTATGTAATTCCAAGCACTGTAAAGTTACTTTCCTTTGCATGCTCCAGAAAGGCCTCCAGCACCTCCAGATGCACCGCCGGGTCCCGGACCACGCCTTTTTTTCCGACCTTTTCCCGGCCCGCCTCGAACTGGGGCTTCACCAGGCACACGGCCTCTCCCTCCGGGGACAGCAGTCCGTCCAGCGCCGGCAGGATCAGCCGCAGGGAGATAAACGACACGTCCACCGACGCAAAGTCCAGCTCCTCTGGGATCTGCTCATGGGTAAGATAGCGGGCGTTGGTGCGTTCCATGCACACCACCCGCGGGTCTCCCCGGAGCTTCCAGTCCAGTTGGCCGTAGCCCACATCCACAGCGTAGACCTTTGTGGCCCCGTTTTGCAGCATGCAGTCCGTGAAGCCGCCGGTGGATGCGCCGATATCAGCGCAGACCTTGCCGTCCAGGGTCAGGGGAAACGTCTGCATGGCCTTCTCCAGCTTCAGACCGCCCCGGCTGACATAGGGCAAAGCATGGCCCCGCACCTGGATGGCGGCGGTATTGGGCACCGCCGTGCCGGGCTTGTCCACCCGCTGACCGTCAACAAACACACTGCCGGCCATGATAACGGCCTGGGCCTTCTGGCGGCTTTCCACCAAGCCCTGCTCCACCAGCAGCACATCCAATCTCGTCTTATTGCTCATGCAGCATCTCCTCCACGCTGTGGGCTACGCTCCGGGCGTCCAGACCGAAGGCTTTGTATAACTGGTCCACCGTACCCTGGGGGGCAAACCGGCCACCCAGATTTTTCAGCGTCAGACAGCGGGGCTCCATCCGCTCCTGGGCCAGGATAGCGGCTATGCGCTGACCCACGCAGCCTGTGGCCATGCAGTCCTCCAGCACCAGCAGCCGCTCCGTACCGGAGAGAGCGTCCTTTACCTGCTTACTGTCCAGCGGGCAAATCTGATTCAGCTTCACCACCCGGACACGGATTCCCTTCTGCGCCAGAAGCTCCGCCGCATCCAGAGCCTGGTTCACCAGAATGCCATAGGTCAGGATGGCGGCATCATCGCCCTCACGCAGACACACAAACGTTCCGTCGCCGCCGTCATCCTGATAGCGGCCCTGGCCGCCCCGGGGATACCGCACCGCCACGGGGCCGTCCAATTCCTCCACCGCACGCCGCAGCATCCGCCGCAGCTCCGCAAAGCTGGCAGGACACAGCACCGTCATCCCCGGCACCTGGGACAGGTACATGGGATCAAAGCAGCCATGGTGGGTCTCGCCGTCGGCGCCCACCAGCCCCGCCCGGTCCACGCCCAGCACCACATGGAGATGATTCAGCGCCACATCGTGCAGCAGCATATCATATCCCCGCTGCAAAAAGCTGGAATACACCGCAAACACCGGCACCATGCCCTGCTGGGCCATACCGGCGCACATGGCCACCGCATGGCCCTCGGCGATCCCCACGTCGAAAAAGCGCCGGGGCAGCGTTCTGGAAAAATCCGTCAAGCCTGTGCCCTCTACCATGGCGGCAGTGACGGCACAGATCCGTTCATCCTCCCGGGCCAGGGACAGAAGCTCCTGTCCGAATACATGAGAAAAGTTCTCCCCTGACGGTTTCAGGGCTCTTCCGGTTTTTACGTCAAAGGGAGCCACGCCATGGAACTGCCCGGGCTCCTTCTGGGCAAAGGGATAGCCCTTTCCCTTGACGGTATGCACATGCAGCAGCACCGGCCGGCGCATATCCCGGGCCAGCACCAGCATTTGGGTCAGCGTCTCCACGTCGTGGCCGTCCACCGGCCCCATATAGGTAAAGCCCATGTTCTCAAATACCGTGCTGCCGGGCAGCAGGGAATTTTTCAGAGCCGTTTTTACCTCGTGACTCATGGCATAGACCCGCTTACCGGTCTGACTGCCGGTAAGCATCTGGCGATAGCGGCGCTTGAACTCGTAGTATCCCGGCGTACTGCGCAGCCGGGACAAATGCCGGGACAGCCCCCCCACATTGGGTGCAATGGACATGCCATTGTCGTTGAGGATCACGATCAGCGGCTCGCCGCTGGCTCCGGCGTCGTTGAGCCCCTCAAAGCTCAGTCCGCCGCCCATGGCGCCGTCGCCGATCAGGGCCAGGACGCTGTAATCCTTTCCCTGGAGCGTGCGGGCCCGGGCCATACCCAGAGCCACCGACACCGAGTTGGAGGCGTGTCCGGCAATGAACGCATCGTGAACGCTCTCCCATGGCTTGGGGAAGCCGGACAGGCCGCCGAACTGCCGCAGGGTATCAAACAGCTCCCGCCGTCCGGTCAGCGCCTTGTGCACATAGCACTGGTGCCCCACGTCGAACACCAGCCGGTCCACGGCGGTGTCAAACACCCGGTGAATGGCTACCGTCAGCTCCACCACCCCCAGGTTGGAGGCCAGGTGTCCGCCGGTTTTGGATACCTCATCCAGGAGAAAACCCCGCAGCTCACTGCAAAGCTGGCGGGCCTGATTCTCGTTGAGCCCCTTCACATCGGCGGGGCTGTCTATGCGGTCTAAAATCAAGTATATCGCTCCATTTCAGCGTGAGAGATGCAGGGCGTGCATGATGCGGGCCACCCGGTACACCACGCTGGTGCACTGGTTGATGGCCACGGTCTTTCCCAAGGCCTTGCCGCCGATGGTAATGCCGGAAATCAGCGCTGTGGCTCCGATGGAGATCAGCACCGACGAGGTGCTGAAGTCCCGCTGCAGATGCGTGACGATCACCGCCGCCGTGGAACCGCTGACGATGCCGCATATATCGCCCACCACGTCGTTGCACACGGACGACACCTGGTTGGCATTTTGCAGCAGACGGATGGCTTCCCGTGCGCCCTTTTCCTTGTGGGCAGCCATGGCGTGGAAGGGCTTGGGGTCTGCCGCCGTAACGGCCACGCCGATCATGTCGAACACGATGCCCAGGCCGATGAACACGGCCAGCACCAGCGCCGCCACGATATAGCCGGTCCCCTCCAAAGCGGTGGAGGAGAAAAAGCTCAGCAGGGCTGACAGCACCACAGCCAGCAGAAACACCCGCAGAGCCCAGCCCCGGCCGCTTTTCTTTTTCCCGCCGTTTTTGTCCTTGCTCCTGTCGCGTTCGCTCAAGAGTAGATCCCTCGCTTTGTTGTTATAGTACACTGAACAGGGCAACGCCGAAGGTTAATCTTACGGCTTAGGTACGGGTTGGATTTCCCCGCAGCGCGCCTTCCGTCGCCGGTCAGGCGGTTTCCCGTTAGGCGCTGCGCCATGGTGTTGCCGGCCATGGGACCCGATTGCCACTTAGTCCGCACTGCAATCCCTCCGATGTCCCGTGAGGACAGCCTAGGTGATTTCCACAGCGGTCAGACCGTCTCTTAGCCTCTTTTGCAGCCAGGGTTTCAAGGGAATCAACACAGTCTCCCTGGCCGGGGAGACCGGTGCTTCCACTTCCCTATCCACCGTGCCCACGCAAGGCAGGCTACTCTGCACACAGCGTTACGGCAGTGAAGCCGGGTAGCACCGCATTGCAGGTTCATCATCTGCCTCGTACACAGGTCGCTTGACCACAGAGGGAGTACGCCTGTGCACAACAGCAGGTCTCCACGGTAGCAGGGTCGGGTCCTCCATGCCATTGGAGGGCGCCCTACCACCGCAGACGCGGGGGCTCCCACGTCTCCCCCCAGCACCCACCCCAAACTGGGCGTAAGCAGCAGGCACCAGGGACTTCACAGTTGTGCCCTTTAAAGGATTTTTAGGCCCTTCTTACAAGACGGCAGATCCGACTAGGATACTGCGCCGCTGTTCAGTAATTAAGTATTTTAGCACACTTTTTCCAAATATTCAAGCATTTTATGCAATATATTCCGTATAAAATGCGGCAGGGACCGCCGCAAAACGGTCCCTGCCGGGAAAAATCACAGAATGATGCAGATCAGACCTCCGCTTCCCTCGTTGATGATGCGCTCCAGCGCCTCCCGCATTTTTTTCTGGGAATCCGTGGGCATCCGGCGCAGCTTTGCCTGCAGGTCGTCGCCCACGATCTCATTGAAGCTGCGGCCGAAAATGTTGGACTGCCAGAGCTTGCTGGTGTCTCCCTCAAACTCCTGGAGCAGGTAATTCACCATGTCCTCGGACTGCTTTTCATTGCCTACGATCGGCGATACCGTGGTGGCAATATCGGCGCGTATCATGTGAACAGAGGGGGCGCTGGCCTTCATGCGGACGCTGTATCGTCCGCCCTGGCGGACGATCTCCGGGTCCTCCAGGTTCAGGTCCTCCACGCTGGGCATTACGATGCCATAGCCGGTGTCCAGCGCCGCCTGCATGGCCGGGGCCATCCGGTCATACTCCTTCCGGACAGCGGCCAGGCTGGTCAGCAGCTGCATCAGGTCGCCGTCATCGGTGACGGTGAGGCCGGATTGCCGGCTGAGCGTCTCATAAAACAGCCCCCGCGGCAGGTCCAGGTCTGCCGCGGCGATGCCCACGCCCAAATTCAGGCTGCGGACAGATGAGGCGGAAATGTTCCCCTCCCCCTGGAGAGCAGACAGGCAATCCCGCAGCTGGCGCACATGGGCCAGGTCTGCCGTCTCCCGGCGCACCGCCTGATAAATGCCGGTTTTGATGGGATGGTCCGGCGGCAGGGCCTCCACCCAGGTGGGCAGGAACAGATCCAGCTCCCGCAGCGGAAACTCATACAGCAGCCCCCGCAGCAGCTCGGTGATCTCCGGCTCCCCCAGCTCCAGACAGTTCACCGGCAGACACCGGACGTCGTACTGGCGCTGGATATCAGCGGCGATAGACTGAGCCCGGGGACTCTGGGGCTGGGCGGAATTCAGCAGCACCACAAAGGGTTTTCCCAGCTCCTGCAGCTCCCGAATCACCCGCTCCTCGGCCTCCAGATAATCCTCCCGAGGGATCTCCGTGACGCTGCCGTCGGTTGTGACCACAATGCCCACGGTGGAGTGGTCGCAGATGACCTTCCTGGTGCCAAGCTCCGCCGCCTCAGTCATGGGGATCTCGTGGTCAAACCAGGGGGTCATGACCATCCGAGGCGACAGATCCTCATACTGTCCCACAGCGCCGGGCACCATGTAGCCTACGCAGTCAATAAGCCGCACGGAGAACGTGACCCCCTCCTCCATGCAGACCTCCACCGCCTCCTCCGGAACAAATTTGGGTTCCGCCGTCATGATGGTGCGGCCGGAGCCGCTTTGCGGCAGTTCATCCCGCGCCCGGTCCCGGCGGTAGCTATCGTCGATATTGGGCAGCACCTGGGTCTCCATAAACCGTTTGATAAAGGTGGATTTTCCGGTGCGTACCGGACCCACCACGCCGATATAGATACTGCTGCCGGTGCGGGTCGCCATATCCTGATAAATGGATGCGGACTGATTCATGGTCCATTCCTCCTGCTCCATAACATCTTGTCTGGTGTACTACTGTATGCACCGATGGCGTTGGATAGACGGGAATATTTTGTCAAAAAGCTCAACAAACTGTTGATTATCAGTCAGCGTCTATGTTAGAATACAGGTCAGATAGATCGTTAAAAAGCCAACAAAGGGGAATGTGGATATGGAACAGTCCGGTACGGACCGTCGGGTGCGAAAAACGAAAAGTCAGCTGCGTCTGGCGCTGATGGAGCTGCTGGTGGAAAAAGCGCAAAGAACATCTCTGTGCGGGAGCTGGCGGAGCGGGCGGATATCAACCGCGGCACCTTTTACATCCACTATCGGGACGTTGGCGACCTTTTGCAGCGCCTGGAGGATGAAATGGCCGACCGGCTGGCGGACCTGTGCAAGAGCCACAGGCCCGAGGACTCCGCATCAGGTCAGTTTCCCTTTCTGCGGGATCTGTACCGGTTCATCCGGGACAATGCAGATCTGTGCCGGGTGCTGTTGGGTCCCAACGGGGACATTGCCTATACCGACCGCATCTGCCGCATTCTGCGGGACAACTTTCTTTTTGATTTCCTGTCTCTGTTCTATCCGGGAGACCGGCAGCGGCTCAACAGCTTCTGTTCGTTTATCGTGTCAGGCAACCTGAACCTGGCGCTGGCCTGGCTGCGGGAGGGTGGGCAGGAATCACCGGATGAGATGGCCCAACTGGCAGGCGGCATCATCATGGGCGGCGTCAGCGCCCTGAAGCCCTGAAAGCAGCGCGTCCTCCGGCTATAAGCCGGAGGACTTTTTTTCGCGCAGGATCAGTGCTTTTTCACCTTAGACAGCCGGAAGCCGAAGAAAATGCCGCACACACCGCCCACAATGTGGGTCAGATGGGACACGTTGTCCGTCCTGGTAAGGCCGTCGGCGATCTCGCTGCCTAAGTAAAGGGCTACCACCAGCAGCATGGTCAGAGGAATGCCGCCCTTCTTCATCTCCGTAAAGGACGAGAGAACGATCATCATAAACACCACGCCGCTGGCGCCAAGCAGAGCGGAGTGGGGAAACAGCAGGAACTGCACCAGCCCCGTGGCAAAGGCGGTGACCGCGATCGTTGCCAGCAGATTCCGGCTGCCGTATTTTTCCTCCAGCCCCGGCCCTACCAGCAGCAGAAGCAGCATGTTGCTCATATAGTGGCTATAGCCCGAGTGGCCCAGAACGTGGGTAAAAAACCGCACATACGTCAGTGGGTCCTGTCTCTTATACACATCTCCGAGCCCACGAGA
>ERZ1027064.721-NODE-721-length-13409-cov-7.167590_pt1 | contig 13409 bp, 9 predicted proteins | sample MGYA00519422_ERZ1027064 | MGnify/ENA primary metagenome ERZ1027064 (study PRJEB26926, sample SAMN06164492) | human gut metagenome | biome: ENVO:00009003; feature: ENVO:2100002; material: ENVO:00002003 | host: Homo sapiens | place: USA | collected 2012 ... | reverse complement strand
TTCGTCGGCAGCGTCAGATGTGTATAAGAGACAGATACAGCATCCACCATAGCACCCAAACCCTTCCTTCCCTTCACCGATTATTTCTATTACTCTTAGACTTCTTCTCTCGCATCTCCTCCGCATAAATCTTATTAAACACCTCATATCATTCCTAATGTGTCATATCAGCCCCAGCTTTTCAAGCATCCGATTAAACATCTTAATTCTGGAAAAGTACTCCATCTCTCCAAACTCAAACTCTTCGGATATCATAGCCGCCGGATACTCTATAAACTTCTCTACATCAATCCTCAACACATCTATCTTTTCTATTATCTGTTTCCATCCGCTGACAAGATCTCCCTTGATGTTCGGCTATATCCTACCCACTACTAGGGCGATTTAGTAACTTTCATCCTTTAACAACGTACGCCTCAAGGCACACTAATATTGGGCAGAGGAATTATCTTCCTCTGCCCCTATTCCACATCTTATCTTCCGCCTTATCTTTACCAGCATCTCTACCAACACTCTCATCATAAATCCTCTGAAACTCCTCATAAAGTTCATCCCCATCCAATTTTATCCCCAGCCATTTCATTACATCCGAGAACAACCTTATGCTTCCACTCACATCCGCAACATCAAATCCGAATACATCTGCCTTAACAGAATCACTGACATTCTCATAACCACCAAGCTCTGATATTCTCCTGACAATCCAGTCAGCTTTGTCCACAGGTTCAGTTTCTTTAGTTTCCACATATTCACCTTTATCTGTTACGTCAGTAATATCTTCATACATTCTTGCCGTATTTACATCAGACACATTACGAATATCTGGCATTACAGACGTATCATTCTGAATATTGTAAGGATTCATTACCTCAACATTTGCATCCGGCTCAACAACCGCTTCCGCTGTTCTCTCAACCAGCATATCCTCTTCCATCCCCGGTATTTCAACATCCCTGTCTGCAACAATCTCCTCTCTCTTCGACACCGCATAATAAGCCGTATACAAATCTTCTCTCACAATGCCATCAGCAAGCTGTATCCGTCTCTTTATCTCCTTTTTTTCCTGCTTAAGCTCGTCCAGTTCTTCCTGCACTTCCACATGCCACATCTGATAATCCTTATATTGTGCTTCTGTCTTAATCTTCCGTTTCCGGCTTGAGCTTTCTCTGTATATTTCATGCTGTCTGTCCTCAATCTGCTGGATTTCTTCTTCCTGCTTATTTCTGAAATTCACAAGCTCCACAATATCTTTGATGTCATTATTCACAAGTAACAGATATTCGTCCTGTAACTGATGAAATCTTTTCAAATCTTCCGTATATTTTGCTCCACCAACCACAAAACGCTTCTGCTCTACAATCCTTAATCTGTATAGCTTTGCATAAAACTTCTTCTGGAATGATGACAGCTTCGCCCTGTGCAATCCCCTGATATCCGACGAATAAAAGTAAGGCTTTACCATCCATGGCATGTCCACATAATGCCGTAACATATCTTCTGAAAACATCTCGTCCAGCTTTGCCAGTTTATGATAATACCGAAATCCCGGTGCCTGCACTTCCATCCACGCATCTTTCTTAAATACATATCCAAGTCTTTTCATCAGATATTTAAAATGCTCCACATTCCCGGCTGCATATGCACACATCTTGGCATCCCTTAGAATTATCTCTTTCATTGACATTTCCTTTTCCCACTTGCCCCTGCTGATATTTTTTGGATTCCTGCTGTACTCTGCTGGCATAATGGAAAGTCCAAGTTCATCACAATATTTATTTGTAATAGGCTGAAAATGATTCTTCCAGTTGCCTTTCGGTGAATTGTATTTCTTGCCAGTTGTCATGCTGACACTGTTCCAGATCAGATGCCCATGCATATGTTCCCTGTCAGTATGGACTGCATACACCGCCTCATAATCATCACCAAGCACATCCTTTGCGAAATGCTCGAGGACATACATTGCCTGCTCTGCTGTTACTTTTTCCTCTGGCGAAAACGATATGATCACATGATAGCCCTGCCTTTTACCTGTCTTATGAAATATATTCTTTGTCTCTTCCATCTGCTCAAATGCTGTATCTGGCAGGCAGTTAATACCGCCCACCAGTATACATTCTTCTGTCTTATCTGGGTTCTGGATATATTCCAAAGCATTCTTCAGGTGTGTTACCGGATTTCTGCCTTCCGATTCCATGATATTCAGGATCTTTGTAATCGCCATATTTCCAGCACCTCCCCAAATGTTTTCTTTACATCATCCAGACTGCTCTGCAGTTTATCAATATCGCTGTAATATAACTTTCCCTGTGAATTGCCAAGCTTTACTGCCTGATTAATATTATTTGCAATACCGGCAATAACACGGATTGCTCTTGCCCTGTCCTCAGGATAACTTGTATCAATGTTACCGCCTGTCCGGATCAATTCTCTTATATAGGCACTTGCTGTTATTCCGGTTCGTTTAAGTACCGCTTTCAGAATATCCATATCTTTCTCCGACAGCTTCACAGATACCTTATAATCTTTCCTGTCAGACTTGTATCTTCTCTTTCCATCTGCCATGCGTCTCTCCCCTTTCGTAGCTTTCTAATGCTGTATCAAACCAATCTCTTTTTATCTGTACCATTGCTTTTTCAACCTTTCTTAAAATAGTGTTCATAGGTTTTGCAAGATGCGGAAAAGGTCGGACCTTTTCCCGAAAAAATATAAACGCATCATCGTTTACATAATTTTTCGTCTTGGCAGGAGCACCTGCACCCTGTATATAATATGTGGTGGTTAATGTACCACCACGATTACTGATATGGTGGTTGAAGTTCCACCAGAGTTGTAAAGTGGTGGCACTTTTTGCCATCACTTTATTGTTTTGGTGGCATTTTCCGCCACCACTTTTCCATTTTGATGGCACTTTCCGCCACCATGACTTTTTTCTCGCTTATCTGAGTGGTGGCGCTTTTTGCCGTCACTTTGCTGTTTTGACGGCGCTTTTTGCCCCCACTTTTGCATTTTGACGGCACTTTTTGCCTCCACACTTTTTCGGCTCTGATTTGTGCGGGGGCGCTTTCTGCCCCCACTTTGTGGTTTTGGGGGCGCTTTCTGCCCCCATTTGCACGTTTTGGGGGCGCTTTTTGCCCCCACTCGCTGGATTCACCTATTCAGTTGTCTCTTTCACCATTACATCTGCATCCAACATCACATTTTCTGCTATCTCAGCACCATCTTCCGACAATTCATTTGTTTCAGGCGGTATATCCACTTCATCCTGTTCACTTATCACAGAATCCCCAACTGCCGCTTCATAATCCATTTCTTCTGCAACATTGCTTCGGTTACGCTGTGGCTCATAATCCGGATTGTAATAATCTTCGTAACCATAGATTTTCTGTTCAAAGTACTTCCTTGGACATTTGCCCCGCATGGTGAAATAACCTTTTGCCTCAAGCTCTGCATTATATTCCTTTATAATTGCATATGCCTTTGTCATCCCGATACCAAGCATCTGGCTTATCTCACCTGCATCTATGAATGCTTCCTTTATACCCTTCATGCAGCTCCTCCTTTCATAAATTGTTATTTTAAATACGTGTTTTCGCAAAACAGCTATCCTGTTCTTTATTTAATCCGTATTTTTAATTCGTGTTTATTTTAATATCCTTTTCAAAATTTGTCAATAGAACTTTTTATAATTACGCACTTGCAATTCGTTTTTGTTTATGATAAAGTAATCGTACAATCATAAACAAGTCACTTACTGATACGTATTTCATTTAATATCAACCTAATACGTATCTTTACAGCGGACTATTTCATATAAAGGAAGGTGAACAGAATGACTTACTCTGATTCCATTAAACTTACTATGTCCTCTTCAGAAGAAATCGGAAAGGCAATACAGAAGCAGCGCAGAGCACAAAAGATCACGCAAAAGGAGTTTGCACAGCGGCTTGGTAAATCAGAACGTACTATCCAGAAATATGAATCTGGTGAAATACTATTAAAGATAGATGTTTTAAAACAGATTGCTAATGAATTAAATGTTCCATGGCAGGAGCTTTTATTTGCAAAAGATACTAATACTCCAAAAGATAATACAACCGCTGAATATCCGTCATATGAATTCCACACTATATCAGATGTAATCAATGCTCTCTTTGCCATAACTGAACTTACTGATTTTTCATTTGAGCTGACCAACACCAAACCTCCTGAAAGTCCTGAATGGACTGCCGGGATTAAGGTTAATGGCAAAGGCAATGGAAAATATGATGCAGACTTCTGTCTCTTTATGGAAAACTGGATAACAAAGAAGAATATGCTTCAGACAGGAAAAATTTCAAAAGAAAAGTTTGATTCATGGAAATCAGATATGTTGGCATATTATAAGGATTCCAGACTGGATAATGAAGCCGATTCAAAAACTGAATAATTGCAGGCTTACACCTTTAGTAAAGAAAAAGCTCCGGCACACTCCTTCTCGCAAAAGGAATAACCGAAGCTATGTAAGTGATTAACCCGAAGGCTTTATAATCACCCTGAACAAGTAGATTATATCATAGCCTTTTGATGATTGCACAACAATTTTACAAAAAGGAGATGATATTTATGCCAGCTTACAAAGATGAAAAAACTGGTAAATGGTTCGCCAAGTTCTATTATACGAACTGGCAGGGAATCAAAAAACAGAAGTGGAAAAGAGGCTTTGCCACCAAAAAGGAAGCCTTAGGATTTGAAAGGGATTTTCTGGAAAAGCAGTCTGCCAATCCTGACATGACATTTCAAAACCTTTATGAAATTTATATGGAGGATATGGCTGCAAGACTTAAGCAGTCAACTCTTCTGACAAAAAAGGCGGTACTACAGACGCATATTCTTCCATTCTTCGGTAGCAAGCCGATAAATGAAATCAAAGCCTCTGATGTACGAAGATGGCAGGCGAAGCTTATGAGTTCGCCGAATAATTACTCCCAGACCTATCTGAAAAAGATTAACACGGAGCTTAACAGCATCATCAATTACGCCAAGCGTTTCTATGACCTTAACACCAATCCCTGCGGCAAGGCAGGCACCATTGGAAAAGCAAAGGCTGAGGAAATGGATTACTGGACTTACGATGAATATATTGCTTTCCGTGAGGGTGTAAAAGACAAGTCGCTATCGTATATATGCTTTGAAGTCCTGTACTGGACTGGTATGCGAGAAGGTGAACTGCTTGCTCTATCACCTGCTGATATTGACCTTGATAACAAGACAATATCCATCAACAGAACATATCAGCGGATAGAAGGAAAAGATGTATTTACATCACCTAAGACAAGAAAAAGTAAGCGAAAGATTCCGATTCCGGATTTTCTCTGCCAGGAGCTATCAGACTATATCCAGTCAAGGTATATGCTTGACGCAGATGAAAGGCTGTTCCCGGTAACAAAATCATATCTCTCACACGAGATGATAAGAGGTTGCAAAAACACAGGTGTAAAGAAGATACGAATCCACGATATCAGGCATTCGCACGCCAGCTTACTTATTAATCAGGGCTGTGATGCCTTAATGTTAGCAGACAGGCTCGGACATGAGAAAGTATCCACAACACTTAACACATACTCCCATCTGTTTCCACATAAACAACAGGAGCTTGTGCATAGTCTGGAATCATTGCAGGCGACAGATTCGCCAACACCTGAACCACCATCTGATAACCCTCTGCTTGAAGCAGCAGGTATCACATGTGAAGTGCCTCAGACTCAAGACAACGGCTCAGATGTAACAATCCGACCTCAGTTTGGACCTGCGTTAGTACCACCAAATACCGCATCAGGGAAAATCATCCAGATGCCACAAAGAAAGATCATATAAAAGAAATCCAGCAGTCATCAGGGTTTCTTGCTATTAAAGTTAATGACAACCAACTGAAAACGATAGAAAAAGAGTAGTTGCTATTAGTAGCAAATTAGTAGCAGAGCAAAAGAAAAAGTCTCGGAATCCGCTTGTTTAGCGGATTCCAAGACTTGTGGCTCTTATTCAAACTCAATCGTTCCCGGTGGCTTACTAGTCAGGTCATAGAATACCCTATTAACCCCACGCACCTCGTTTATAATTCTACTCATAACTGTCTGGAGTACCTCAAATGGTATCTCGGCACTTTCGGCTGTCATAAAGTCAATTGTATTGACTGCACGAAGTGCAACTGCGTAGTCATAAGTTCTTTCATCACCCATAACACCAACTGAACGCATATTAGTGAGGGCTGCAAAGTACTGGTTTGGCATCCAGGCTGGTGCCTTGCCATTTTCTTTCTTGTAGGCTTCTACTGCCTTGTCTACTTCTTCACGGTAGATGTAATCGGCATCCTGTACAATACGAACCTTGTCGCCTGTTACTTCGCCGATAATTCTTATTCCAAGTCCTGGACCTGGGAATGGCTGACGGAACACAAGATGTTCTGGTATGCCAAGTTCAAGACCAGCCTTACGTACTTCATCCTTGAATAAATCACGGAGTGGCTCAATAATCTCCTTGAAATCAACGAAATCTGGAAGACCTCCTACATTGTGATGTGACTTGATTACTGCAGATTCACCGCCAAGTCCACTCTCAACAACATCTGGATATATAGTTCCCTGTGCAAGGAAGTCAACTGCACCAATCTTCTTGGCTTCTTCCTCAAATACACGGATAAACTCTTCCCCAATAATCTTTCTCTTAGCTTCTGGCTCTGTAACGCCTGCAAGCTTAGAGTAATATCTCTCCTGTGCATTAACTCTTATAAAGTTAAGGTCGAACTGTCCTTCTGGTCCAAATACGCTCTCAACTTCATCGCCTTCATCTTTACGGAGAAGACCGTGATCTACGAATACGCATGTAAGCTGCTTTCCAATAGCTCTTGAAAGAAGTCCGGCTGCAACAGATGAATCAACACCACCTGAAAGAGCAAGTAAAACCTTGCCACTGCCAACCTTCTCGCGGATTTCCTTAATTGTATTCTCAACAAATGCATCCATCTTCCATGTTCCGGCACATCCGCATACTCCACGAACAAAGTTGTGAAGCATCTTGGTTCCTTCCTGAGTATGAAGAACCTCTGGGTGGAACTGGATTGCATAAAGATTCTTCTCTGTACACTCTGCTGCTGCAACTGGGCAATCTGCTGTGTGGGCAACAATCTTGAATCCTGGTGCAATCTGTGAGATGTAGTCAAAATGGCTCATCCACACAATAGTTTTCTCTGAGACATCTGAGAATAAAGCGCTGCTCTTATCTACAAATGTTTCTGTCTTTCCATACTCTCTTACTGGTGCCTTCTCAACCTTGCCACCAAGCACATGCTGCATAAGCTGTGCGCCATAGCAAAGACCAAGTACAGGTACACCAAGTTCGAAAAGTTCTTTAGTACATGTTGGCGCGCCATCTTCATAACAGCTGTTAGGACCACCCGTAAGGATAATTCCTTTAGGGTTCATGGCCTTAATCTGCGCCAGGTCTGTCTTGTAAGAATAGATCTCACAATATACATTACATTCACGGACACGGCGCGCAACCAGCTGGTTGTACTGACCACCGAAGTCAATGACAATAACTTTCTCCTGATCCATGATCAATCTCCAATCTTGTGTATTTATATATACATTATAGTTAAACTTGCCACTTATGACAAGCCTTAATTCTCCCCAATTCCTATCTTGCTAATTCTCCTCCAGACAATCCTTATCTATGCATCTTTCTCCCCAATTCTCTTCTTCACATAAGAATCCATCTTCTCTCTGACCATCACCATCTTTCTGTTGGTCTCCTCATTATCAGAATGAAAATGCATAAGCTTTGCAAGATAGCCCTGTTCCACAGTAATCCGCACGCTCTCATCATACACAAGCTCATAAGCAAGTGATACATGACCAATAACAGTATCAGCCGGTGTGCGTCTTATTGCTTTGAGTATACAGTGTTCCTCATCAAACGCTTCTAACACTTCATCTGTAATATCACTCTTCATGAGTTCTTCAGTCGTAGTGTTATATATTTCTTCAAGCGGAGTATCAATATTAACCTTAAATATATCAACCTTATCAGCGTCACGAAGAACATTGCAGAATGCCTGCTCGCGGCTATTAAGTCCCTGCGGAATTCTGTACATATTGTGACACCTTATTGCAAGTTCAAGCATTTCCATGTCCGATTTATTCAATCTGTCATACAGAAATACTCCATCTAAACTATATCGATCCTCTAATGCTCCTGGCTTGTAGCCTGTACATTTAACCATTCCATTAAGAAAAGTACTGATAAGACCATCTTTGAACAACAGGTCTGCACCGAATTTTGCATGGTCAACAGAGTCCGCATCTGAAAATGTGTTATAACGCTTTATCTGTTCAAATCTTCCAACATCATGAAGCATTCCGGATAACCATGCCAGCTCAACATCATAGGCACACATTCCAGCTGCCTTTGCAATTCTTTCGCACAAAGCTGCAACTCTGTAAGTGTGGTCAATTTTTAATTTAATCTTAGGGTCATCTGCATTATAAGCTGCTGTGTATTCTGCAAATGCTTTCTTAACATGCACCCTGTCAACATACACACGGTTTATCTTGGCATTTTCATAATAACCTTCAACATCAGCAACCTTTCCCTCATTCCATGTGTCTATAATATCAGGCACATCAGATAAAGAATGGCACACAACTGAAGTCAGTCCCCGGATGTCATCGTTAATCTCAATAGTATCAGGTATATGAATCACCTTCATGCCTGCTGCATATCCTGCTTTAATGCCATTAATACTGTCCTCAATGACTACACATTCTGACGGTTCACATCCGATAAAGCCTGCTGCCCTTAAGAATATGTCCGGCTCAGGCTTTCCATGCTCAACCTCATCTCCATATACAACACCAGAAAGATAATCCCATGCTCCTATTCTGTGAAGACTCTTTTCAGCACTTGATTTCTGTGTTGAAGTTGCAACAGCACATTTGAGTCCATTATCCTTAATATAATCAAGCAGCATATGAAGCCCCGGCTTAACCGGAACTTCCTCTGTCTCCCTGATTTTGTAAACATGGTCTGTGCGCATTGTCCGCATTTCCCAGTAATCCTGCTCTCCATGATAATAATCATCAAAAAAGCTCTGACTAAGCTTTGCCGGTGCACCTTTAAAACTGTCGATAAGCCATAATGGCATCTCTACATTTTTCTGGGAAGCTGCCCACAGCCAGCCAAGATTAGACTGATTTTCCGTATCAATCATAACTCCGTCCATATCAAAGATAATCCCTTTTATCATAACTGCCTCCATTCTACTCCCCAAAATATCAAACCGACATCCCTTGCATACACTTCCCAGATATACGTTCATTCACTTCTTAATCTTACTTCTCTTCCAGATACTTCTTAACATACTGTCCGGTATAAGACTTCTTAACCTTAACAATCTCCTCAGGCGTTCCCTTGGCAATAACAGTTCCGCCGCGGTCGCCCCCCTCTGGTCCCATATCTATAATATAATCTGCTGTCTTAATAACATCAAGATTATGTTCAATAACAACTACAGTGTTGCCACCCTCTGCAAGCCTGTGAAGGATATTGACAAGCTTGTGGACATCGGCAAAATGCAGTCCGGTTGTAGGCTCATCAAGAATATATATAGTCTTTCCTGTGCTTCTTCTTGAAAGCTCTGTTGCAAGCTTGATTCTCTGTGCCTCACCACCTGAAAGCTCAGTTGATGGCTGTCCAAGCTTGACGTAAGACAAGCCAACCTCGTTGAGAGTCTCAATCTTTCTTCTTATACTTGGCACATTTTCAAAGAAATCAACTGCATCCTCAATAGTCATGTCAAGAACATCATATATGTTCTTATCCTTGTATTTTACTTCAAGAGTTTCTCTGTTGTAACGCTTACCCTCGCAGACTTCACAAGGAACATACACATCCGGCAGGAAATGCATCTCTATCTTGATAATACCGTCGCCGGAGCATGCCTCACATCTTCCGCCTTTAACATTAAAGCTGAATCTGCCCTTCGTATATCCTCGCTCCTTGGCATCCTTAGTCGTTGCAAACAGGTCTCTTATCATGTCAAATACACCTGTATAGGTTGCCGGATTAGACCTTGGTGTTCGTCCAATTGGTGACTGGTCAATATTAATGACCTTATCAAGCTGCTCTATTCCGTCAATTCCATCATGGTCGCCCGCAATACATCTCGCCCTGTTAAGCGACTTTGCAAGGTGCTTGTAAAGAATCTCATTAACAAGTGAACTCTTGCCTGAGCCTGACACACCTGTTACGCATGTGACAACTCCAAGCGGAATATCTACATCAATATTCTTAAGATTATTCTCCCTTGCGCCTCTTACCTTAATCCAGCCAGCAGGCTTTCTACGCTCTGCCGGTACAGGTATCTTTATTCTTCCTGACAGATATGCACCTGTAAGTGAGTCCTTGCACGCCATAATGTCCGCAGCAGTTCCTGTTGCGACAACTTCTCCACCATTTCTTCCTGCGCCTGGTCCGATATCCACAATATAATCAGCTGCAAACATAGTATCCTCATCATGTTCAACGACAATAACTGAGTTACCAAGATCTCGCAAATGTGTCAGAGTTCCAAGCAGCTTGTCATTATCCCTCTGGTGAAGTCCGATACTTGGCTCATCAAGAATATAAGCAACTCCTACAAGACCTGAACCAATCTGTGTAGCAAGCCTGATTCTCTGCGCTTCACCGCCTGACAGAGTTCCTGTGGCACGCGAAAGTGCCAGATAATCAAGACCTACATCTACAAGGAACTTAATTCTCGCCTTGATTTCCTTAAGAATCTCTGCACCAATAAACAGCTGTCTCTCTGAAAGCTTCATATTCTCAAGGAATTCCTGAAGCTTTATAATAGACATGTTAGTAATCTCATATATGTTCTTATCTGCAATAGTAACAGCAAGTGAAGACGGCTTAAGTCTCTGTCCATGACAGGCAGAACAAGGTCTTATTCTCATAAATTCCTCATACTGCTGCTTAGTATTATCAGAATATGTCTCTCTGTATCTTCTCTCCATATTCTTAATAAGACCTTCAAATGCGACATCATATACACCCTCTCCGCGCTGGCCTTTATATTTAACCTTTACAGAATGTCCCTTAGTACCATTGATAATAATATCCTTAATATCATCAGGATAATCCTTGAATGGTGTCTTTAATGAAAATCCATATTCCTCTGCAAGTGCATCAAGAATCGCCCTGCTAAAGCTGCCCTCGTCCTTAGATGACTGCCATCCCATTCCGACAATAGCGCCTTCATCAATGCTGAGACTCTCATCCGGTATAAGCAGCTCTGCGTCAAACTTCATTGTATAACCAAGTCCGAAACAGTCTGGGCATGCGCCAAATGGATTGTTGAACGAAAAGCTTCTTGGCTCAACCTCATCAATACTTATACCACAGTCTGGGCAGGAAAAGCTCTGGCTGAAATTAAGTGTCTCTCCATCAATAACATCTACTGTCATAAGACCTTCGGCAAGCTTAAGAGCTGTCTCAATAGAATCTGTAAGTCGTTTCTGGATTCCGTCTCTTACAGAAAGTCTGTCTACAACAATCTCAATATTATGCTTCTTATTCTTATCAAGCTTAATCTCATCTGTCAGCTCATACATGCTTCCATCAGCAATAACACGCACAAATCCGCTCTTCTTTGCCTGTTCAAATAGCTTTACATGCTCACCCTTTCGTCCACGGACAACAGGTGCAAGAATCTGAATCTTAGTTCTTTCAGGAAGTGCCATAATAACATCAACCATCTGGTCAACTGTCTGTTTGTTGATTTCGCGTCCACATTTTGGACAATGCGGAATACCAATTCTTGCATAGAGAAGTCGGAAATAATCATATATTTCTGTAACAGTTCCTACTGTAGAACGCGGATTTCTGTTAGTTGACTTCTGGTCTATAGATATAGCCGGTGAAAGTCCTTCAATACTGTCAACATCAGGCTTTTCCATCTGTCCCAAGAACTGTCTTGCATATGAAGACAGTGATTCCATATATCTTCTCTGACCTTCTGCATATATTGTATCAAATGCAAGACTCGACTTTCCCGAACCTGAAAGTCCTGTAAGCACAACAAGCTTGTCTCTTGGAATATCAACATCTATTCCTTTAAGATTATGCTCTCTTGCACCCTTTATCCTTATGCAGTTCTTGTAACTGCCTCTTTCTATCTCTTTCTTTAACTTACTATCAGCCATGTTTTTTTCCTTCATAAATATATTTATTAATCTCAATCATCTTGTCACGAAGCTGTGCAGCCTCCTCAAAGTTAAGCTCTGCTGCTGCCTTACGCATGTTCTTCTCAACCTGCGTCTTAACCTTCTCAAGCTCTTTGATGCTCATAGACTCATAATCAACCTTAAGCTTTCCGGAAGCATCACCCGGCTCCGCTGCCTTGCTTATACTTATCAGATCTCTTACTGCCTTCTTGATTGTCTGTGGAGTAATTCCATGCTCATCATTATACTCCTGCTGAATCTTTCTTCTTCGTTCTGTCTCTGAAATAGCCTTTTCCATAGATTCAGTAATCTTGTCTGCATACATGATAACATGTCCCTCTGCATTTCTTGCAGCTCGACCAATCGTCTGTATAAGCGATGTCTCTGTTCTTAAGAAGCCTTCCTTATCAGCATCAAGTATTGCAACAAGGCTGATTTCAGGAATATCCAGACCTTCTCGCAACAGGTTGATTCCAACAAGAACATCAAATCCATCAAGACGCATATCTCTTATAATCTTCTGACGCTCAAGCGTATCAATATCTGCATGAAGATACTTAACCCTGATTCCTGCCTCTTTAAGATAATCAGTAAGGTCCTCCGCCATTCTCTTGGTAAGTGTAGTAACAAGCACCTTGTTCTTCTTGGCAGTTTCCTTATTAATCTCTGATATAAGGTCATCAATCTGTCCTTCAATCGGCTTAACAGTTATCTCCGGGTCAAGAAGTCCGGTAGGTCTGATAACCTGCTCGGTTCTCATAAGTTCATGCTCTGCCTCGTATGTGCTTGGTGTTGCTGATACGAAAAGCATCTGTGAAATCTTGCTCTCAAACTCGCTGAAATTAAGCGGTCTGTTGTCCTTCGCAGATGGCAGTCTGAAGCCATAATCTACAAGCGTAGTCTTTCTTGACTGGTCACCGGCATACATGCCTCGAATCTGCGGAATAGTGATATGCGACTCATCCACAATAATAAGAAAATCATCTGGGAAATAATCCATCAGCGTATACGGAGGACACCCTGCCGGAAGTCCTGCCAGATGTCTTGAATAATTCTCTATTCCTGAACAAAAGCCTGTCTCCTGCATCATCTCTATATCAAAATTCGTTCTCTCTTCAATTCTCTGTGCCTCTAGAAGCTTATCCTCACTCT
>ERZ1027064.717-NODE-717-length-13470-cov-16.355945_pt1 | contig 13470 bp, 8 predicted proteins | sample MGYA00519422_ERZ1027064 | MGnify/ENA primary metagenome ERZ1027064 (study PRJEB26926, sample SAMN06164492) | human gut metagenome | biome: ENVO:00009003; feature: ENVO:2100002; material: ENVO:00002003 | host: Homo sapiens | place: USA | collected 2012 ... | reverse complement strand
GAATTAAATTCGAAGAACCGAATGACCAAATGTTTTCATTCAATTCCCCTCTCGGAGCTTGTCCCGAATGCGAAGGCTTCGGTAAAGTGATAGGTATAGATGAACATCTGGTGATTCCAAACCGTGCTCTGAGTGTATATGACGGAGCTGTCCTCTGCTGGCGCGGAGAAAAGATGGGGGAATGGTTACAAGAATTCATTCATGAAGCTCCCGCCCACGATTTTCCCATCTTTGCCCCTTATTATGAACTGACACAGGAACAAAAAGATTATTTATGGCATGGCCCTAGAAATAAGGCCTGTATAGATTCTTTCTTCAGAATGCTGGAAGAAAATCAATATAAAATACAATATCGTGTGATGCTGGCACGATACCGGGGAAAAACTATTTGTCCTGTCTGCCATGGAACACGCTTGAAAAAAGAAGTCGGTTATGTAAAAGTAGGTGGAAAATCCATTTCTCAACTGGTTGACTTACCTATTCATGACTTAAAAGAATTCTTCCGCACTCTAGAACTAGATGCACATGATACAGCCATCGCCAAACGGATCTTAACGGAAATTACCAACCGCATCAACTTCCTCATGGATGTGGGTTTGGGATATCTTACACTGAACCGTCTCAGCAACTCGCTCTCCGGCGGTGAAAGCCAGCGCATCAATCTGGCCACCTCATTAGGCAGCAGCTTGGTAGGCTCACTCTATATCCTGGATGAGCCCAGTATCGGATTACACAGCCGTGACACCGACCGGCTGATAAAAGTACTTCGTCAGTTACAGGAACTGGGAAATACCGTAGTAGTGGTAGAACATGATGAAGAAATAATCCGTGCTGCCGATTATATCATTGATATCGGTCCTCAAGCAGGACGTTTAGGAGGACAAATAGTATATCAAGGCAACATGAACGATCTTCAAAGAAACAGTAACAGTTATACGGTGCGCTATTTGTTGGGAGAAGAAAACATAGAGATTCCCCGATGCCATCGTCCGTGGAACAATTATATAGAAATAAAAGGTGCGCGTGAAAACAACCTTAAAGGCATTGACGTAAAATTTCCACTGAATGTAATGACGGTAGTTACGGGAGTCAGCGGTTCGGGGAAGAGTACGTTGGTACGTGATGTCTTTTACAAGGCATTGAAACGCGAATATAGTGAAGCTAGCGAACGGCCGGGTGAGTTCATCTCTTTGGAAGGAGATGTACAGCTGGTGAAAGATATTGAATTTGTAGACCAGAACCCTATCGGAAAATCATCACGCAGCAATCCGGTAACCTATGTAAAAGCATACGACGAAATACGAAAACTCTTTGCCGAACAGCCTCTTGCCAAGCAAATGGGATATACTGCCGGATATTTCTCATTCAATACCGAAGGCGGGCGCTGTGAGGAATGCAAAGGTGACGGTACGGTAACCGTTGAAATGCAATTTATGGCAGATTTGGTACTAGAATGTGAGTCTTGTCATGGAAAACGTTTCAAGAGCGACACGCTGGAAATAAAATTCCAAGACAAGAGCATCTATGACATTCTGGAAATGACAGTGAATCAAGCCATTGAATTCTTTGCCGAATACAATCAAAAAAAGATAGTGAAGAAACTAATTCCATTACAAGAAGTGGGATTGGGATATATAAAGTTAGGACAAGCCTCCTCCACTCTTTCCGGCGGCGAGAACCAACGCGTAAAACTAGCTTATTTTCTGAGCATAGAGAAAGCACAACCCACTATTTTTGTATTCGATGAACCAACCACAGGTCTGCATTTTCATGATATCAAGAAACTGCTGGAAGCATTTGAAGCCTTAATCAGCCGCGGACATACCATTATCATTATCGAGCATAATATGGATGTGATAAAATGTGCCGACCATGTGATTGACCTAGGACCCGAAGGAGGAAATATGGGAGGAAATCTGGTAATTGCGGGCACTCCGGAAGAGGTTGCAGCATGTGCGGCATCTTATACGGGACAGTTTTTACGTGAAAAACTGGCGATGGATTCTCCTGATTGATTTTTTATTCACCGTTGATTGTCCAAACTGACACAAATTATTAAATATGATTATACGCAATATACCACTAGATGATAAATGGGAATTTAAAAGTGATTTATTCTGTTCTGTAAATTTAGCATTTTGTGGTATGATTGCAGAATCATTTTACTAAAAATCTGTTTTAATGTTTTCCACATTGTCAATCTAAACGAAAATATGAGTAAATTTAGAATTGAATTAACAACCTTATAAATCAACAGAATATGAAAAAACTTTTTTTACTACTCTTGCTGTTCCCTTTCCTATTGGGATGTTCACAAAAAGAGAAAGAATTCACCGTTCTTCAATGGAACATTTGGCAAGAAGGAACTGTAATTCCCGGTGGTTACGACGCTATTGTGAATGAAATAGCCCGTCTTCGTCCGGACTTCGTCACATTGAGCGAAGTACGTAATTACGAAAACACCAATTTCACTGCCCGCCTAGTGCAATCATTAAAGGAAAAAGGAGAAACCTATTATTCCTTCTATACCTATGATACAGGTCTGTTAAGCCGATACCCCATCACTGATTCATTAACCGTTTTTCCCGAAAAGAATGACCACGGCAGTATCTATCGCCTTACAGCCGATATGAACGGACAGAAAATAGCAGTCTATACCGCTCATCTTGATTATTTGGATGACGCCTATTATAATGTACGCGGATATGATGGTTCTACTTGGGAAGAAATCCCTATCCCCACTACCGTAGAAGAAGTATTAAAGAGAAATGTAGCCTCACAACGCGATGACGCCATCAGACTATTCATTGAACAGGCAAAAAAAGATCGTGCAGCCGGCTACACCATCATTTTAGGAGGAGATTTTAATGAACCTTCACATCAAGATTGGACTGAAGAAACCAAAGACCTGTATGACCATCATGGCTTTGTAATCCCCTGGACAGTTCCTGTCCTGTTAGACGAAGCCGGATTGAAAGACGCCTATCGAGAATTCTATCCAGATGTATTAAACTATCCCGGCTTCACTTATCCTTCGGATAATCCGGCAAAGCCCGCCGACAAAATAACCTGGGCTCCCAAAGCAGATGAACGCGACCGTATAGATTACATTTGGTATTATCCCGAAAAGGGGTTGAAAGTGAAAGACGCCGCCATTTTCGGTCCGAAAAATTCCATAGTCCGTGCACAGCGTGTTCAGGAAACATCTAAAGACAAGTTTATAGAACCATTGGGCGTATGGCCTACAGACCATAAAGGAGTACTGGTTACTTTCCAATATCCCGCCAAATAATATCGTTTTTCCCAATATTTCTGTTATCTTTGTCCAATAACCTAATTTATTATCCTATGACCAAATGTACACATAAGCAGTTAATGACCGCCTGTATGTTAGCAGGCACATTGATGTTGGGAGCATGTACCAGTACTCCCCCTGTAACAAAAGAGGTATCCATTGTACCCATAACCAACCATCTGGAGGAAACAAACGGTGCTTTTGTATTGAAAAGTAATACCTCCATCGGTGTTATTGACGCCGAACTAATTCCCGCAGCCGAGTATTTGGCCGATATGCTTTCCGGTGCCACAGGCTACGACCTTAAAGTAAAAGAAGGCGAAGGAACCATCACCCTTGCCTTGGGGGATGTTCAAGGAAAAGAAGGTGCCTATACCCTGACAGCCGAGAGCGATAAGGTCAACATTACAGGTAACTCTTACGGAGGTGTCATTGCAGGTATCGAATCCCTCAGACAGCTGTTTCCCCCGCAAATAGAATCTAAAGAAATTGTTAAAGGTACAGACTGGGCCATACCGGCCGTTAACATTCAAGATGCCCCCCGCTTTGAATGGAGAGGCATCATGCTGGACGTATCCCGCCATTTCTACACAATAGATGAGGTGAAAGAATTACTGGATGTCATGGCCCTTTACAAGATGAATAAATTCCACTGGCATCTTACCGATGACCAAGGATGGCGTATCGAAATCAAGAAATATCCTTTACTGACGGAAAAAGGAGCCTGGCGCAAATTCAATTCCCATGACCGCGAATGCATACGTCAGTCAAAGACTGACAACAATCCGGATATGGCAATTCCCGAAGACAAGATACGCATCGTAGAAGGTGACACCCTATATGGAGGCTACTACACTCAGGAAGATATCAAGGATGTCATAGCATACGCCAAAATACGAGGCATAGATATTATTCCCGAAATTGATATGCCGGGACACATGCTGGCAGCTGTGAGTAACTATGAAGGTGTTTCCTGTTTTAACGAAACCGGTTGGGGAAGCGTCTTCTCCTCACCTGTTTGTCCGGGGAAAGACTCTGCATTGGAGTTCTGCAAGAATATTTATGCAGAACTGATAGCCCTTTTCCCCTATAAGTATGTACATATAGGAGGTGACGAAGTAGAAAAAACCAATTGGAAAAAATGTCCGGACTGCCAGAAACGTATGCATGACAATAATCTGAAAACCGAAGAAGAACTGCAATCATGGTTCATTCATGACATGGAGAGATTCTTTAACGGGAAAGGCAAAGAAATGATAGGCTGGGATGAAATCATTGAAGGCGGATTGTCTAAAACAGCCACCGTAATGTGGTGGCGCAGCTGGGTAAAAGATGCAGCGACCAAGGCAACGGCACAAGGCAACCCTGTCATTTTCACTCCTAACGGACAATTTTATTTGGATTATGCAGAAGACAAGAATTCTATGGCAAGCATTTATAATCTGGATACGACAGACAACCTGACTCCCGAGCAGCAGTCGCTGATTTTAGGAGTGCAGGGAAATATTTGGTGCGAATGGATTCCTTCCAACGCACGTATGCAATATATGGCCATTCCACGTTTGCTGGCTATTGCCGAATTAGGTTGGAGCAAACCGGAGCAAAAAGACTGGAATGCCTTCAAACAACGCCTGTCTGATCAGTTTGAACGTCTCAATATCATGGGTATCAATTACCGTATACCCGATTTGGAAGGCTTTAATGCCGTCAACGCCTTTATCGGTGAAGGAACCATCAATGTAACTTGCCTTGACCCCACTGCGGAAATTCACTATACCACTGATGGCAGTACTCCTACTTTACAATCTCCCGTATATGAAGGTCCCATCAAAGTGACTGAAACCACAGACTTTACTTTCTGCACCTTCCGCCCTAATGGAAAGAAAGGTGACATAGCCAAGACCCGTTTCATCAAAAGTGAATATACCCCCTCTGTAACTGCCGCTCCTTCCAATCCGGGTTTGAAAGCTACATGGCACGAATTTAAAGGAAATAAATGCAGTGAAATAGAAAAAGCTCCGGTCAATGGTACTTATCCAGTGGAAGACGTTATGATTCCTAAAAAAGTAAAAGGAAATATCGGACTGATTATCAAAGGATATTTCAATGCTCCTCAAGACGATATCTACACTTTTGCACTCCTGTCCGACGATGGTAGTACATTGACCATAGACAGTGAACAGATAGTAGACAATGACGGGCCTCACGGACCTAAGGAAATAGTGGGACAAAAGGCATTGGCGAAAGGATATCATCCAATGGAATTACGTTATTTCGACCAAAACGGAGGACAACTGAAATTAAAAGTAACAGGTAGTGATGGTAAAGAAATTCCGTTCACGCATCTCTATGCGCATTAATCTCACATAAAAAGTTTTTCCACCACAGATTATACAGATTTACATAGATTGAATTTCAATGAATTCTCCCATTCAATAATCTGCGTAATCTGTGGTGGAATTACATCAATCAGAAGTAAACTCCGAACCCTATCTTGAAGCCTAATTTACTAAATTCTGAAATATCACTAAAACTCAAGTCATAATATACAGACGGCTCAATAGTCACATTTCTGCCCAAGAAAAAAGCATATCCGACTTCCGGTGTCAAACAAACCAGATTCTTTTTAAATCCTACACAAGAAAGGTGCTTATACGCCATTCCCAATCCTCCATAAATACCGCAACTGGAAAAATAATAACGTCCTTGTGCACCAATACTGGTTTCATCCATTCCATGTTCTACATAATTGCCCTTAAAATTCAGCAATACAGCCACATTATCGGCTACAAACGCACCACCGGTCAAAGCGAAACCAAAATTTGTACCCTCATTCTTGCTATGAGATAGGTCAAGCCCTGTCAATGAAGCATTCACATACCATACCTCCTTCTCAAATTGAGCATGTGCACTCAGTGCAGTCATTACCAACAGCATCAAGCTGACTAAAATTTTCTTCATAATGTTGTCGTTTAATAGTTATTTTTTATTTTCCAAATCACGTTCACGTCTTTCCTCCGCCTTTTCTTTCTTACGAAGGACAATCCATAACAACGCTATTATCATATAGGATAAACCTACTGTGAGATACTTTTCCGTATCACTTATTTCCGTATTACGCGGAATAAAATAAACGGCCATCGCTGTAGTATAAACCAACAAAGCGACAGGCAACCAAATCGATTTTCTATATTTTTTCATAAACTATGCTGTTTTGTTTCCTATACCAACTTACAAACCCTATAGCGGCTACCAACGTGCAAAGACCACCGATTATATAAGATACATAATCAGAAAGTGCCAATCCTTCGGGAGCAATGCAAATATAAGTAGAACATACAGCCGTCATAAACAAGGCAGGAAACAAGGTAATATAATAATTCTTTTTCGCACGTACCAGAAAAACAGTGACCGCCCACAAAGTAAACACAGACAAAGCCTGATTACACCAGGCAAAATAACGCCATATCATATCAAATCCTGTCGCATCACGCTGACTGTACAACAATATACCGATAGTTACCGCAAAAATAGGAATACAAATCAATAAACGTTTCGCTATACTTTTTTGTTCCAAATGCATAAAATCGGCAACAATCAAACGAGCTGAACGTAAAGCGGTATCTCCACTGGTAATAGGAGCGGCAATTACCCCCAGTACAGCCAATAAACCTCCTATCGTACCCAACCATTCCTTGGTTATGCTGTCCACAATAATCGAAGCATTACTCTCCTCCATACCATTTTGATGAAAAAAACAAGTAGCGGCAGCAGCCCAAATCAATGCCACGATCCCTTCGGTCACCATCGCTCCATAAAAAATAGGACGGCCATACTTCTCATTCTTCATACAACGTGCCATCAACGGAGATTGTGTGGCATGAAAGCCACTGATTGCCCCACAAGCAATAGAAACAAACATGATAGGAAAAATTGGTAATCCGGCAGGGTGGGTATTATGCAGCCCGTCCGTAATTTCGGGCAATGCCGGATGATTCCATAACAACATCACCAAAATCCCCACCGCCATAAACAATAAAGCAATGGCAAACAACGGATATATTTTTCCTATAATCTTATCTACCGGCAACAATGTAGCCAACATATAATAGACAAATACGACTATAATCCAAAAAGTAACATCCATATACTCCGGAGTAAGTTTGGCAAGCAATCCGGCAGGTCCTGCCACAAAAACCGCTCCGACTAATATCATCAGCACAACCGTAAAACCGCGCATCAACTGCTTTGTGGGAAGGCCCAAGTAACGACCGATAATTTCCGGCAAACTCTCGCCATCATGCCGAATGGAAAGCATTCCGGACAAATAATCGTGTACCGCCCCGGCAAAAATGGTACCTAAAACAATCCACAAATAAGACGCCGTACCAAACTTCGCTCCCATTATAGCACCGAAAATAGGTCCTAAGCCGGCTATATTCAAAAATTGAATCATGAAAATCTTCCAAGTAGGAAGTGGAATAAAGTCAACACCATCCGCCATGGTCAGGGCAGGTGTCTTCCTTATCTTGTCAGGACCGAACACACGTTCCACATAACTTCCATACAAAAAGTATCCGCCTACAAGAACCAATAATGCAATAATAAAGGTTATCATATTCTATTTTTTGTTTTGTTGGGGCAAAAGTAACGAATTAATTGATTACTTCGTATCTTTGCCCTAAAATTAAAGTAAATGCGAACATTCTTTATAACTTTATTACTAGTCATAGTGAGTTTATCACCCGTTTTCTCACAACCTAAATATGAAATCCGTGCCACCTGGATCACTACGCTCGGAGGAATGGACTGGCCTCGTAACAAGGCAGTAAACGCATCAGGCATCCGGCGTCAGCAAAAAGAATTATGTGATATACTGGATCGCCTGAAAGCCGCCAATTTCAATACGGTATTGTTGCAAACCCGTCTGCGCGGAGATATGATTTATCCTTCCGCCATAGAAACTTTCGCCGAATCACTGACAGGTAGCACAGGAGGGAATCCCGGATATGACCCTTTGGCTTTCGCCATCGGAGAATGCCACAAACGCGGCATGGAACTACATGCATGGATTGTTACGATTCCTGCCGGAAACACCCGTCAAGTACAATTGCAAGGACGTAGCTCCGTAGTACGGAAAAACCGGACTATTTGCAAACTTTATAAAGGTAACTGGTACTTGGACCCGGGAAATCCGGGAACCAAAGAATATCTGTCATGCATCGTAAAAGAAATAACTTCCCGTTATGATATAGACGGCATTCATTTCGATTACATCCGCTACCCTGAGCAAGCCGACAACTTTCCCGACAAGGACACCTACCGGAAATACGGCAAAGGTAAGGAGTTGAAACAATGGCGGCGTGATAATATCACAGATATTGTGCATAGGCTCTATACCGACATCAAGACTATCAAACCCTGGGTGAAAGTCAGCAGTTCCCCTATTGGCAAATACCGAGATACCAACCGATATCCCTCCCGTGGATGGAACGCTTATCATGTAGTTTACCAAGATGCTCAGAAATGGCTAAAAGAAGGTATTCATGATGCGTTGTTCCCGATGATGTATTTTCAGGGAAATAATTTCTATCCTTTTGCATTGGATTGGAAAGAGAATTGCGGTAACCGCTGGATAGTACCAGGTTTGGGCATTTATTTCCTCTCTCCCGACGAACAAAATTGGCCGTTGGACGAAATAGTCCGCCAACTTCATTTCACCCGTCAGATAAAACTAAACGGACAAGCCTACTTCCGCAATCGTTTTCTATTGAACAACACCAAAGGCATTTGGGACGAACTCCAAGAGAATTTCTATACCACTCCGGCATTGATTCCCCCAATGACCTGGATGGACAGCATCCCCCCATCCACTCCGGCCATGCCTTCCCTGCAACTGTTGCCGGACGGCAAAATGCACATGAGCTGGCAGATTTCCACAGATAACAACGGAGGTCTTGTCACCTATCATCTTTATGCCTCGGATACCTATCCGGTAGATATCACAGATGCCGGAAACTTACTGGAAACCTATCTCACCCATACGGAATACGAATATACCCCTATTTCACCTTGGCGACAAAAACGTTATTTTGCCGTAACAGCTGCCGACCGTTTTGGAAACGAAAGTGCTCCCTTGGAACTGAATGCAATTTCAGAAACGGACATACCTTTACTAAATGACGGAGATATTCTCACCCTGCCTGAAATAAAAGAGGCAAAGACAGTGAAAATATTTACTGCTACCGGTGAAGAAATAAAATATTTTGTTTATGCACCCCAAATGTCCATAGCCTCATTACCCGGCGGATTCTATACAGTATATATCTTGAATAATGCAGGAGCACAAACCTTTGTCGGAACAATCGTAAAATAAACACATAGCAAAAAGTAAATTTGGGCAAAGCGTAGCGAAGTACATTCAAAGTGTTATTCTACGTGAAGAAAGGCAGTGCCAAACCCAACGGCAACCTGCCTCTGATGTGTTGTATCACGGTGGACGCGGAAGTTGTAACAAAATACTCAAAGATATAGGCATACAATGCGGTTTCAAGGTTTGTTTGACCTACCACGTGGCAAGACATTGTGCATTGTCTTTATCGCTCAAATTGAATGGGTTGCAAAGATTGGCTTCTTGATAGGTAACGATTTAGAAACGAGCGAAGTTCTGTATTCTGCCTTGTTAAACCCAAAGAACGCTGACTTCAAATGCAAAGGTAGTGGATTAGTTTGGATTATTATCATTCTTGTCCTTTAATCTTTTGATTTCTTTATCAAAATCACTTTCAAGCAAATCCATTTCGCGTTTGCGATAGATGGCGAATTCCTTTTCTGCCTTTTCAATCGCCTGTTTATGTGAAATACGTCCCTTATCAATCAAAACCTTTCGTTTATGGGCAATAATCTGATTATCCAATGCCTCTATCCAATCTTTCATGGTCATGGGATTCATTTCCAATGCCTGGAACTCGGCAAAGTCCAAGAAACCGGAAACAAGCAGATTCAAACGCTGGAGTTCTATTTCTGACAAATAGTTCTTGGCAATCTTCACATCATCCTTAGTCACATAGTTGCCTTTGAAGTTCATCATACCCACAAACGGCTTCTCATTATCCACACGATTGTAGATAACTTCCGCTGCCGTATTTTCGTGAACGGCATAATGGAGCTTGTTTTGCACGGTGGCAAAAAACATCTTTGTCATCTCGTCCCGTGGGTTATAGTCCGTGGCTGTGGCATATATGTCCGTAACCTGTTGATAGAAGTTACGTTCACTACTACGAATATCCCTGATGCGTTGCAGCAACTCACGGAAGTAACGATTACCCCCTTGCTTCAACCGCTCATCATCCATAGCAAATCCCTTTTGGATATATTCATGAAGCCGTTGAGTCGCCCAACGGCGAAAACGGGTTGCAACCTGAGATTGCACACGATAGCCCAAGGCGATAACCATGTCAAGATTGTAATGGTCAATGTTACGTCTCACCTGACGATTGCCTTCCCGACGAACTAACAAGAATTTCTTGTTAGTTGCTTCTGTGAATAATTCTCCGTCTTTATAGATGTTATCTACATGTTGGCTGATATTCTGTTGTGTAGTACAATATATTTCCGCCAACTGATTCTGTGTCAGCCACAAATCTTCATCGGAAAAGCGAACAGACACACGTATTATCTCATTATCGTCTTGATAAAGTATTATTTTGTTATTCTCACTCATGATTAGCGATTGTCTTTTTTCTTGGAATTTGAATGATAAAGGCTATCAGTGATGATACCTCTAAATATATCTTCATTAAGAAATTCTAAAGTACGTAAAGTTTTATCAGATTATAACTTAACGACAAAGATGGATATGCCCGGCAGACAAACTTTTTGAGAGCCGGGCATCTGCAACGACATAATGTGTCATGCCAAAGAAGCAGTTTGCATTTTATTTTAGATTTTCATCAGTTTGATACAACCGATTGAAGAATAAACTTTTAGCGTAGTATTTGAGAAACAGAGGTAACGATTTAGTAACCGTGCGAATATCAGCGATTTGCGGTGCTATGCTGTCAAACAACTCTTTGCATTTATAAAGTTAATAAAATTATTCGGGGAATAATGCCTACTATCAAAAAAACTGCATCCTATCTTTGTAGATAGTCCATATAAAAAGAATGCAACCTCACAAATTATAGCTATCTTTGTGATTGAAACTCAATGCATCAATTACAATGGCAAAAATTACCGTTCAAAATACAGATATTAGCGTTGTCAAATACAATGAAGAAGACTATATCAGCCTTACAGACATGGCAAGAAGCCAACTGCAAGATGAGCATGGAAACATTTTTGCTAAAATGAATACTTCTGCCTTTATCGTAGAAGATAAAATTCATGCAATATATGAAAATGGGAAATTGTACTTTCAAAGTTATACAATTGCAAATCAAATATTTTCGCTAATAGATTTTGTTACAGAAGCCACAAATACAGAAATTGAATTATTTGGCGAAATAAAAGGTATAGATGTAAATGCAGAGAATATAAAACATATCGCAAACATAAAAACTCGTCGACTCATAAAATTATTATCTAGCACAAACAACATTGCTACTTTTATGCGAAAGACGTTTCGAACGAAAACAAGTCTTTTAAAGAAATATGGAATCAATGCACAAATTAATGGGAACAATGAGTTAGTGTTACCGACCAATAATGTTGTTGAGCTAAATCGTACTGTTATTTTTTATTTCCGCACTGCAATGTTTTTGTTCCGCCACCGCATTATACTGATATACAACGATATGCAGTGACAGAATTTTCTGTATCCCCACAAAGTGTTTTTTTTCGTTTTTCCTTGCGGAAGCCAGCTCGTCAGATGCCGGTTGTCATATTGGATACGTAATCTTGGTATATTTACGGCAGTATCCGTGCAAGAAGAGTGCACCATCTGTACCATCACCCAGATGAACAGGCCCTATCATTCGGGTGAAGAGCCGTTGTCACCTGTGTGAAACTGCCGCTTCACACAGGTGAAGCAATAAAGCCATAAGGCTGTTTTCATGGTAACATACTGCCGGCAAGGTACATCTGTTGGAGTTTTGCCGCTATGGGTATGGTGGGCGCAATGTGGTACATTGACCGGCGATTACCAACCGTTTCGGGGCCTTTACAGATATTTTCACACCGGAACATACTGATAATGAAGACGATGAGATGACGGGGGAATTTTATATTTCACGTTAAATTAGGCCGTGTTTTCTTTTATAGTCTTTAAGATCTTTGATATTGATGGGGGGGTGGTTGTACTATGCGTCTTTCTTTATAACGCTATATTGACAAGGCATTGTAACATATAAATAGTGTATGATATTAATGCCTGTTCGATATACATATTAAATTTACTTGTCTAAAAAATAAGAGCATAACAATAAATCTAAAACAGGAACGGCAATAATATGGGAACAGAATAAATCCCTTCTCCTCTTTTATTTTCATAAAACTCAAGGCTATAAGCAAAATAATAACTATTTTTGCACATTCAATTGAATAAAATATATAACTCATGAGCAATCAACGATACATGCAGCGCGGTGTGTCAGCATCCAAGGAAGATGTGCACAACGCCATTAAGAACATTGACAAAGGTATTTTTCCGCAAGCTTTTTGTAAAATCATCCCCGATATTCTAGGCGGAGATCCTGAATATTGCAACATTATGCACGCTGACGGTGCAGGTACCAAATCATCACTGGCTTATTTGTATTGGAAAGAAACCGGCGATTTAAGCGTATGGAAAGGCATTGCACAAGATGCACTGATTATGAACATCGATGACTTGTTGTGTGTAGGTGCAGTAGATAATATTCTGGTTTCATCAACTATCGGCCGTAATAAGCTACTCGTTCCGGGTGAAGTCATTTCCGCTATCATCAACGGAACGGATGAACTGTTGGCCGAACTTCGCGAAATGGGTGTAGGCGTATACGCTACCGGAGGCGAGACTGCTGATGTAGGTGACTTGGTTCGTACCATCATCGTAGATTCTACCGTAACATGCCGCATGAAACGTACCGATGTCATTAACAATGCCAATATTCGCCCGGGTGACGTCATCATAGGTCTGGCATCTTACGGACAGGCTACTTATGAAAAAGAATACAACGGAGGCATGGGCAGCAACG
>ERZ1027064.716-NODE-716-length-13475-cov-4.616692_pt1 | contig 13475 bp, 18 predicted proteins | sample MGYA00519422_ERZ1027064 | MGnify/ENA primary metagenome ERZ1027064 (study PRJEB26926, sample SAMN06164492) | human gut metagenome | biome: ENVO:00009003; feature: ENVO:2100002; material: ENVO:00002003 | host: Homo sapiens | place: USA | collected 2012 ... | reverse complement strand
ATGCTTTCTCCGGCCTTGAATGTGAGCTTGTCATATCCAGGGATTGCAATAGAGCCCACAGCTCCAACGCCATATTGCTGGGGCTCCTCGGCGCTCAGAGGAGCGCTATTGGCTTTGTCTGCAATTTGATACCCCGTATATGCTCCAGCCAGTACAAGTGCCACAGAAAGCGCCACAGCCGTTGCTATAACACGCTTTTTCATAACATCACCTCCTCCAGCGCCGTATAGTAGAGTTATCTGCCGGGCACATTTCAAAATGCCCAGCCTTAGCCTCGGCAATTACATCTGCTTGATAGTGCTTTCTGGGTGCGATAAATGCCGGAGCTGCAAGGTGGAGCTTTTCACAGTCCAAGCAACGGTAGCGCTGTAACAGGAGCCAGTATGTATTGCCAGCAGCGTCCACAACATGGCGGCGGCGTGTGTCATACCCTGATAGCCTGCCGCCGCACAGAGGGCAATAGAGCGCTTCTCTGCAAGATACTTTGTAAAGGTCACTTTTAAGATCGTGCTCTATGGCATACTGCGTGATGATTACCATGGGGCCCATATTGGAAGCCCACAGTTCTCCTCCAGCAATTAGTATTCCGATGGAAAGAGAAATGTGGTGGCGCTCCTGTCCCATTCTGTGATAATCCATACCTTTCCCTCACTGGTGTGGTAGCTGCCCAGTATTCGCTCACTGGCCAATACAGCTCTGTTGTTTTGCTCCCAGTCCTCTGGGCACAGGTCACCCCAGTCACCGAAGCAGTAGCGGGCCAGGATGTGGGAAAGTTCTGCCCGAAACGCCGGACGCTGATTTGCACGCTCCGCTACTCCTTTTGTTGCATATATCGTTCCAAGCTCCATAACTGGCTCACTCCTTAGCACCAATTATGACACGCACCGGAAAGCTCATAAAGGCAAACTGGGTGGGTAAAAATGAAAAAGAGGCCGCCGGGCATTTTTACGCCCAGCGGCCTCTCACATTGACTTTTATTGACCGTTTTTCATGTATCGACAAGCCATCATCCGCAAGGATGCGGGTGTGTTATTCCCGCCAACTGCCATGGCAATCTGGCTCCATCGGAGGCCGCCAACAAAGCGGAGCGTAAAGACTTGCAAAATAAACTCCTCTTGAATTGAGGCAAGATACTGCTCAAGTTCATTGCGCTCTGCAACGCATTTTCTTAGCCGTTCATTCAGTACAGAGGTAAGTTCCGCATTGTTGGATGCTTTGATAGATTTCTCCAGTGATGGGATCTCTTTGAGGAGATACTGGAGCTGCTCCAATCGCTCTGCGGTCATGCGTGCACCCCCTCAGCAGCGGTGACCAGCGCCTCAGTAAAGCCCTCGGTGAGCTGGCTGATAACGCCGTCCAGATCAGCACTGCCGTCAATTCTGTTGGTCATGCCGGTCATGTCAATCTTGACCTCTGCGGTGGTGAAACGGTTGATTGCATCCCTTTCTGCGATGTCCCGCAGGTATTCAAGCTGTTCCTCTGTCACGGCCAGAGCATCAGCGGTCTTGCCGGTATTGTCGGCGGTCAGCCCGGTGTTGTCGGCAATGCTGCTCAGGTCAAAGCCGTTGCCCAGTAGTCCGTCCATGTCAAGGGCATTTCCGGGATTGAGCACATTACTCACTTTATCCATAATGCCATCACCCCAGGCTGCCCCAGCCTTGAAAGCGTCCGCCTGCCAGCCATCAGACCACGCACTGCCCCAAGCATCTTTGACACTCTCATATTCTGTTACATTGCCGTAGGCCTCTGCTGATTTTGCGGCATATTCATCCGCCTTTGCAGAAATGCCGGAGTAGTCAAACTCGACAAAGGGCAGCTTGTTCAAAGCCGCACAGATGCCCTCTACAACGGTGAGGGCGGTAGACAGCAGGCCGTAAAACCAGCCTTGCACATTGGAGATGACATTGTGGAAAGCGGTGCCGATGTTGGAGCAGCAGGCACCCAGAGCGTTCCAGATGCCAATGGCCACATTGGCCACCACAAGCATGGCGTTCCACACGGCTTGAATGGCCACATTGATGCCGCCGGTGATAACACCAAAGCCCGTGGCCGCCACGCCGGTGGTCTTAGCAATCCAGTTGCACAGGGCGATGATGCCCGCCACAAGGGCGATGACCCCCACCACTATCCAGGTGATGGGGCAGGCCAGCAGGGCCGCATTGAGGCCTTGCTGGGCCACAGTGGCGGCAAAGGTCTTGCCCGCAGCAAACATGTCTGCGGCTCCTTTTACCGCAGCAGAGAGCGCCACAGCGCCATTGATGGCCTGAGTGATGAGCGCCACAGCGTTGTAGGCCACAAGTGCGGCCACAAGGCCCCAGGCAATAGGCTCAATCACAGACCAGTTATCAACCACGGCAGAGCCAATGTTGACGAACACATCAAGGATGCCGGAGGCAAGAGCCGTGATGGTGGCCAAAGCGTTCAAGGCTCCGTCCACCACCGTGCTGAATTGCTCACTGTTGGCCAGCTTGTTGAGCTTGTTGAGAACGGGGTCCAATGTCTGGAGCGCCCGGTTTTGCATGTTGGTCCAGATTTGTGCCCAGGTCATGGGCATACTCTCAAACTTGGCATTGGTTTCATCCGCCACAGAGAAAAGGGCGTTTTTGACCACCTCAGCGGTGACCTGGCCCTCTTGGGCGTATTGCTTGATAGAGCCCTCTGCAATGCCCATGTACTGCTCAATGGCTCTGGCGATGCCGGGCGCATTTTCAAGGATGGAGTTTAGCTCCTCACCTCTCAGAGCACCTGCCGCCATTGCCTGGGTGAGCTGGAGCATGGCCGCAGCCTGTCCTTGGGCGGATGCGCCGCCAATAGTAAATTGGCGGTTGACCTGCTCCATAAAAGCAATGAGCTCATCATTGGAGCTGAAAGCAGCTCCAGCGTTTGCGCCCATGCTGGCAATAGCAGATGCCGTGTCAAGATAGGCAGCTCTGGAGCGCTGGGCAGAGGCCATGATTTTGGCCTCCAGCTCATCCACGCTGCCGCCGTCATCCACAAGGAAAGACAGGCGGGCGGTGGTGCTGGTCATCTGGTCAGAGAGGCCGATGAGCCTATTGATGCCCGCTCCCATGCCCAGAGTAGCGGCCACAGTTTTGACCTTGCTCAGCATACTGTCCAAGGCATCACTGCTGCCTCGGACATTGTGCTCCAACTTCTCAGCTTGGATTGCGGCCTTCTGGTACGCATCTGCTATCTCCTGAACCTCGACACCGGCCCCTGCAAGCGCCGCCCGTGCTTGGTTAAATTCATCGGTGTCAAATGCCATGCCAGAGGCACGCTGGATTTGCTCAAAGGCGTTGAGCGTAGTATTGAGTGCACTTATGACATGATTAAGCGTGCGGGTTATACCATCATCCAACACCATCTGAGATTTAATTGTTGCCATGTTGTTTCGCCTCCTTTTTGACCGCACGGCGGGCTATTTCACCAGAAATGCAGCTAATACACAGGTTGTCATATGGACGGCGGTGCTTATTTGCCAGCAGGGATGTGCGCCGCTGCTTTAAGATCGCTCGTGGTAGATTTATCAGAGAGAGCACAACGCTTTTTATAATTTCGTATCCATCATGGTCCTTGTTCAGCAAAAATAGGCCATCGCTTGTGATACGCAGAGGCTCAGCGTAGGCAGCGGGGCCAATCCCCGGGTCTGGGGCGTAGCTTATTTCCTGGATAAACGGAATATAAGAAAAGCGTACAGCCGCCACTTTATTGGGCACAAGTATTTCAATGTTATGGTTTAGTTCAGACATTGAAAGCCTCCTGTAATAGCCGCTTTAGCCGGGCCTCAATCCAAGCTGGTGCGTGTTTTCTTATTTCATTTTCGGAATTGGTGAGAAAATATTGACCCTCTACCCAGCCGTTTCCGCCTCTGGTGCGGTGGCCAAACTCCACATAGCTGGCATATTCCACAGGGTTGATGACCTCAATGGTGTAGGTCGTGCCCACTCGTTTTACCGCCATAGTGGCGGCAAACTCTGCGGCATCAGACCCTTTTCCTGAGCCGCTTTGGGCCTCTGCCTGTGTTCTGGCCATCCAGCCCCGGCGTAAAGTGCCGCCCTTTTTGCCGCTGGTATTAACAGATTTGGTATAAACCTCGCCTTTAATGTGCTTTTTACCGGTCCGTTTTGCAACTACAGTGACCTCTCTGGAATAGTCCCCAACAGGTGTTGCATGGATTACCAGAGCTAATAGCTTTTTGGCTAACTCCTTAGACATATCGGTGCAAAACTTCTCCATGTCAGCATCTTGGAGCTTTGTTAGGTTGTCCCGGAGTCGTTTGAGCTGTCGGCAATCACACTTTACACCGCCTGCCATACATCAGCACCTCCCATCTCAACCGACCTGGCCGCTTTCAATGCTACCAGCGGGGGTAAGTAAAAGGCTTATCACTCAGCAGACTGTCAATGCGTCCAGCCAGCTCCAGGAGGCGGTCCTGGGCCGCACGCTCAGTATAACTATCAGAGCCATACCCGCCGAGGACTGTAAACTCATCCAGCTTACAGCTCTTGTCTGCTGTTTTTTCGGAAAGGAAAATATTTTCGGCCAGCATATCAGCCTCGTTGAACAGTGCAAGGTAGGTATCGGCTCTGTTCAGAACAAAGCCCAGAGAAGCGGGGAAAGCATGGCGGAGGCTTACCTCATCATCCATGCCCGTCTGCTGGAGGATGACACGCTCAAAGAGGTGCATCTGGTCCCAGTCATTGAAAAAGGGCTTGAGGATGCTGTGGGCGGTCTTGTCCGTTAGGTCTTTCCCCTCCACCGCAAGGAAAGAAAGCGCATTGCTGACCTGCTGCTGGTAGTCATAGGGCTTTGTAAAGTTGCGGACTTCCTCCGGGATGACCGCCTCACGCACACTGTCCAAAGCGGCCTTTACTCTGGCATTAAACAGCTTGTCCATGGCGTTCTGACTGGCCAGCAAGTCATTGATCTGCTTTTGCAGGCGCTTGGCGGCCTCCTCATAGGAATACTCTTTCAAAAGCTGGCGGCCTCCAATGATGGAGCGGGGCTGTGCCGAAACAACACCGGCAGGGTCTGAAACTGCGGCGCTGGTTTCCTCGTAGAGCTTGTCCATCAGGACACGGTGGTTTTTGATGGCGGTTTCAATCGCCTCTCTGCACTTGATTTCCATGGTAAAATCCTCCTTTTGAATATAAAAGAAAAGCGTGAGAAAATGGCCGGTGGTGCGACCATCTTCTCACGCTTTGAGCTCTGTCTCCCCCGCAGGGACACGCAGAGGGAGCACTCGTATAGGAAGAAAGGAGGACTACATACCGTGCCATTTTCCCACGCCCAAGGGCTTCCCTGTGCATCTGCACAGAGGGTACTTGCTGACTATGATTATAGCTCCCACGCAAGCTGTTGAACAGAAAATTTATAAATATTTTTCCGTAGTAGCCTCTGGGGCGTGGAGCTCTACATAGAGATACACATAGGGCTTGCTGTTGTCATCCTGCACCTTGACCTTGCCATAGGGCTCCAGCAGCGGTGCAAGCTGCCGGATGAGGGCCATTTGCTCACGCTGGCCCTGCCCTGTGCGTTCAAAGGTAAACCGGCCCTTAATCATGGTTGCCACGCTTTCTGGCCTGGAGATAGTCATACCAGCCCTTGATGACAGGGGCCTGCTCCAGTAAGCGCTGCTGGCGGGCGATTTCCCGCACAATATAGGGGTTGGACATCAACACCTCTGCCCGATGTTGAATGTTGCGGCCATATCCGGCTCTTATAGCGGCAAGCTGTGCGTCACCGCAGTCTATGTATTCAATTACAAACTGCTGTTGTTTTTCAGATAATCTAAGCCCTGACATATCATTCTCCTTTCTGCATCTTTGCCCGCCCCGCAGCAACACGCTCTAATGATTTCTGCACGCAAGCATCTCCGTCAACCATCCACCAGCTCTGATCTCTAAAGCGTTCCCGCATTTCCACTATGCGCTCCACGGCAGAGCTGCCAGTGTTCTGGAACGCTTGCACACCAACATGCATATAAAAAGGCGTTCGGAAGTCAACAAACTCCTCCAGCTTATTGCGGATGTCATGCTGCCGCAGTCTTTGCATTGCGGCCTGTTCTATGCGGGAGCAGCACTGACGGCTTACACCAAGCTCTGCCGCAGTGTTTTCTTGTGACAGGCCCCGATAATAAACAGCCTCAATGGTTTGCCGCTGAGATGAAGTTAGCACCGCCATAGCTTCATCCAGCTTGTCATGGAGCTGCTGCTGGTATATGGCATCCTCAACATCTGCATAGGCATCACTGGGGTCTGAAACAAAGTCACCAAGCTCAGTGGGGTCACCATCGTCCCCATCGCCAATGGGCGCATTTAAGCTGGAAACTCTGAGGTGTACTTTCAGCTCAGGCGGAGGGAGCCCAGCATTTTCACACTGTTTAAGCAGTAGTTTCTCAGTTTCAGAACGCTTATAAGCGCTCAAGTTCCAGCCGGAGGCATTTGCTTTGGTTTTGGCAAAATGCTTTTTCAAGTAGTAGGTGAAATAACTGATAAATGATGCTCCCTGCGTTGCATCAAATGTTTCCACAGCCTCAAGCATGGCAACATAGGCACTCTGCATGAGATCATCCAGCTCCAGACTTTCTGAGCCCATTACACGGGCGGTGCCACCTGTAAAATCACATTGACGGGAGGCTATGGCATACGGATAGCGCCGCACCTGTTCCCAGAGTTCTGAGAGCAAATCCCGTTCGCCCTGTTGTATCTTTTCAACTAACTCCTCATTGGTCATTGCAATCTCTGCCCCCTTTTGATAGAATAATCTTGCAAGTGAATACCCAGACCAAAAGGGGCCATCTCTGCGGAGGTGGTCTTTTTGCGCTGATCTGGACAGCGTTGGATGAAAGAGCAGCAACTGTAACTGGGTCAGAGATAAACACGCCCGTTTCCAAAAAACACAAGTTTTCACAAGCGGCTGCTGTCTGCGCCCAGGGCCTTTCTCAGAGCCTCCAGCATTTGAGGTGAGATACCAAGCCGGGCATTTTCATAAAGACGGATACACTGCTCTGTACGCCCCACCATCTCGGCAAGCCGTTCTTGGGTGATGCCCCGCTCCTGCCGGAGCGCTTTGAGCTTGGCCGCCTGAGCGGGGCTGATTGGCCGCCGTGGTTTAGACATGTTGCATTTCCATCTGCGGGAAACAGACTGCGATGAGTTGCCTAATATGAGCATCTTGTTTCTGCTCAAGAGATAGCGTCTGGACAGCGTTCCAGGCTTCCTCTCTTATAGACACATACTCCTCAAGATTAAAGGGGCCTGCAAAATCATGTGCGTATGTATAGGCCTCTAAGCTAAATACATCGGTGTTGTAGTATTTACTGGCCCTGTATTTTTGTCGGAGTGCATTTTTTACGCTTTCACATGCGTAGGCGCCAAACTTTACGCCACTCGGAATACCTACCCTAAATGCTCTGTCAGCGACATCACACAAAGCTTCGTACCCTATAGAAATAACCTCATCATCGCCCAGAGGTACACCCGCAGAGCGAATACTTTGCTTATACTTCAAGGAAATGCTCTTAATCACATCCATCTCCTCAAGAATGGCGGCATTGCGTTGGATAACAGATGTGAATGGCTTGTAATAGTTGGTTTTAATGTTGTGTTCCGCTGCTGCTTTTGCCTCATCATATCCAGGAAAAAGCTCATTAGGGGTCATTTCTAAAAATGCGGCAATTTCAGCAGCGACATCACCACGGACATACTTAATGCTTAAATACCGGGCAGGGCACTCAATATTGCCATAGTTAATATCGTGGCCATTTTTGTGCAATGCAATGACAAGCTGCCGCTTGCTGAAATACCCACGTCTCTCCCGGTGGTATTTAAGTAAATCAAGGTCAACCGGCACCTTAAAAAATATATCCATGTGCTTTGGAGTTTTTTGCACTGGAATAGGGTCTGTACTCTTGGACAAGGCCTTAGCCTCATCATAGCCTGGAAAAAGATTATTAGGAGCTGTGCCAAGAACCTCAGCGATGATCTTAGCGCTATCGCCCCTGATTTTTGACCGGCCACTTTTTGCGCCGTGGCTATACTCAATGCTGGTGTATGAAATAGCGTAGCCCCTGTGCCTAAGCGCATTTTCAAAATCTTGTGCACGTCTAAAGCCGGCCTTTTGCCGATAGTCCCGCAATAGAGCCCTGTCTACAGGCACCGAAAAATAATCCTCCGTTCTGTATGCACGCATAAGATTTCCTCCTGTCAGTTGAAAACGGACAGAGGGCATGATATAATTGTAAAACCATACCCCCTGGGAATGGTGGCTTGGACAGCCGGGGCCGCTCGTCACAGTTGCACCCGGCTGTCCTTTTCATTTTGCCTCATCGGTTACACAAAGGCCGCTCGTCACAGTTGCCCTTAGTGCACCTGATAGGGTAAAAATGATGGTGTATCACCCCCTTGCTTATTTCATCAATTTTTATATAACAAAGCTGCTGTTGAAGCGGTGAAAACCTCATTATTGAAGGACCAGAAGACGATATTGAATTGTTTGCTCCAACAACAACGCTGCTATCTGTATTTTGTTACTCTCCCCCACGGCACTATCTTATAAAAAGCGTCCGGGACGGCGGCAGTTAAGCTTAAAAACTGTTTGACTACCAAAGCGGCGAAATACTTTATACTGGCCATACATAACTCGGCGCATTGCCTCTTTTTCCAGGGCATCACTCGGAAGATTGTGCCTTATGGCGTAGTCCCGCAGAAAAGTGGTGGTCAGCCCACAGCGTATATGCTTTGGCATCCAAAACAGTTGGTCAAGCAGTGCCCATGCTCTTTCCTGTTCGGTCATTTGATAGTCACCTCCCGCCGGAACATTTAGGGGCTTGTCTACATGTTTTCCTTGATAGCTCTATACTGGGTGATTAGATAATTTAGATAATTTTGTAACTGTTACACTTTCTTATCTAAATTATCTATTCTCTCTGTTTTGACATACATAGAAATTTCAAGTGTAACAATTATCCTTTTGCTCAAAAAGCCTTGTTTTTCAATGGGTTTGGCCGGAACATTCAAGCTGGAACATTTGGATTTGAGTGTAACATGTTCCACTTGAGCCCGCCCGGAACATTTAAGGAATGAAGTGTAACAATCTCAGATTTCAGAAAAGCAAGCATATAATAAAATGTAACAATAATTATCTGTTTTCCGCCGGATTGTTACACTTGATGCATCCACGCTGCACCCCATAGGGGCCAAAACGCATGGGCTTACCTGCTCTGCTCCAGCCAGGAACGGTGACGATGATGTTGTTGATATGGGTGGCATCTTTGTTGCTCATTTCATCCAGATCACGCTGGAGAAGTTCACACCATATTTCTGCCGGACAGACTTTGACCCGATCAACTGCATAGCGGGCATCAAAGCTCTCTTTGGACAGCCAGAGCACCCGCCGTTGGTAAATGTTCAAGCGCTCCCAGTGCGGGAGTATTCTGGCCTGTACAAAGGCATAAATCCTAAGTTCAAGCGGCTGCACATCGCCCTCAGGCGGCAGTTGCAAGCTCTTAATCTGGCCGAGGTATTCTTGCCAGACTGCCTCTGCGTCTGCGGAGGGCTCAGAGCCCGGATGGATGATGATTTCTGCTCCAAGGGCCTGGGCCAGTTTGCGGCCTGTTGCCGGGCTACATGAGCCCCGTGCTTTTATTCTGGAGAGTAAAGTTGCTTGGATGCCCGCCGCACTGGCGGCCTCTTTATTGCTCAGTCCACGATAGCGCATAGCAAGCTCCAGGCGGTTGACATCTATTTTCATTGCGTGCTCACCTCCTGATGGGCTTTTTCCCATTCTTTCAGGAAAAGCTCATATTCCTCACGGTGAGCGTCAACATATTCCCGGATAGCGGGAAAGAACACTGCCGCCAGAGCTGCCGCTTGATCGCCGGACAGGGTGACCATCGGCTGCATGAGTTATGCCCCCTCTGTGCTAATAAGCTCTGCGGGGTCAACGCCCAGGGCCTTGGCAATTCGTCCCAGCGTAACCGGCCTCACATTGCGCCCACTCAAGACTTTTTTAACAGTCGGCTCCGGCATCGCAGTCATGCAAACCAAATCGGCCGTATTCATGCACGCTCTGGCCAATGCCAGCTCCATTTTTTCCTTGTTGGCTTTCAATTCGCTCACCTCCGAAAAAGAAACACATTCAATATGACCGTGTTCATATACTAACACAGTCGTATTGAATGTGTCAAGAGGTTTTTCACATTCTTTTTGATTGCCAAATGGTGAAAAGCGTGCTACACTCTAAAATGAGGTGATTTATGTGGTTTTAGGTCCAAGAATTGCAGCCGCCAGGAAGCAGAAAAAGATGACGCAAAAAGAGCTTGCGAATATCCTGGGTCTGGCAACTGGTACTGTCCAGCAGTATGAGCTTGGGAAACGCCGCCCAGATATTGATGTCTTGAAAGCTATTGCAAACGCCTTGGATGTATCTGTAGATGCGCTTGTGAGCGTGAATGAGCCAGAGGATGAGTATGAGCTGATCTGTGACACACTCAGTACTGCTGGCTTGAGCATTGCTCGTGCAAGCTACACCTCTGGTGATACCGACAAGGACAGCTACTATATTTCCAGAGTTGAGGACCCGGATGACCCGGACCTGAGAATAGAAATTGAATATTCTAAGCTGGCAAATATCATCCACCAGGTGCTTGAGGATGCCGATGCTAAGAGAGAGGAATATATCCAAAAGCGCCTGGACGCTGAGTTTTCATTGTGAAAGTGAGATGAGCCCTACATGATACCCGCTGTTATCTATGCACGGTTTAGCAGCCACTCTCAAACGGAGCAGTCTATTGAGGGGCAGCTTGCGGCTTGCTATGATTTTGCGGAGCGGGAGGGCTATACCGTCATTGGAGAATACATTGACCGTGCCATTAGCGCCAGAACGGATGACAGGCCGGACTTTCAACGCATGATTGCTGACAGCGCAAAGCACACCTTTGAGGTAATTCTGGTTTATCAGCTTGACCGGTTTAGTCGTAACCGTTATGATAGTGCTGTGAATAAGCAGAAGCTCAAAAAGAATGGTGTGAGGGTAGTCTCTGCTCGTGAGAACATCACAGCAGATGCAAGCGGTGTGCTTATGGAGGCCGTTCTGGAGGGCATGGCGGAATATTACAGCGCAGAATTAGCCCAAAAAATCCGCCGTGGAATGGACATAAGCGGTTCAAAGTGTTTGGCAACAGGTGGCCGCCCAGCCCTTGGGTATAAGGTTGATGAAACGAAGCACTACCAGATAGATGAGGACACAGCTCCTATGGTTGTCAAGATATTTGAGATGTACGCCTCTGGCATGACAGTGGCGCAGATCATCACGGAGCTCAACCAGCAGAATATAAAGACCTCCACCGGCGCTGATTTCAACAAAAACTCCCTGCGTAAGATGCTCACAAACAAGCGCTATATCGGCATTTACACATATAAGGGGACAGAAACGCCCGGCGGCATCCCTCGGATAGTTTCTGATGAGTTATTCAACAGGGTGGCAGAAATGATGGAGAAAAACAAAAAGGCTCCCGCCAGAGCGAGAGCCAAAGAGGAATATCTGCTGACAACAAAGCTGTTTTGTGGGCATTGCCGGGAAATGATGACCGGCATAAGCGGGACATCAAAGACCGGGACGATACACAACTATTACACCTGCAACGGCAGAAAGAAAAAGTTGTGTAGCAAGAAAAATGTGCAAAAGGAATATATTGAAGATCGTGTCATCGCTCTGGCCCGTGCACAGCTCACCGATGAGAATATCAGTAAGATTTCAAAAGCGGTTGCAGCTCTTTGTGAACGAGAGAAAGAGAGTAGTGAATATAGACGCTTGGAGCGCCAGCGCCGTGACATCGAAAAGCAAAAAGCTAATTTGGTGGATGCCCTCAAGTATGGAAAAGCCACAGAAACTTTGCTCAATGAGATAGCAAAATTAGAAAGCAGTATAGAGGGAATTGACCGTCAAATACTCATGGAGAAAGTAAAGTGCCTGGACCTAAAAGAGCCTGAGATTGCCTTTTTTCTCACCAAGCTCCGGGATGGTGACATCAATGATATAACCTACCGGCGGGCTATAATTGCCGTCATGGTCAATGCTGTTTATCTGTATGATGATGGGCGGCTCACTGTGATATTCAACTCAAGTGACAGGCCGGTAGAGGTCACGGAGGGCCTTTTGGCCGATGTTGAGGAGGATGCCGCAGAGTTCGTTTCTGGGCTCTGTCGCTCCACCATAAGTCTCGCCGTGATTTTAGTCAAATTGCGGCGGGCTTTTTGCGTTGACACATTGATGTTTGAATTGGACAGGGAAGTGTATTGTATGAAAAAAGTTCTATCGGTATCAATAAAGACGATCATCTTTTTTGTGGGTTGGGCCATATGCGTATCGGTTATCCCGATACCGGATACCGCAAGTGCGGTAATCTGGAGATTTTGGGCAGAACTGATCCCGCTTTTGTCCGTTATTGCGATCACACTTATTTTCTGGCTGGCAGATCAGAAAAAGATACGATTACATCTGACCGGGAAGCCTGTTTATAACATCATATTGGGCGGCGTAACAGGGACGATTTGGCTGGGGGCATCTGTGGGGATATTATCTATCCTCGGAGTTGTACAGATAGAGGGCAAAAATCAAATCGCTATGCTGTGGTTGTGGCTGCTTGCGGCTTTTCTCAATACCGTTATGCAGGAAATGCTGGTTCGCGGCTATTTATACCAGATGATAAAAAGTAACGGTAGCATCGCCGCCGCGATTATCGTATCTACGGGCTTATTTACATTTGCGCACGGCGGCGCGTTTGAGGCAGGAATCCTTCCTGTGCTCAATGTCATCACAATGAGCCTTTTTATGACGGCGGTTTTGGAATACACGGGTTCCTTGATCGCGCCGATCGTGATCCATTTTTTGTGGAACGGTGTGGGCGCGATCATTCTGGGAGGAGTCTCTCTGGCGGAAGATTATCCTCACTTGTTTGATATGACGATTCACGGCAATCCGATTCTGTCCGGCGGCAGCTGTAAAATCGAAGGTAGCATCATTGTGCTTTTTATGAATCTGGCGTTCTTGATTGGGTTTGTAGCCGCAAAAAAGAGAAAGGATCGGAATAGATAGTATCCGATTTGCTGTAATGAGCTGTTCCTTACTTTGACGATGAGATGGGGGAATAACAACGTCCCGCTTTGCAATGTCCGCTACAACATCATCTATGAAAAAATCCCGAAAGATCATCTTTCGGGATTTTTTGTCAGCCGCTGAGCTCGCGGATCTCGTCCTGAATGAGCCGACCCGCCGTGGCGGCGAGCTGGTCGATGCGGCGAATGCGCGCAAGGTCGCGGCCATAGATGGCGTTCGCGGCGGGAACGCTCGCGTTTTCACCCATGAAGACGGCGGCGACGCGGATGCCCTGCGCGCGTAGGGCGCGCACCTCCTCCGCCGTGTCATCGATGCCGATCTGCCCGTCGTAGTCGCGGCTGAGCGGGACTCTGCCG
>ERZ1027064.707-NODE-707-length-13618-cov-5.718499_pt1 | contig 13618 bp, 13 predicted proteins | sample MGYA00519422_ERZ1027064 | MGnify/ENA primary metagenome ERZ1027064 (study PRJEB26926, sample SAMN06164492) | human gut metagenome | biome: ENVO:00009003; feature: ENVO:2100002; material: ENVO:00002003 | host: Homo sapiens | place: USA | collected 2012 ... | reverse complement strand
TGGGGGCATTCCAGCAGTGGACGCTGAAGCAGGCGGACGACCCGGTGTTCAAGGTCTACCGCAGGGAGTACAAACGCCGCTTTGCGTGGATCAAGGCCGGGCGTATCAGCGATAGCGAGTTTTACGCGTGGAGCGAGCAGGCCAGAGAGCAGAAAAAGAAATGCGACGAGGGTAGCATCACCGCGGAGGAATTCCAGCGGTGGCTGAAGGAGTCGTAAGTGTAGATAAAAAGAGGACATTAATCAATGTCCTCTTTTTATCTATTGCGATTTTCTTTGCCTGCAGAATATGTTATAATAATTTGGAATTCGACTGATTGCCCTAAATATTTCGATTTAAATTAGTGTCCAAGGAGGGATTTACAGGTGAAACCGAAAAATCTAATATCTACGCTTCAAGGCGACAGAGCACTCAATATATTGGATAGAAATATAGGGAAAGAATTCAAAACGTTAAAATCCCACGAGATTAGAGTGCTTGACGCATTTTGCAAAGATATGATTTCCTATGGTTGTGAGGTAGGTGACTTTGATGGGTTCTTCGTCAGCTATGAGATTCCTCAGATAAGTAAAGAATTCGATTTGCTGCGATTTGGAGTAGACTGCGTCCTAAACATTGAGTTAAAAAGTGAGTTAAAGGTTGCCAACAAGCATCAGAAAATATTTGATCAACTCCGAAAAAATGAATATTACCTGAAGTTTTTAGGAAAACCAACAAGAATATTTGCGTATGTTGAGAACGACGGATATTACTCGTATACACCTGAGGATAATAAAATCGAGCATATAGCACCGCATGTACTTTCCGTTTATATGAAGACTATGGTGCCAGATTATACTGCCGATCCAGACAGAATGTTCATACCGTCAAATTATTTAGTCTCGCCGTTTAATGCGACAGCACAGTTTATTAAAGGTGAATATTTCTTGACAAGTGCGCAGCAGAAAATCAGAGAAGAGTTTTTAGGTGAGGCAGAAAAGCAAGAGCTTTCGTTCTTTTGCATATCAGCTAACGCGGGGACCGGAAAAACTTTACTGCTTTATGATATTGCAAAGGAAATTCTTAACAGGGGAAAGCATGTAAAAATTATACATTGCGGTCTGCTAAATGAAGGTCACAAACTACTGCGCGACAACTATAGCTGGGACATTGTCCCGATTCGAAATATATCAAGCCAGAGCGAATTTATTGATTTATGTGGATGCGACTATGTGTTTATTGACGAGTCACAGCGGATACGGCAAGGGCAATTGGATGCACTTACAAAGAAAGCGGTAGACTGCCAAATTCCGTTACTGTTTTCATTTGATGTAAAGCAATATTTGCGCGGGGGTGAAACGCAAAATTTGACTGAGTATCTTGAAAACGGATTTCCCGGACTTACCACAATAACAAGAAAACTGACCAATAAAATTAGGACAAATAAAGCAATGGCCTCATTTATTACTAACCTGCTAAATATTGGGCGGAGCAAGGACAATTTAGATTACAGTGGAGTAAGTGTAGAATACTTTGGAGACTCTTTAGATTTGAAAAGCTATATTGCGTTTCTTGAACTTAAAGGATGGGTTCCTATCACATATACTACTTCGCAGTATGATATAGATCCATATGAACAACTGTCGGGTATATGTGAAAAAAATGCCCATGCAGTTATTGGTCAAGAATTTTCAAAAGTCGCCTTTGTTTTAGATCAAAACTTTAGTTATGACGAAACGGGGGCATTAACTGCTCATCCCAGCTATTATAGCGCACGAGGGATGTTATACCAAATTGTAACCCGAGTTGTGGATGAACTGAAAGTAATCGTGTTCAACAATCCCCCTCTATACTTGAAAATTTTGGAAATTAAATCGATGGGGAAATAAGTGTCTAAGTCCTCCAAACGCATACTGTATTACCATACCTGCGATATGAATGATGCCGCTATTTGTGCTCCATTGACCCAGTAACGCAAGCGGACTCCGTATGGTCTTGCAAAACCAAATCACAGATGGTATGATAAGCATATCAAGCGGGTGCGAAAAAGCAGTCTTATAGGAGATAGTTATGGATAGTATACTCAACGAGAGTGCATTTTTGTCAAGATGCAAGGCATTAGGTATTGTACCTTTTGAAGCGGACTATGTGCTTCGAGTAGATCAAGACATCATTTTATCCAGTGATGACCTCGGTGATTTTCTTTCGTTCTGTACAGGAAATAATTTATCGAGCATTTTTTATAATTATACCTACGATAGTGTTGAAGACCATGTAATTGACACTGAAGATCTGAAAAAGCACCTGCTTGCACAGTTTGAAAATGACTGGCGCGTCACTTCTCTGCAGTATTCACATATTGATTCCTCACATTTTCGCGCAGTTTTACCCGATCTTTTTTTGGAATTAGAGCGTGCGGCCACTAAACAAAATCAAGCAGCAAAAACAATTAGTGAAACTCGGCCAACTCTATTCGAAGCATACGTTCCATTTTGTGGTAGCAAAGTTGGTGTTATGATTCTTGACAACTCTGACGGAAGCGGTGCTTTGTTGCCGGACCAACAGCAATTTATCAAGGCTTTTGAAAATAAGTTATCTTCTTTGCTCTCCCAGAAACAAAACGAAGCAAAGCAACTAGAAATAGAAGCTGTTCGCCAACGGGAAGTTGATTACAAAAATGCATTGCAGGAAATAGAAGACTTCCTTTCCACAGATGATAGGCTTGTTGGCATGAGCAAAAAAGGTGTTCGTCAAGAATACGCAGATACTTTACGCATTCGATGGAGCGAAAAAATTGGTCAAAACATAACACAAAAGGATGTGCGCATTATTGTAGAAAGAGTATATCTGCGACGTATGACTAACCAAAATGCATGAATACAAAAAGAGATGCACCTCTCCGGCAATCTGGATGGTGCATCTCTTTTGATTTGTATTCTATATGCACATTTCCGCCCGGCTCTCGCCGGTCTTTTCTTTTTTCACCACGATCTGCTTGTCTATCTTCTCCTTCAGCTCCGCTACATGGGAGATAATGCCCACCAGGCGGTTGCCCTCTGTCAGCCCCGCCAGTGTGTTATACGCTTTGCTGAGGGCCTCGGAATCCAGTGAGCCAAAACCCTCGTCCACAAAAAGCGTATCCAGATGGATACCGGTGGACATCTGCACCTCATCGGACAACCCCAGAGCCAGCGCCAGAGAAGCAAGAAATGCTTCGCCGCCGGAGAGCGTATTGACGCTGCGCTCGGTCGTGTTGATATGGTCGATGATGTCCAGCTCCAAACCGCTTTGGCTCTTCTTGTTGTCCGCTTCCTCGCGGCGCTTCAGGTCGTACTGTCCGCCGGACATCTTTTGCAGGCGGATATTGGCACGCGCCAGAATGCGCTCAAAATAGGTGGTCTGGATATATGTTTCCAGCATCACCCTGTCCTTGCCGCTCACAGAGCCGTTCGCCGTGTCGGACAAGGCTTTCATCCATGCGTACTTTTTATCCAATACTTCTATTTCAGCCGCCTTACCGGAGATGCCCTCCAACGCACTCTTGTTAGCAGAAATACTGGCGTGAACGTTTTTTTGCTTTGCCATAGCGACGGCTTTTTGCGAGACATATTCGTCCTTCTTCGCCTGCAGCTGCTCGGTATCTATATCCGTTCCGTTTTCCAGCTGCTTGTGAAGCTGCTCAATGGTGCCGCGAATGCCGGCCAGATTTTCCTTGCTTTGATTATACGCTGTTTCCGCTGTTTTCAAGTTTTGGCGCAGCCTATCCGACTCTTCCCGCAGATTGCTGATCTCCGCCTCGGCGGTAGCCTTATCTGAAAATGCCAACCTGTTCCGGAGCACATGGATCTGTGCCTCGCTGCTCTCAGCCTTTGCCGTCAAAGACGCGATCTCCGCCGTTTTCATGGCAATTGTTTCTTCCGCCGCACGCAGGAGCAGTTCCTTTTTCGGAAGCAGGATATCCAGTTCCTCTCGTCGCGCCATCTTTTTCGCAAGTGCCGCGATCTGCACATTCAGCCCCTCAATCTGCACCGCAAGAAGATTCTCCTGCTCCTCCGCTGCTTTTGCGCTGTCCTCCGGTGGGGTTCCCGGGATCAGACTGTCGATCTCCTTGGCGAGTATTTCTTCTGTTGTAGCGACAGTTCCCTTCAACTTCTGCGCTTCGTTGCTGGCTTTCTTTGTTTTATCCTGCGCTCTATTGTATTCTGCCTTGGCCTTCTTTACATCCACCTCGGTAGGCGCGTCCTCTGCAAGCACAGCCAGATGAGGATGTTCTATAGAACCGCAGACGGGGCATGCCATGCCAGCAGTCAGGCCACTTGCCATAATGCCGGCCTGCTCCCGCAGGAACGCACGCTCCTTGACCTCGTACTCCCGCAGCAACTCAGAAGAGGTCTCTTCCGCTTTCAGATATTCTTCTTGTCTTTTCGCTAATTCTGCCTGCTCACGCGCAAGCCCCTCCATGCCAGAAAGGAAATCCACAAACTGCTTTTGCCGGTCTCCCAGCTGCTGCAGCTGCGCGGCCAGTTTTTCCTTCTCAGCACTCACATCGGCAAGATCCTTTTGCTCCGTCCTCAGTTCCGTAATCCCGGTCGTCAAATCGTTTTTTTCTTTTGCGGCACTCTCTTGCGCCGCGTGTGCCCCCGCCAGATCTGTCTGAGCCGCAGCAAGAGCCGCCGCGTGAGTATCCAACTCATCGTAGGACGGCAGCAGCAACTCCATTTCCGCGATTTTGCTCTGAATCTTTTCCTGTGCCGGAACAGTTTTCTGTGCCGCATCCAGTGTGGCTTTTGCGGTCTCAAGCGCCACCGTCAGCATTGCTTCTTCGGCCACACGTTCCGCAAGCGCCGCTCTATTGGTTTCATACGCCTCTGCCTGTGTCAGCTTCGATGTGATCTGCTCCAACGCCTTCTCCACCGTGTCCAACGCAGCCTCCAACTGGGATTCCGCCTTTTGATCCTCGGCCAAAAGTGTCCGAAGCAGCTCCATTACCTCCGTTATAGGAAGTTCCCCGTTTTTGGCTTTCTGCACATCCAACGCGTAAACGGAATCCTCGTAACAGGTCATCCCATTGATATACTGCTGGATGCTTTGGCTTGCCTGTTCGCGTTGTGTCCTAATTTCTCCGGTACTTTCTTTTAACTGATTTTGCAGCAACACATAGAAGTCGGTTTTAAAAATATCCCGAAATATCTTCTGCCGTTCTTTGGTATCCGCTTGCAGTAGCTTTCGGAAATCGCCTTGTGAGATCATGGCAATCTGAGAGAACTGCTCCCGCGTCAAACCGATGATTTCGCGGATCGCCGCATCCACTTCTCGCTGTTTAGTAATTAGCCGCCCATCAGGATAGGTCAGCTCCGCACCAGCAAGCTCTGTTGTGGTTCCGGTGCCCCGGGTCTTTGCTCGTTCATACGCTGGATTTCGTGTCACTGTATAGGATTTCCCTCCGTAGGCAAAGGTAAGCTCCACATATGTCGGTAGAGAAGCCTCTGAAATGTTCCATTCAGAGGCTACGGCTTTTTTTGATGCTTTTGCAACCGTATAGCTCCACTTCATAGGAAGTAAATTCAGATATACATCTATGTTGTCCTTATCTTGAACTACCATCTTGTCTAAAATGTGCTTATAGAACTCATCTTCGTACTCCACACCGCTGACAATCTCTTTGATTGCATCCTCAATTTCTTTTAGGAGCTGCTGTTGCTGCTCAATCATTTCACGCTGCTTATCCACGCTTTCGATGATAGATTGAAGCTCCTCGATTTCCGCATCGCAGCTTGCACGGGTGGCAGTAAATTCGTCCTTGTTAATCAGATTGGACATATACAGGTCAATCAGATTAGCCCGCTTGCCCTCAATCTTTTTTATCTGCTCTTGCAGCTTTATGACATCTGTACCCGTCGTATCCATAGCAATAATGGATTGAATGACGGCAGTTAGGTTATTTATGATTTTGTTCCTGTTGTATTTAAGGCTCTTGGTTACGAGATACATAATGTGGGTCGCATCCTCGTTGCGGATAGACAAGCCCGTACAGCCGACTTGGTTTCCCGCTTTGTCGATATGGGGGCTACCGTGTTTTGCGGCTTCATTACAGCGCCACGCCTTGTATCGGCTGCCGTCCTTTCTGGTTTTATACCTTGCCACATAGCTTGAGCCGCAGCAGCCGCATTTGATTTTACCAGAGAACGGATAGCGGTTAGAGTGCTTCGCCTTGCCCTCCTGCGAAAGTGACTTTGCATCTAAAATTCGGTTTGCTTCATCGAACAGTTCACGGGAGATAATCGGCTCGTGATGGTCTTTAATGATAACAAATTCCTCTTGCCCACGGTTGTATTTCTTTTCGTGAGATAGGAAGTCTGGCGTATAGGTCTTTTTCTGCACCAAGTCGCCGCAGTATTTCTCGTTGCGTATCACTCGCAGAATGACCGTGTTGCTCCATTCCTTGACCCGCATAGGACTGATACCTTCCTCACGAAGCTCACGGGCGATGACATGCGTTCCCTTGCCCTCATTGACGAACTTATGGAAGATAAGGCGTACAACCTTTGCGCCTTCCTCGTTGATGGTCATTTTGCCGCCCTCGACATCGTAGCCCAACATACTTCTACCGAACACAACGCCCTGTTCCATCTGGCGTTTTTGTCCCCACTTTACACGCTCAGAAGTCTTACGGCTTTCTTCCTGTGCAATAGAGGACATAATCGCCAGACGAAGCTCTGCATCGCCGTCTAAGGTGTTGATATTATCATTCATAAATATAACACCGACGCCGTGCTTTTTCAATTCACGGGTGTAATATATACTATCAAGGGTGTTTCTCGCAAAACGGGAAATCTCCTTGGTGATAATCAAATCAAAGTCGCCGTTCTTGGCGCACGCTATCATACGGTTAAACTCTTTGCGCTTCTTTGTGTTCGTGCCAGAAATGCCCTCATCGGCAAAAATCTCATATAGCTCCCAATTGGGGTTACGCTCAATATACTGCCTGAAATACCGCTGCTGGCTTTCAAACGAATTGGCTTGGTCTTCATTGTCCGTTGAAACACGGCAGTATGCGGCTACCTTTCTTTTTGTTTCAACCATCTTCAGCTCTTGGTTTAGGCGTTCATATCTATTTATCATAGCGAAGCTCCTTTCTCAGTAAACTTTGTTACTGTATTTAATTATAGAAAAAAGAGAGTGCGGTGTCGAATGTGCAAATTTGTTTTTTCACTCGGCTATGTAAAAACGCCAAGCGTTATGCTCGGCGTCTGTTTTTTTGCTCCCTGCTATATTGCTTTTCAAGCTCGACCAAACAGCGTTCCCGCTGAGAATGTGTCAGCAGCTTTCTTTTCTCCAAAGAAAGGAGTATCGACTTTTGGATATTCATAAGGAACGCAGCGTGTTCCTGCTCGTTTAATTCTGGAACAGGGTCGCCAACATAAACAAATTCTCTATGCAACAGCCGCAACACCTCCCTCGTTTCTAATGTATATGAGCTACCGCTTGTACCGTATAACGAGAGAGCTAATCCTTTTTTGCAAGCCCGATGCTGATGGCAAGGGCTTTGTCTGCGCAATGAACAAAACGCCTGTCAAGAGTTCCTAAGTACTCTCGCAGGCGTTGCTTGTCTATGGTGCGGATTTGTTCAAATAATATAATCGAGTTCTTATCCAGACCGTCGAAGTCTTTAATTAAGGTGTGCGTAGGCAGTTTCGCTTTTGTGTGTATCCGACTTGTGATAGGGGCGATAATGACCGTAGGGCTATGCTTGTTGCCTATATCGTTGGAAATGATAAGTACAGGTCTTGTGCCGCCCTGTTCAGAGCCGATAACGGGATTTAGCTCCGCATAATAAATGTCGCCACGCTTGATAGTCAATTCCATTGTGTTTGACCTCCCAATATGATTTAGACAGAGGTTTTCTGCCTATGTAGGCAGCCAAACACAAGGAAGTATTTAAGGTCGGGAGAGCATAAACAATCTCTCTGTTCTTTTGACCGCCTTGCGTCTGGCTGCTATGAGAAAGCATTTCAATTTGTCCTCGACACCCCGAAATGCTATTGGGAAGTCGCCAAACGGTCAGCAGCGAACTGACGCCACGGGAGTTTCACCCCAACTGTCGTTCTGACAGAGCCGCCCTCATTGCCTGCGACGGTTTTATCACGCTCGGACTGTGACTGGACGGGAGTATCATTGTCCTCTTTGTGGGTTATGGCGAAATCGGGAGCTGCCCGATATTTTGAGTAGGTAGTTGTCGCTCTCTGCTTTACGGCAGGTTATGGCGTACCTCTCGACACGCTTATGCTTATCACAATCACAAAGAGAAGGTATTTGGCGAATGGGTATTCGGTTTTCAAAGAGCAATCCCGTTTTCGCCACACAAAGGAAAACAGGGCGAGAGGTTTTGTCCTCTCACCCTGTAGCCCGTGGGAACGCTCAATTTTCCCCTCTACTCAAAAATTTTTTGGATTTTTTCTTTGAGCCTGTCCAATCGCCTGTAAACGGCTTTCTCCGTGATACGCAGATACGATGCAATTTCACGGGTAGAATATCCCTGTACTTTCATAAAAGCGATATGCAGAGTAAGCCTATCCACCTTAATCAGCACTTGATAGAGCTGCTGATTTTCGATGTTATCCAGAAAGTCCTCAACCGTGTTTATTTCGGGCTGTGTCATATCCGCTGCGACTTCTTCAAGGTATGTACCTGTTTCTTGCATACGCTGATAGTAACGCCTGTCGGAATTGAAAATCGCCCAATCGTGAACACGGAGCTTTTCTATGTCTTTCTCGCTGACACCCAAACTCCGCAACTGTTTTTCTTCGGCTTCTTTCCATAGCCGCCATTTCTTTTCTTCTCTGGCTTTGTTGTACGCCATACTGTTTCCTCCAATCTGAATTTTTTGAAAACTCAGACTGGCGGGCGGACTGCGACAACCAACGCCAGATGCGGGCTTGTCCTGTATCAAAGAGAAGCAGGACAAGCAAAAAGCCGCAAAGGTACAAAGACCTCTGCGGCAATAAGCATAACTATACCTACGGCATAGAAATGAAATCTCTATTTGAAAACCATAAAAGTGCCACGAACAGGCGAGGATTTTTTTAACAGCTTATCCTCGTTCATGCGTGACACTCTATATGTATCCGCTGCTTCTGATGAGCAGCGTTGCGGTCATATTAGACCAACACATAAAAAATCCCTCCAAACCTTAAACGGGCTTAGAGGGCTGAGCTATTTTTGTTTGGGCGTGACAGAGCAGCCCACCAAAGCACCGTTTTTTTTATTTGGTGGGCTGTGCTGCCAAATTTTTCGATAATAAAAGAGCCGACGAGCTGTGAGGTATCTCACAAGTTCATCGGCTCTGCGTCTTAGCGTCTGGCTCTTTGATGATGGTTATATGTAGTTCCTTTGCATTTATCAAAGTTTCCTGCTTACATTTCGGGCAGTAGAGAGGAAATTTCTTCAGCTCAGTATCCACTCTAATTCTATCACGGGTTTTATTTCCGCAGACAGGACATCGTATCCATTCTGTTTTTACCACCTGCGTTTGTTCTTCTGCTTGATTCATTTTACATCTCTCCTAATTGGCAATTCTTCCTTCTTCAATAAGGATTATTTCATCGCACAATTCTTCAATTATTTCACGGTCGTGAGAAGCAATAAAAATTGTCGTGTCCATTTCCTTATTCAGTTCTTGTAAAACCTCTTTCGCTTTTTTTAAACTAATATCATCCAAGCCATTAAATGGTTCGTCTAAAACTATCACATTCGGATTTTCCATAATTGCTTGAATGATACCAAGTTTTTGTTGCATACCAAGAGAATATTTCTTTACCTTTTGTTTTCTAAATTCAAACAAATCAAATCGTTTCATCCAATTCTCGATTACTGAATTATCGATAACCTTATTTAAGGATGCCAAGTATTGCAAATTGAATATTGCTGACTGGTCAAACATAAATCCAGGAGATTCAATAAGAGCGCCAAAAGTCGTTCCTTTCGGAATGTTTATCTCTCCATGTGTCGGATGAATTAAACCACAAATTGCTCTTAATAGCATTGTTTTTCCGCTTCCGTTTCGACCTACAATTCCGTAAATTTTTCCAAATTCAAATTTGGCACAAATATCATTTAGAATATATTTTTTATTAATAATCTTTGTATAAGCATTAAAGCAAATCATATAGTAGTTCCTTTCTTAATGCCAATAAAATCTGTTTTTTTCATAAGATATAACCAAGCCACAAAAAGCAACAGTTCAACTCCGAGAAGGTTCCCATAAACAGCATATATATTGGCTTTATAAAGTAGGTGGGCAATAGATACCATATTTTGTATTTGAGGAGAATGAAAAACCGCAATTAAAAAAATGTAAATACAAGTAGCAGTAAAAGTAGATTTAAAATTCCATGCGAGCATTATAAACAACTGTAATACAATTACACTTAAAAGTAATAATAAAAAAAACAGTAACCAAGTATTCTTATTTAGGTCGATTGGCATTTGACTGATTGATGCAATTACAAAACTAACCAGATATGAACTAACAAAAAATATAGAACAATATGCTGTTATTCCAAGTAATTTATATGTGGCATACTTAAATACAGATACTCTACTTATTATGCTAATCCCAAATGTCCCCATATCATCAATTATATCTACAGCAATCGGTAGTAATAATATACTCCAATACAACACATTGGCAAACATACCCAACAAATCCTTGGATAAAAATAAATGCCGTAACTGTAGGTGCTCCACTTGCCCGTTGACATATAAAACAAATATATCAAGGAATATAAGTATTAGCAGAAATTTGAAATAGTAGCGTTTTAATATTTTTCTTATATAATTTACAATCATCATACGCAATATCTCCGTTTTACTTGAGGTATGATTTACTGTATCGCTTATATAGCATCGTCTGAGATAAAATTGCTAACAAAATAAACAAAATATATGAAACAACTTTTTCAAGGAAAAAGCCTAAACCTGTATGTCCTTCCATAGTAAATGGCATAAAAATATTGTCTGGGAAAGCAAGCGAAAAAAGTGCAATGTCTGTAATGCCATATGCTAATTGTGTTATTACCGTCAAAGCCAAATAAAATATTAATGGCGTAATTTTAGTGACAAAAGTATTTGTGCTCCAAACGGCTATTCCCATACATATTGTAGAAAATAACGAAACAAATAATGCTTGATTTAGAATTTGAATGACACAGTATATCGCAGGCACACGATAAAACAATGTCGTTATTGAAAGCATATTTGGACTTCTACCTTCAACAGGTAATGTTGGAGAGAAAATGCTTACAGATATGATTAAAAATATCAAAAGAATGCAAGTATAAAACAGAAAACTGTTTGCAAAATTTATAATTACAGTTTTTAAGTGATATTTTTTATACCCAATTCGAGAGATTTCATTGATTGCATAACCAGTATTTAGTCCCTGCACAAATTCATTTGTAAATAAAAAACCAGTAATTAGCATCGCCATTAGTGAATAATAACCAGTTCCCCCCATACCGATACCATTCATAAAGACATTATACCCACTCATAGAATTTACAATATTTTCTACCGCTTCTATATTTACATCTGAGGGTATATTTCCGTGCAAATATGACCAATTTTGATAATACCATTCGATTATCTCTTTGGCTCCCAAAAACAGTGTTCCTAAAAGTAATATTGCGGATATATATAGTCTTGGCGAGCGTAGCATTCTATTTAATAGTTTCATATCAGTACATTTTTCTCCTTTTATGGTAGTAGGCGGTTTTGCGTAAATCAAAACCGCCTCTATTTTTCAATTAGAATGGAGCTTCTGCCAATTTATAATGACCGAGTGCCCAAGAAGCAAAACTGGCAGAAGGATAATAGGCCAAATGATTTATAACAAGTCCATCTGCTGTTTCAATCGTAATTTCAATGCATTCATCTGCCAGCTTTTTTGCAATAGTGTCTTGTTCAGCTTCTGATTTTCTTTGGAACACTTCAAGCTGATACTGTTCCTCGTCCATAAGCACGGACGAAACTAAAGTATTATAGAAATGTGCTATATCTTCTTGCGTGGTCAAAATTCTCTTGAATTTATGTGGCTCTTTTATGGTAATGGAGTTTATGTCAGTTGCTTTCTGAATACCATACACCTCAAACAAATTTTGAGCTGAAACCACCTTATTATTAAGGTAATTGCAAAATAAAGCATATTTGTAATCGTTTCCTTCTTTTACAATGTATATTGCACTCTGCTCATTTTCTGTATAAACATTATACTTATACAGTATAGCGCTATCAGTATACTCTATCATTATTGGAGTAACAAATTCACCAATCATATCAGGTGTAATTTTTGAGGGTAAATTGTAGGCTTTGATAACAGATTTATTGCTTGGCTCTACGATTTCATACATTGCACTATTGTATTGTATTGTTCGTATTGGCTCTAAAAGGTCTTTTTGGTTTTCAAAATGCATTACTGTCGGAATTGCTATTGATAGAATTAAAGCAAAACAAGCTGCAAATGCTCCCCATTTCACCCATCTCTGCCCCTTGATTTTTTTATTCTTGGGAGCAGCTTTAGCAATATAGTCCTCATTTATATCACCCAATAAGTGAAGAAGCCGTATATTTTTCATAGAAAAAGCCCCTCCTTTTCTAAAAAGCACTTCAATTCGTTTCTTGTTCTCATTAAAATCATTTTAATTTTTCCTTCGCTGCAATGATGTTCTCCTGCTATTTCTTTTATTGAACATAAGTACCAATATCTCTGTAAAAAAATATTACGATGTTCCTCATCTAAATTAGAGAGGAAGCAATTTAGAGCATCTTTCAGAACAATATCGTCAACAATATCATCAACATTTTCAGATGAGGGAATACATTCCTGTAATTCATCCAGTACAGCCGGCGTTTGTCCAGCTCCTCGCTTTTCTGCATTGAGCTTCTCATATCTGTTCAATGACAAATTACGAGTAATTTTACCCAGAAACGCAGATAGTTTATTTGGTTTGTGAGGAGGCATAGAATACCACGCTCTGATATAAGTATCACTCACGCACTCCTCCGAATCTTCGTTGTTGTGCAAAATATTGTATGCAATACTATGACAATATCTGCTGTATTTCGCAGATGCCTCATCTATAGCTTTTTCGTTTCTTGACCAAAACAACTCCACTATTTTACTGTCATCCATTGTACCCCTCCTTCCTGTGAATAACCTTTTCACCTATATACACCGATGATACTGCCAATGCGTAACAGCTTTTTTTATTTTTTTCTTTCTTATACACAATTTTTTTGTTTATTGACTTTGTACCTTGCATCAGCAGGCTTTTCTGCCTTGTTTGGAATAAGCCATATTCGATTAACATTTACAACTCCTTCAATGCGATTTTCCTTACATAGCCGTTGCACCCACCGCAAGGATACATTCCATTTTAGTGCTGCTTCTTGTGCTGTAATATACTCAAACATAGCTGTACCTCCTAAAGTATACTGTATATATTATAGCCGTTTGAACGAACAGTATCAAGTGTGCAATTATGAACTTTAATCGCCTGCTATAAGAGATTTCATATCCTATTGCAAGAGATTTCAGACCGTTTCATAAGAAGCCTCGTTTCTGTAAAATATATATAGTACG
>ERZ1027064.701-NODE-701-length-13813-cov-5.023405_pt1 | contig 13813 bp, 12 predicted proteins | sample MGYA00519422_ERZ1027064 | MGnify/ENA primary metagenome ERZ1027064 (study PRJEB26926, sample SAMN06164492) | human gut metagenome | biome: ENVO:00009003; feature: ENVO:2100002; material: ENVO:00002003 | host: Homo sapiens | place: USA | collected 2012 ... | reverse complement strand
TAATGGGCCCTTATAGGGCCTGGTCAAACCTCCGGCTTAGCCGGAGGTTTTGATTGGGAGAAAGGACATTATGAAGAAAACCATTCCCAAGCTGCTGACGCTGGTGTGCCTGCTGGCGGCACTCATGGGGCTGTCCGCTGTGACAGCTCACGCTGAAACCATCTCCGGCACCATCTCGGGCGGCAGCAATTATCGCTACTATGAGGATAAATCCAATGTGCCCCAGTGGGGTCCATTCATCAGCACGAAGCTGAAATACTTTACAAGGAGTGATACCGGCAAGACGGTGCCTGCCTACTGCATGGAGCCTGCCGCAGCCTCCTCGGGGTCTGCCTTGGGCTACTCATCCGTGTCCTGGAGCGCTCTGAGCTGGAATCAGCGTTATGCGGTGACCTTGGCACTGGCCTACGGCCACGGCGGCAGCTATACATTTGATATGAATCCCGATTATGCGCAGTTGGCGACCCAAGCCATTATCTGGGAATTTGTCTGCGGCTACCGCAGCCCCACCTACCCCTACACGCTGCACGACACCACCTGCCATCGGATGTTCCGCTATGTGGACGCGGGCGTAGGAAAAGCCTATGACACCATCATTGACCGCATGATGCAGCACGGTAAGCTCCCCAGCTTTGCGGTGCGGTACCGAAACCAGTTGAGCGAAAGCAATGCCATCGAGCTGGACTGGGACGGCAGCCGGTACACAGGAACGGTCACCGACACCAACGGTGTGCTGTCGCAGTATTCCTTTGGCTGCAACATCGGCGGCGTGACCATCCGCCAGGAAGGCAACACATTGACAGTGACCGCCACCAAGGAGGCCGCCGAAAAGCTGGACGGCTATGTCAGCAGCGACAAGGGCTATTCCTTGGATGTGGACGGCACGGAGGCTGTGCTGCTGGAGCCAAGCAACGGCAGCAACTTCCAGTCGTGTGCCGCACTGACCACCCTGCCCGATCCCGTGTGGGCGTATATCCAGTTCAAAGTCAACAAGGTGGGCAGCATTTCCGTTCGTAAGGTAGATGCCGCAGGCGAGGCTCTCGCCGGGGTGGAATTTCTGCTGGAAACCTCTGTGGACGGACAGTCATGGACGGAAGTCGGCAGTGTCACCACCGGTGCAGATGGACTTGCCCAGTGGGAAAATCTCAAGACCGGCGTACAGTATCGCATTACCGAGGCGAAAACGCCCGTCGGATATACCCTGCTGCCTGAGCCGGTGGAGGTGGGCACGCTGACGGCGGATGCAGCGGACATCACCATCACCCTCTGCAACAATGCAGGATTTGAGCTGCCATTCACAGGCGGCACGGGATTCACAACATATTTCCTGCTTGCGGCACTCATGCTCTGCATGGGTGTTTATTTTTGCAAAAAATCTAATATCAGGAAGGAGAACAACTGAACATGAAAAAGAACCATCGCATAGTATCGCTGCTGCTGGCAGCACTTATGGCCTTCGGCCTGCTGACCACGGCATTTGCCGCAACAGATTCTACGCCTACCATCGACACCAGCAAAAAAGCATCCCTGAGCATCTATAAGTACGACATCACCACGGCCGGCAAAGACGGTGCGTGGGATGTGGAGTCCTACGTCAGCACAGGCCTGCATGAGGACGCGGTTATCGACAAGCTGGCAAAATATGCCGTGCAGGGCGTGGAATTCACCTATTTGAGAGTGGCGGACATCGCCATGAACAATGAGCTGGTGAATGGTCGGCGCCGGGTAGGTGTGCTGTACGGCTTTGACGGCGCGGACGCGGTGCTGCCCGCCATCGGCGTGACCGCCGCGGATGCCCACAAGAGCGAAAACGGAAAAAACTACTACACCAGCGATGTGCTGAATGGCAAGCTGGCCGCTGCGCTGGCTGCCAATGCCACCACGGTGAAAAATGCGCTGGAAGCTGCGGTCAAGAACGGCACGGCCATGACCGAGACGGACGCTGCCGGTCACACCTCTGCGGAAAACCTTGGGCAGGGCCTGTACCTCGTTGTCGAAACCGGAGTGCCGGAGAATGTCACTTCTACCTGCAACCCTTTCTTCGTGTCCTTGCCCATGACCACCGTGGACGGCGCAGGCTGGAACTATGATGTGACTGTCTATCCCAAAAACCAGACCGGCAACCCCACGCTGGAGAAAACCGTGCGCGAGAGCAAAAATTCCACCGGCAAGAACAGCGGCAGCCTGACGGACATCGGGGACGGCTACGCCCACACCGCCACCGCCTCCGTGTGTGATGTGGTGGAGTACCAGATCATCAGCACCCTGCCCACTATTACCTCCAAGGCGACCAGCCTGAGTGAGTATACTTACGTCGATACCATGTCCAAGGGCATCCGTTACAATAAGCAGGATGTAGTCATCGAGTTCTTCAAGGACGCTGGCTGCACCGATAAGATCACCACTTGGGCGGAGGATTCCGGCAAATTCACCGTGACCTACGATGATACCGCCAACACCATGACCATCCGGATGACTGAGGCTGGTCTGGCGGAGATCAACGAGGCGGCCACCGTGCATACCGACAGCGTGAAGCGGGGCTATTCCGACTGCACCATGCGCATCACCTACGCCGCCACACTGACCGCCGACGCCCAGATGGGCGACAAGGACAACCCCAACGATGTCGTGCTGACTTGGAAGCGCACCAACACCACTTATTTTGACACGCTGGAGGACTGCTGCCATGTCTACACCTACGGCATCGACGTTCTCAAGCAGTTCAGCGACAACGGCGGCAAGGTGCAGAACGTGAAGTTCCTGCTGCACAACGATACCGACGATGTGTATGTGATTGCTGAGCAGAAGGACGGCGTGTATTACGCCAAGGGCTTCGCCGCTAAGAAAGCGGACGCTACCACCTTCGTTCCCAACGCACAGGGTCATGTGGTGGTGAAGGGGTTGGAGGATGACACCTATTCCCTGACCGAGACTGCCACGGATAAGGGTTATATTCTCCTCAAGGAAGCGGTCAAGATTGTCATCAAGACTTCGGAAAACGGCGCTTGTGAGCAGTGCGGTGCCAAACTGCTGACCGCCACCGGTACCGTCAACGGTAAGGACATCAGCATGACGGAGGGCAATGCCATCGTGCCGCTGACGGTCATCAACAACCCCGGTTTTGACCTCCCCAAAACCGGCGGCTACGGAACGTGGATGTTCACCATCGGCGGCGTGGGCCTGCTGGGCGTGGCGGCGTTCATCGTGGTGAAGTTCCGCAAGCGTAACGAGCAGTGAAGCGCTGGCTGTTGGCGGCGGCTTGCGGCGCAGTGGCGCTGGGGCTTCTACTTTACCCACTGGTGGGAGAACTCCTGAGCGAAAAATACCACTCGGATATAGAAACCGCCTACACCGCAGCCATTGAAGATACGAATACCGCCGAGTTAGAGCGGCAGCGCCAGGCGGCGCAGCAGTATAACGCCATGCTGTCCGGCGCGGCCATCACAGAGGGAGGGGCTTCGGCCCCTCCCTTGGCGTATGATCAGCAGCTCACGGTGGGCAGCGTCATGTGCTATGTGGACATTCCGAAAATCGGCGTGTATCTGCCAGTGGAGCATGGCATGAGCGCTGACACGCTGGAAAAATCCGTGGGTCATGTGGTGGGAACCTCCCTGCCGGTGGGCGGCGCAAACACCCATGCGGTGCTATCAGCCCACAGCGGCATGGCGTCCAGCAAGCTGTTCTCAGACATCGACCAGCTTGCAGAGGGCGACATATTTTACATCCATGTGCTGGGCGATACATTGACATATCAGGTGGACAACATCGCGACTGTGCTGCCCACGGACACCAGCCTACTGCAAATCGAGGACGGCAAGGACTTGGTGACGCTGGTGACCTGCACGCCGTTTGGTGTCAACACCCACCGGCTGCTGGTGCGGGGGCATCGGGTGCCGTACACGCCGGAAACGGCGGAAGAAATCACTGCAACACCGGCTTCCTCCTCGTGGACGCGGCACTATCTGACGGGATTGGGTATCAGCTTCGGCGCAGCGGCAGTGGTCGGCGGCGGGTACTTCATCGTGAAACGGAGGAAGCGCCATGAGTAAAAAAGCACTGCTACTTGCGGCGCTGCTGGCTGTGGCTGGCTTATGTGTTCTGCTGTGGCCGGTGTTCACCGGGTACAGGCTGCAAACCAATACAGACGAAGCCGTGCAGAGTTTTCTTGAAGAACGCAAGCCAAATCCGTATCCCGAGCTGCTGGCGGCCTTACAGGACTACAACCGCCAGCTTTATGCAGAGAAACAGCGTGATTTGTCCAGTTTGGAAGCCTGCGAGGAGCCTGTCGTTGACCTATCCGCCTACGGCATCAAGAGTGAGATCATCGGCGTGTTGGAGATACCGGCTATGGAACTGACCATGCCTGTCTACTTGGGCGCATCCGATGCTCACCTTGCCGCAGGTGCGGCGGTGCTTGGAAACACATCTGTACCCATCGGTGGCAATAGCACCAACTGCGTCATTGCCGGACACCGGGGCTGGCGCGGCGCGGATTACTTCCGCCACATCGATCGCCTGCAGGTGGGCGATACCGTGCAGCTGACGAATCTATGGGAAACGCTGACCTATACCGTAACGGACATTCAGATCATCCAGCCCCAGGAGGTGGAGAAAATTAAAATTCAGCCAAACCGCGACCTGCTGACTTTGCTGACCTGCCACCCCTATGCCTCGGGTGGGCGACAGCGGCATGTGGTGGTGTGCGAAAGGGTGGTGACATGAAGAAAGTTAAACCAATCGCATGGGTGATTCTATGCCTGCCGGTTCTCTATGCCGCGATTGCAGCGGCCGCAGCCTATAAACAGGATACCAACCTGTTTGACCTGATGACTCGCTTCAGCCGTGTACTAAAGCACCCAACGCTGCTGCACTGGACGGGCTATACTCCACAATGCATCATCGGTGCATTGGCCTGCTACGGTCTGGCCGTGACGCTCTACTATTCCGGCTATGAAAACCGCCGCCCCGGCGAGGAATACGGCTCTGCCAAATGGGGCAGCGTCCGTGCGCTGAATAAGAAGTACGCCGATCCGAAAGGGAAAAATGCCATCCTGACAAAACGCATTTCCATCGGGCTGGACGGGTATCGGCACAAGCGCAATCTGAACATTCTTGTGGTGGGCGGCAGCGGCTCCGGCAAAACGCGGTATTTCTGCAAACCAGGTATTATGAGCGCCAACTGCTCCTATTTGGTCATAGACCCGAAGGGCGAGATGCTTCGCAGCACTGGCCGCCTGCTGGAGCAGGAAAAATATGACATTAAGGTATTCGACCTCATTCATCCGCAGCAGTCGGATGGATACAATCCCTTCACCTACATCCGGGACGAGCCGGATGTGCTGAAGCTCATGGACAATCTGGTAAAAAATACCACCCCGCCTAAGGGCGCGTCCAACGATCCGTTTTGGGAAAAAGCAGAAATTGCGCTGGATTCTGCGCTGATGCTGTATCTGCTCAGCGAAGCGCCCAAGGAGGAGCAGAACTTTGAAATGCTGATGTTTATGCTGGAATGTGCGCGTGTCATGGAGGAGGACGAGCAATATCAAAGCCCGCTGGATCTGCTGTTCCAAGCGCTGGAGGAGCGGGAGCCGAATCATGTAGCAGTGCGGGAATATAAGGTTTACAAGCAGGCAGCGGGCAAGACAGCGAAATCCATTCTTGTAACCGCCTCCGTCCGGCTGGCGGCATTTATTTTCCCGCAGTATGCGGCCATGATGCAGACGGATGAGATGGACTTCGCCTCATTGGGTGAGCGAAAGCGAGCCATCTTCTGCATCATTCCTGTCAATGACGGCAGCATGAACTATTTGGTCAGTATGCTATTGACCCAGTGCTTCCAGCAGCTCTACCTGCGGTCGGATGAGCGGTACAACGGGCGGCTGCCGGTGCCGGTGCGCGTCATACAGGACGAGTGGGCCAATGTGGCGCAGCCGGACAGCTATCCCAAGGTGCTGGCCACCTGCCGCAGCTATAACATCGGCATCAACATCATTGTGCAGAACATTCATAGCATCAAGGCACTCTATAAGGACGAATGGGAAACCGTCATCGGCAACTGCGATACCCTCCTTTTCCTCGGCGGCGGCAATGAGCCGACATCACTGGAATTTATTTCCAAGCTCCTGGGAAAAGAAACGGTACATACCCGCACCCGCGGGCAGACGAAAGGGCGCAGCGGCTCCAGCTCTGTGAATTTTCAGCAGACCGGGCGCGATTTGATGATGCCGGACGAGATACGGATGCTGCCCTCAGATGACGCCCTGCTGCTTATCCGCGGTGAAAAACCGGTGCGGGATAAAAAGTATGACATTCGCCGTCACCCCAATGTGCAGCGCACCACAGACGGCGGAGCGGAGCCCTATATCCACAATCCGCCTGTGCCGGACTATTCTCTGCCGGATCTGCCCTATGCATTCCGTACACTGGACGATTTCACATTTTTGGAGGACGAACATGAAAACGAAGAAAACTAAAACCATGGCAAGAAGCGTTTGCGCCGGTGTGCTGCTTCTGTGCTGCGTTGTACCTGCCCACGCTACCGCCAGCGATCCGCTGAGCATCGTTAATAATCTGTCCGACTTCATCTTTTCGATCATCAAGGCCATCGGCATCATCATTCTTGGCTGGGGCATCGTGCAGGTGGGTATGAGCATCCAGAGCCACGACGCCAGCCAGCGGACGCAGGGCCTGCTGTGCCTGTTCGGTGGCTTGCTTATTACCTTCGCCAAGGAGATCCTGACGCTGATCGGCGCGGTGTAAGGTATGGACAACAACTGGATCATTGACAATCTCAACTATGCTTTCAGCGTATGGAATGACAAACTGACGGAGATGTGGTCGCTGTTGACCCAATCGCCGCAGGCGTTTAAGGGTGGCACGATATGGCAGACGATCCAGACCGTCAATGGAGCCATGCAGGGCATCGGTTACGGTTTGCTGGTGCTGTTTCTGGCCATCGGCATCTTCCGCAGCAGCGCCGGCTTTCGGGACTTCCAACGGCCTGAACACATCCTGCGGCATTTTATCTACTTCGTCATGGCGAAGTTGGCTGTTACCTACGGCATCGACCTGATGGTGGACATCTTTGCGGTCTGTGCCGGTATCATCTCCGCCGCTGCCGGCAGCGTGGGTGGTATCGACGGGGCAACGGTGTCACTGCCCGTGGAGATGGCGTCAGCCATCGAGGACGTGGGATTCCTCGCCAGCATCCCACTGTGGCTGGTGACGCTGCTGGGCTGCCTGCTTATCACGGTACTGGCATTTTTGATGATCCTCACCGTGTATGGCCGGTTTTTTAGGCTCTATCTATATGCCGCGCTGTCGCCGGTGGCATTGGCGTCCTTTGCGGGAGAAGGCACGTCCCAGATGGGACGCGCCTTTCTCAAAAGCTATATGGGCGTGTGTCTGCAGGGCGCGGTGATCGTGCTGGCCTGTATCGTGTTTTCGGCCTTCGCCGCCAGCGGCACAGTGGTGCTGGGCGGCGGCTCGGTAGTCGCGCAGGTGTGGGGCTATCTGGGCGAGGTGATCTTCAATATGCTGGTGCTGGTAGGACTGGTAAAGGGTGCCGACCGCGTAGTACGGGAGATGTTTGGGATGTGAAATGATGTTGACAGATATTTGCGTGTATGGGATAATCGGAGTATTATTGTTGATAGAACAATATCGTATAGGTTTGGCAGCAAGGAGGAAGTTGCTTTATGAACAAGGTACGAACAGGGAATATCACAACTTGTATCATATCTGGAAATCAATTCTTGGAGGTCGCTGAGGGATTAACTACTAATGGAATATGTAATGCTAATCGTGTGCGGCCGTTTTTTGTTAATGCAGGGCTTGCAAGCGAACTGTTTTTGAAATCTATTCAAATGCGTGAGCACGGCGGCACCAACTTTTCTTCTGGGCATGACCTTAGTGATTTGTACAAAGATATTTCTCAAAGTGCAAAGGACGAAATAGAACGGTCCTATAATTCTATGTATGAAGTGGAACTTCACAAAGTTGAACTGGACTCCTTTTTGTCAAACTATTCAAATCCATTTATAGATTTCAGGTACACATTTGAATCAGGAGCAACGGCAGAAGGTAATTCTCGTGCACTATTGTACTTTGCAAAGAGCCTTAAGCTCTATATTGATGCAAATATTGAGAATGGCGGCTAAGAATTAAATGATAGGCTGTGAAAAGCACCGGTTTCCGGTGCTTTTCTTTTGCCCAAAAGGAGAAAACACATGGAAATCAAAATCAACAAAGAAATTCGCAGCTACAAGGAAACGGTCTACTTCGGCCTGACGGCGCGGCAGCTTATTTGTTCGCTGCTGGCGGTGGGTACGGCAGTGGGGCTGTACTTCGCCCTGCGGGGCGTATTAGACCGCGAGACGCTGGGCTGGCTGTGCATCGTGGGCGCTGCGCCCATGGCGGCAGCAGGCTTCTTCCACTACAACGGCCTGACGCTGGAGCAATTCCTGTGGGCATGGTGCAAGACCAATTTCCTGTTGGCCGGTCGGCGGCTGTGGCACAGCGAGAATTACCTATACGACCTTTGGGAGAAGGAGGACAAGAAGTGAGAAAACTATTCAAAGGCCGCAGCACGGAACGGGACGCCTTTCGCATCCCACGCAGCGTGCAGCAGTCCATCCCCATCAAGCGCATCTATAAAGACGGTATCTTTCGTGTAAGCGGCAGGTTTTCCAAGACCTGGCGCTTTTTTGACATCAATTATGCCGTGGCCTCGCCGGAAAAGCAAATGGAGCTGTTTTTGAGCTACTGCGGCGTTCTCAACAGCCTGCCCATCGACGCGGGTATTAAGCTGACACTGGTGAACCGCCAACTTAACCGGCAGGAGTTCAGTAGGAATCTCCTGATGGCCTACCGGCAGGATAGCCGCGACTATATGCGCCGCGAGTACAACGGCATTCTGCTGGACAAGGCCACCGGCAGCAACAATCTGGTGCAGGAGAAGTACATCACTGTGTCCGTGGCCAAGCGCAGCATCGAGGAGGCCCGCACCTTCTTCGCCCGCGTGGGAACTGACCTGACCGCTGGCCTCGGCCGCATGGATTCCGGCATACGGGAAATCACCCTCAACGAGCGCCTGCGGCTGTTCCACGACTTCTTCCGCGTGGGGCAGGAATCGGCCTTCGCCTTCGACCTGCAAACCGCTCAGCGGCGGGGCCACGACTTCCGCGACGCCATCGCGCCGGAGACGCTGCAATTCTTCCACGACCACTACGCCGTGGACGAGCGCGTGGGCCGCACCCTGTTCCTGCGGGAGTATGCCAGCTTTATCAAGGACACTATGATTACCGAACTGATGGACTATCCCCGAAACATGATGCTGTCCATCGACATTGTGCCGGTGGCCACCGATGAGGCTGTATCGGAGATGCACCGGCGCATCATGGCGGTGGAGAGCGACATCACCCGCTGGCAGCAGCGGCAGAACCACCATAACAATTTCTCCGCCAATATCCCCTATGATCTGGAGCAGATGCGGAAGGAGACGCGGGAGTTCTTAGACGACCTCACCGCCCGCGACCAGCGGATGATGTACGCGCTGGTGACGCTGACTCACCTTGCCGACAGCGAGGAGCAGTTGGAGCAGGACACGGAGGCGCTGTCCGCCATCGGGCGTTCCCACGGCTGCCAGTTTGCCACTATGAAGCACCAGCAGGAGGACGCGCTGAACACGGTGCTGCCCTACGGCCTGCGGCGTATCGACGCTATGCGGACGCTGACCACGGAGAGTACCGCTGTGCTGCTGCCCTTTAAGACACAGGAGATCATGGACACCGGCGGGCTGTACTACGGTGTCAACGCCGTGTCTCGCAACCTCATCATTTGCAACCGCGACGCGATGCTCAACGGTCACGGTCTGTATACGGGCGTGTCCGGCAGCGGAAAGTCCATGATGGCCAAGCAGGAGATCGGCTTTGTGGCACTGAACACCGACCACGATATTATTGTGGTAGACCCTGAGCGGGAGTATGGCCCGCTGATCCGAGCCCTGGGCGGCGAGGTCATTACCATTTCCGCCTCCAACGGCAGCTATGTCAACGCGCTGGACATCTCCAAGGAGTACGGTGACGGGCGCAATCCGCTGGTGCTGAAAAGTGAGTTCATCATGAGCCTGTGCGAACAGCTCATGGGCGCAGGTGAGATCGGTGCAAAGGAGAAATCCATCATCGACCGCTGCACTGCCAACATCTACCGCAAGTACATCTGCAAATACGAGGGAGACCCGCCCACGCTGAAAGACCTCTACGACGACCTCATGCGGCAGAAGGAGCCTGTCGCCCACGAAATTGCGCTGGCGCTGGAGTTGTTTACCACCGGCAGTCTTAACGTGTTCGCCCATCAGACCAACATCGACACCCGCAACCGCATCACCTGCTACGACATTCAGGACTTGGGCGAAAATCTCAAGCCCATCGGCCTGCTGGTGATGCTGGACAGCATCCTCAACCGCGTCATTCGCAACCGGCAGCAGGGGCGGTATACCCACGTCTACATTGACGAGATCTATCTGTTCTTCGCCAGCCCCGGCGTGGGCGGTAAGAGCGCCATCAACAACTATTCCAGTGAATTTCTTTACAAATGCTGGAAGCGATTCCGCAAATACTACGCCACCCTCACCGGCATTACGCAGAACGTGGAGGAGTGCCTGCTATCCGACACGGCGCGACTGATGTTCGCCAACAGCGAGTTCTTGGTACTGCTGAACCAGGCACCTACCGACCGTGCGGAGCTGGCCAAGCTGCTGGATGCCAGCGACGCGCAGATGGATTACGTCAGCGATGCCCCGGCAGGCCACGGGCTGATCAAGGTGGGCTCTTGTCTTGTGCCGTTCATCAATGAGCTGCCCCGCGACACGGAGCTGTACCGCCTGATGACCACCAAGCCGGGGGAGCAAAATGCGTGACGTCAAGACCCGCGCCGCCATGGAGCAGCCGAAAGCGCGGCAGCAAGACGCCATACCCCGCACGGCGGTGCGTATCTTGCAGCGGCACTACGCCCAGCAGAAGCAGGAACGGCAGACCCAGCACCAGCGTCAGCCGGTGGAATACGCCACGGAGCAGGCACAGCAGGGCGCGGCGGACGCCGCCCGTCTGACCTTCCGCGCTACGCAGCAGCTCTGGCGGAAATATGCCCTGCACAAATACCGCGCCCAAAAGGTGCGGCAGCGGCAGGAGACAAAGGCGGCGCAGGTGCGACAGCGGGATATGAGGCAGTCAACGGAGCAGACCGCCGCGGCGCAGCACACTGCCACAGTGCCGCGCCAACCGGCACAAAAACCGCCTGCGACCGCTATGACCGCCGCCCAGCAGCGGGCAAAGCAGCATACCCAGCACACCGCCCAGCGGCAGATGCTCCAGCAGGCAAAAGCCGCCGCCCGCAAAGCGGGACAGCGGTTGGAGCAGATGGCACAGGCGGCAGGCAAAGCCATTCGCGCCGGTATTGAGGCGATAGCCGCAGCGGGCGGCGGTGTGGTGCTGTTCCTGCTGCTGGCTTTGCCGGTGGTGGCGGTGATAGCGGCGCTGTCACCGGCTGGTGTTGTCGCGGACAGTCACACCATGGAACCCACCGGCGAAGCCATGGAGGTGTGGGAACGCCTGCCGGACGATCTTACCATGGAACGGCGCATGGTCGTCACTTACGCGCTGGCACTGGTGGACAAGGTGGACTACTTCTGGGGCGGCAAATCGCTGGTGCTGGGCTGGGACGACCGCTGGGGCGAGCCGGCAGAGGTCACAGCCGAGGGCAGCGACACCACTGGTACAGAGCAGCCTTACGGCTTGGACTGCTCCGGCTTCGTGGATTGGGCGTTCTACAACGCCAGCGGCGGCAGCTACATCATCGGGCAGGGTGGCGGCGCGGCGGCGCAGCACGCTAGCTGCACAGACATAGCGTGGGACGAGGTGCAGCCGGGAGATCTGCTGTTCTACCCGGAGGACGAACACGTCGGCATCGCCGCAGGGCGCGACTGGCTGGGCCGCCTGCTGGTGGTGCATTGCGCATCCGGCACCAACGGCGTGACCATCTCCCACCAAACCAGCTTTAAAACGGCGGCAAGGCCGGTGTGGTATGCCGACAAATAGAGGGCAGAGGATCCTGTAGGTTGTTGGCCGAAAAAATATTATTTCACTGTCCTCTTGTTGAAAAGTATTTCACCTGTCTGTCTTGAGTTTTTGCACAGTTGGGCTTGCATTTTGGCGGATTGAATGGTATAAAAGAGAAGAAATCTATTTGCATGAAGGAGGTGGCGACATGTCACGCAATTCGGGACCCAATGTATTTCAGCGCGGTGTCATGGCGCTGATCCTGCTATCATTGTTGCGAAGGGAAGATATGTACGGCTATCAGCTGGTGCAGGAAATAGAGCGATGTAGCGGCGGACAGCTGAAAACCCAAGAAGGATCTTTATATCCCGTGCTATATCGGCTACAGGAGCAGGGTTTAATATCTGACCGCAAGGTATTGGTGGGAAAGAGGATGACTCGTGTATACTATCATCTAGAGCCTGCCGGAGAAGCCCGGCTGGAGGAAATGATCCGGGAATATGAATCCATGATGACCGGCGTGACGGCCATCATTCGAGAGGAGGCGCCGCCATGCGGGAAAGACAGCGGCAGGTCAACCGATACGTCCGGGCCGTCGGCAGCTATCTGCCCTGCGCCGGAAAACACAAAAAGCAGCTGCTGACGGCGCTGCGCAGCGAGGCGGAGGCCTACTGCGCCGACCTGTATGACTATCACCAGGCCTACAACGGCTGGAGCGAAACCAGCATCATCGAGGGACCCTCGCCATACGGCCAATAGGCGCAAAGCCCCCGGAAAGCCCTGCTTTCCGGGGGCTTTGTCTGTCGCGGCCACAGCGTCGGCCCGCAATACTTTTTTTAGAAAATATTTTTAAGAATATTGACATATTTTGCACAATATGCTACAATCCAGCTTGTAGCTATCCTGTTGATTTGCAACAAAAGCCGCCCGTCTGCCGCATATACTGTGTGATAGGCGGGCAAAATTTACGATTCCATTGGGGAGGGACTATCCAGTGAAACGCTTCGTACCATGCTTTCTTGCGCTGCTCCTGCTGCTGACCGCCTGCTCCGGGCCTGAAGGCCCCGCCGGGAATCCCTCCGGGGACCCGGAGCCGACCCCCGCCGTCCAAGGGCACGCCCTGCCCAAGGACAACCGGGACGCCGCCGGAACAGGCGCGGTGTTCACCGACGACAACGGCTGGTATATTTGCGCCGCCGGGGCGGTGAGCTACTACGACTATGCCTCCGGCCAGACCATGACCCTGTGCGCCCAGCCGGGCTGCTCCCACGGGGACGCCAGCTGCCAGGCGTGGGTGGGGAACGTCAACAGCTTCGCCGTTTTGGACGGGGTGCTCTACGCCACCCTCGATAACGCGGGCAGCGGCGCGCAACTGGTGCGCAAGGAGCTGTCCGGCGGGAAAGTCACCGTTCTGGAGCAGTGGGACAACACCGACGACCATTTCTACACCGCCACCCTGGGGCGTTTCTCCTGCGGCAAGGCCACCCTGTATGTGAAATGCCGCATCACGGAGCAGCAGGCGGACGGGCGGGTTGAGAGCCGGACCGAGGGCAGCTCCCTGCTATACGACCTTGCCGCCGGCAGCTATCGGGAGCTGTCTGTCCCCGGGACGCTGATGGGCTTTTCCGCCCGCTGGGGCGCCGTGGTGGAGGAGCCGAAGGAGCAGTCCCTGCTGAGTGCGGAGGAGTTCGCGGCGCAGTACGGGGAGCTGTCTCTTATACACATCTCCGAGCCCACGAGACCTCTCTACATCTCGT
>ERZ1027064.700-NODE-700-length-13830-cov-7.856116_pt1 | contig 13830 bp, 10 predicted proteins | sample MGYA00519422_ERZ1027064 | MGnify/ENA primary metagenome ERZ1027064 (study PRJEB26926, sample SAMN06164492) | human gut metagenome | biome: ENVO:00009003; feature: ENVO:2100002; material: ENVO:00002003 | host: Homo sapiens | place: USA | collected 2012 ... | reverse complement strand
CAATACCAAACACTTACTTTATTTATCCAAATTTTGCCGTTTTTTTGCGAGTTCTATTTATATTTGTAATATCAAAACACGGGGTATGCCCCGGTAAGGCGTGAATAAACCCGGATATTGCTTTGCAGCCTATTTGCCGCAGGCGGATTTCGATTCGGTCCGGTTGCGTTTCGGCGTGAAGGTAATAGAATAGGTTTATCCCGGATTGTCAATGGATTGATAACACAATTATAAAAATACCGATATGAAAAAACTCTACTTCTTCTGCATAGCGCTCGTGGCGCTGATGCTCGCATCGTGTGGCGGTAAGGATTACCGCGAGATGCTGCCGGCCGACTCTTTCGTGGTCGTTTCGATCAATCCCGAATCCCTGTCCCGGAAAGCGCAGGTCGGCGATTTTACCCAAAGCGTTTATTATAAGATGGCCGAGCAAGCTTTGGCCGATGCGCCCGAAGAGGAGCGCGGACGCATCCTCTCTTTGTTGGCGCATCCTTCGGAAACGGGGCTGGATGTGGGCAGCGACGTGTTTATGTTCGTGACGATGGAGAATGCGTCGCAGACAGGCAATCCTACGGTCGGCGGTTTGTTCAAGGTGGGTGATCGCAAGAAGCTCGATAGTTTCCTGGGCTGGCTTTCGCAGAAGAGCGGTTTCACCTCGTTCGAAGAGGATGGAATCACCTTCCTTGCCAATACGCAGGGCGCGGATATGCCTGTCGTCGCTTATGACGAAACGGCCCTTTTGGTCTATACCGCTCCCGTTGACAATGATCAGGCGAAAGCTGCCGCCAAGAAGCTCTTCGCCCAGAAGAAAACAGAGAGTCTGATGGGCAATTCGCAGCTGGCACAGGCCATCGAGCGTCCCAGCGATATGAAGTTCGTGATGGATTACGGTTCGGTTATGGCGGTAGCCGGAGAGCAGATCGGCACGGCCGGATTGTCGGGTTTCGAGTTCCTGAACAAGATGTCGATGGCGATGCCGGTCGATTTCGAGAAGGGTAAGATCGTGGCCGAGGCGCGGATTCTCTTCAGCGACAAGGAGGCCGAAAAACAGTATATGGAGATGGTGGCGGCTCAGCGTAAGATGGACGGCGATTTTCTGAAGATGCTGCCTGCGGAGAATGTAGCGATGCTTGCGGGCAGTATGGACGGCACCAGAACTTACGAAATGCTTCAGAAAATTCCGATGTATTCGATGGTCTTCGCCATGGCTCCGCAGGTGAAGCCGATCATGGAGGCGATCGACGGCGACATCGCTTTGTCGTTCCACGGGATGACGGACAACGGCCGGATGCCGGAGCTTTCGCTGATCGCGGAGCTGAAGGATCCGGCGATCATGGAAACGATCAAAGGGATGATTCCCGTGCCGATGCAGGAGATGGCTCCCGGCCAGTATGCGTTGAGCCCGGATGCCAATACGACGATCTATTTCGGTTTGAACGACAATACGTTCTATGCGACGACCGATTCCGATGCCCTGGTATTCCTGACCGGAGCACAGACCTCTGCATACGAGGCCAAGGTCGGCAAATTGTTCCGAGGCTCTTACGGTACGATGTTCGTCGATTTCCCGGCCGTGCGCAGCCTGATCGAGAGCCTGATCGCACAGAACCGGCTCGATCAGTCGGCAGCCGCATCGCTCATGGCGCTTTCGCTGTTCGATACGCTGGAGATCACCGGCCGTACGGAGCGTCAGGGCGAGCTTGTCCTGAATATGACGGATAAGGATAAGAATGCCGCCGAGGTTCTTTACAAGACCATCGAGGGCTTTGCCCAGATGTTCGCGGCGACTATGTTTTAAGTCGGAAGAGTCCGGACAGTCGTTTTGCGGATTAACGGGTTTTTCCCGGAATAGCGGCGGCTGTGCGAGGCGATATTTTGATATTTCGTTCGACGTGGACGGCGAGTGCGGTCGAGTTTCGTGCTGCCCATGTTGGAGAAAAAGGATCGATCATTCGACTCTGCGCGGCTGGCATTTCGCCTGCCGCGCAGTCGTCGTAATGTTCCCGGCTCGTGGGCGGGTTCGCCTTCCTGCCCGGCGGGGTGAATGAAGAAGGAGATTGGACGATGGATAAAATCGGATTGCGGCAGGTGCTGCCGGATGTTTTTGCGGATAATCCGCCCGTGGGGTCGGAGATTTGGCGGAGGGATGTAACGTTCGACAAGGGACGTGTATATCTGGTCGAAGCGGCTTCGGGATCGGGAAAGTCGTCGTTTTGTGGCTATTTGTACGGCTACCGGCGCGATTATTCGGGAACGATTCTTTTCGATGACCGGGATATTCGCGAGTTGAGCGTCGGGGAGTGGAGCGGCCTGCGCTGCCGTTCGCTTGCGATGATGTTCCAGGGACTGCGTCTTTTTCCGGAGTTGAGCGCCGTGGATAATGTGCGTCTGAAGAACAACCTGACGGGCCGCCGCTCCGAGGCGGAGATTGCCCGGTTGTTCGAGGCGCTGGGTATTGCCGAGAAGCGGGAAACTTCGGTGTCGAAACTCTCCTTCGGGCAGCAGCAGCGCGTGGCTTTCATTCGGATGCTTTGTCAGCCGGCGGATTTCATGTTGCTGGACGAGCCGATGAGCCACCTCGACGAGCGGAATGCTGCGGTCATGGCCGGAATTCTTCTGGAAGAGGTGCGGACGAACGGCACGGGGGTCATCGTCACCTCGGTAGGCAAGCGTTTCGAGATCGAGTACGATAAAGTCTTTTCGCTATGAAACTGATCTGGCAATTACTCCGTCAGCACGTCAGCGTGTTGCAGTTGGCGGGCTTTCTGGTGACCAATCTGGTCGGCGTGGCGATCGTGCTTACGGCCGTACAGCTTTACCGGGATGTGACGCCTGCGCTCCAGGTGCCCGATTCGTTCCTGGACAACGATTTCATCATTCTTACCAAAGAGGTCGAAGGGGCCGGCATCGGAAAGACCTCCTTCACGCAGACGGAGCTGGCCGAACTTGCGGAGCAGCCCTTCACGGAGGCGCTGGGCGAGTTTACGCCGGCACGTTACAGCGTGATGGGCGGGATTTCGCTGGCGGGGATCGGCATGCGGACCTACCTGTTTTTCGAGAGCGTACCCGACCGTTTCCTCGATGTCCGGAGCGACGAGTGGGGTTTCGAGGAGGGGAGCGAGTTCGTGCCGATCATTCTGCCTCGCAATTATCTGAATCTTTATAATTTCGGATTCGCTTCGACGCGCGGATTGCCGCAGGTGAGCGAAGATCTCGTGCGGGGTATTACCCTCGATCTGGATCTTTCGGGACGGGGGCAGTTCCGAAATCTCAAGGGGCGTGTCGTGGCTTTTTCCAACCGCCTGAATACGATCCTCGTTCCGGAGGAATTTATCCGTTGGTCGAACCGTCGGTTCGCCGATAAACCTGCGGTCGATCCTTCGCGGATCATTCTGGAGGTGCGGAACGCTGCGGACGACCGGCTCCATGAATACCTTGCGCTCCACCGCTACCAGATCGAAGGAGGTGCCGGCGACGAAGGCCGGGCGAGCTACTTTCTGCGCATGGCGACGGGGGTGGTGGTCGGCGTGGGGCTGTTGATTACCGTACTCTCCTTCTTCATTCTGTTGTTGAGTATTTTCCTGATGCTGCAAAAGAACTTGAAGAAGCTCGAAGACCTGTTGATGCTCGGCTATACGCCTGCGCAGGTGGCACGGCCCTATCAGTTGCTGGCGCTGGGGCTGAACCTGTCGGTGCTGGCGTGCGCCGTGCCGGTGGTCGTTTGGGTGCGGTCGAAATACCTCCCGATGGTACGAATGCTCGGTGAGGATTATGCGGCGCCCGGTATCTGGGGAATGCTTCTGGCCGGGATCCTCGTGGTCGGGGCGGTAGTGTTGATCGATATGCTGGTGATCCGTCATAAGGTGAACGGACTTTGGACACAGCGGTAGCGTCGTGATGCAATAATGATGAAATAGTAGTTTCCAATGCTGGGTTGCTATTTTCTTCCTGTTTTAGAAAAGAGAGAGATTGGAGCTAATAATTTTCCTGAAAATGTTGCTGTTATGTATTTTAACAGGACGTTGGAACCTCCTGATTGTTTTCAAATTGAGGGTGTTTCACTCTCTGTTTATAGTCGGTTCTTTATGGAAGTCCGCCAATTCAAATAGTATCTACTTTTAAATGGTATAAATAGTTTCCGCTCATGTCTGTTCGAATTGTGGTCGGAGAAGTGCGTTCGCGTAGTAATACTTTTTTCCGATGGGAGCAAGGATGCGATGGGAGCCCCTGCTAGTTGGAATTTATGAGGCAGAGGACAGAATTTACGGATATGGAAGTATTGCCAATTGAGAAATGGGGCATGCCCTTGCAGGATTAACGACTTTCATAGATGTTTTTTGTCTGTTGTCTATGTTTCGGTTCTGCATTATTCCTTGGCGGGTATCGTATAAAAAACACAGACCAAAGCTACGTCTTGTGGATTGAATGGTTTTTTGTTCCTAATTTTGTATATTATTTTAGATTACACAAAAATAATACGTCCGTTTCCTCTAAAGGAAACGGACGTATTATAAAGACAGATGCGTTTTATTTATAGTCGATTGCATCCGGATTGTCGATTACCAGTGTGGAAATCGATTGTCCTTCAGACAGCCACAATTTGGTCAGTGGATTGCCTTGACAGTAAAGGGTCTCCAGATTCAAATTGTTGCTGACATCCAGAGTTGTCAACGTGTTGTCTCTGCAATTTAACTCGGTCATTGCGGGCAGTCCTGTGACGTCCAACTCGGAAAAATTCGCATTGTTGCAGTCTAATGTCTCGATTTTTGCACAATCGGTCAGGTTCAATTTCGTCAGAAAAGTATTGCCACAATCAATCTTTCGGAGTTCTGTCCGGCCCGAGAGGTCGAGTTCTCCTTCCAAACTATTTTGGCTGCAATTGATCGATGTAAGATTCTTGCAGGTCTCTATTTTTAGGGTTTCAAGCAGATTGTTCTGGCAGTGCAATGTCGCAATTTTCGAATTGGTTGTCAGATCGAGTGTCGTAAGACTATTGGCATAACATTCTAAGAAACTCAATTCTGGCAACTTCGATGTATCAAGTGTTGTAAGATTGTTGTTGTAACATCCCAATGAAGTCAATTTTTCCAATCCGGAGAGGTCCAATGCCGCCAATTTGTTCGAACCGCAGTTCACAATTAGCATTTCTGAACAGTTGGATATATTTAAAGTCGTAAGTTGATTTTGACTTACATCAAGATAAACGAGATTTGACATTTCGCCTACGTCGCAAGATGTTAGTTTATTCTTGTAAGCTTGTATGAGTTGTAAATTCGGACATTCTTGAAAATCGAGAATTCCGATTTCATTCATATTGCCGTAAAATTGCTTGAGAGAAGTACATCCTGAAAGATTCACCGTCTTGATAAGGTTGTAGGAACAATCTACGTATTCGAGTTTGTCCAACCCACTCAAATCGAGGGAGGTGATGGCATTGAAGTCGCATTCCAGATTGATCAGGTTTTTGCAGTATTCGATTCCTTTTAGTGAAGTGATCGGCACTGCTTCCTCGTCCTCCTCGTCAAATCCGAGAGAGAGTTCCGTCACACGCAATGCTTCTTCAGGTGAAATTGCACCATCATAGTCTTGGTCATAATAGGAGAGCATAAAATTCTTGAAGGTACTATCATCAAAGACAACCATACCGTCGGGAGTCTCGCTGGGTGAAGCTTGCGAAACGGGGATATTCTGCTTTGCTGCGATATCGCCAGATTCGGATATGACATAAACCGTCAGGGTCCCTGTACGCGCCTCGTCGCCGGAATAAGCTTTTGCTGTTGCGGAAAATCCCGTTTCTGTGCGTTCGATCTCCAGCCACGAGATGTTATTCGTGTACTCCCAATAAGGACCATCAGTAGTAACAGTTACTTCCACTGTCTGCTTCGCACTTGGGAATTCCAATTTATCTGGTCTTACGCTCAACGAGTAATTCACTTTGTCGTCATCCTTCTTTGGTGGTTCTTCGTCATTATTGCTACAGCCTGGGGCCGCCAACAATATAATTCCGGTCAAACAAATGTAAATAAATGAAAAAAAAAGGTTTTTCATGTTTGTGTGAAAATTTATTATTTATCAATTATTTCCCCGGAATCCCCGCTAATCGCTGAGATTCCGGAGAAATAAAAATGAATTTCCCAATTTTGATTATTCGTAGTAGGCTTTCACGCAGCGAATGGAATTGCCATAGCCCCAAGAATCATCCATTGTGTCATTATCTAACAATGGCCACGAAACAAAGAAGATCCAAGCTCGCTGATTAACCGATAATTCACTACACCAAGTACTAATCGCGGCATCTTCTCCTGCTACATCTATCAGGATCCCTTTATCGGAAGGATGTGCACTGCGATAGCCTTGGAATGGGAAGAAAGTCTCTGCTCCTGCATCAGTCGTATATTTTATTCCTTCGTTAGGAACTCGCTCCGCTCGATTCTGTACCTTGCTGAACACGCCTTTACGAGGAATTTGGTACCCAGGAGGACATGGATCGTAGTTACTTTTCGAGAAAGGACGCCACAACGATTTGTCTGCATCGTAGCTCCAGTTTGATTCGATATTTGCCGGATCCAGCCAGTTGGCCTGGTTATTGGTTTGGTCGCCGTACATGAAATGCATCGGCTGGGAAATTGCATACTCAACGGAACCAGTTTCTTTTGTACATTCCGAAGCTACCCATTTTGCTTGGCTATAGGCTGGGTTACAAACAGTCTGTTTTGTACTGTTTTCGAAAGCGACCGTTTCATTGGCTTTGCCGCCGATGAACGGGTCTTTACGGCCCCATTGGTAAAGGAGACCGTAGGATTCTGTCCCCTTGATGTCCGTTGCTCCCAAGTTGCGGTCCATGACATAGAATCCGTCTGTTTTGCCTCCGCTTTGATAGACGGGGTTGTTCTCGTAGTCAAACGTTTCCGGCAGATCGGTCATCCAGATATGCCAAGACCAGACAATATTTCCCTGTTCGTCAAATGCAGCGATCAGTGCATTTCCTCTATTTGCAGATGCTGTAAATGAAATTACGCCGTCGGCATATGAGATATCTGAAATGAGTTCGTTACTCTCGGTCGTACCCAAGCGCGATACCCAAAGCCAATCTGCTTTTGCGATATTCTGAATTGGAGTATTGTCGATTCGCCGCGTCCGGAAAGAGTAGGTTCCGGCTGCATGCACCATATAGCAGTTCGCTGCACCATAGGCGCTCAAATCATTCATACCTTCTTGTCCTCCAGGCCATTCTATAGCACCCAAAGAGGTGATTTCATTGCGATTGACCGTAACTCCGTTAAGTTCATAGTTGAATACGAGGCCGATATTATCCGTTAGGACAAGGTTGAAACCTTCGCTATAGTCGCCGGCGGGCAATACGAAACTAAACTCGTGTCCAGACTCGGTGGAAACTCCCGATTTTCCACAATCGAGAGTAATGGATTTCGAAGCGTCGGCATTGAAAGAGAAGGCGAAATCCGATGCTGTCATGTTGATCATGCCATCACCGGCCAAACGTCGGTTGTCTTTGCCCAGTAACTCGATCTTACGTATTGCATGTGGACCCGAAACATTCAGTTTGACGACACCTGCGACATAGCGGAAGTTCAGGTCCGTGGAAGTCGATGTTGCAACAGCCGGATTGAGGGCTGTCAAGGAAGCCCCATATTCTTGTTTGGCAGGAATGTTCACGCGCATCTGCGTGCCGCTTATGCCGTTGATCGAAGAGTTGGAGGTCGATGCATAGTATGAATCGGCTTGGAGGCAGGGACCAAATTCTGCTTCGGATGTTCCCTCGCCACTATATAATAAAACGGGTTCTCCATTAACGTATATGGAAGTTCCGAGGTTCCATATGAAATCGGAACCGTCAGCGGCCTTCTCGACTTTAGCCTTCAAATAAACCACCTGTTCCGTTCCCGGCTCATAGGTTACATCGGTCGAAGCGGTTTCTCCCGAAGGTATGTCGATTGCAGGGAGCTTCTTATTGAGCATCACGCCATTTTCCGTATCGTATATTGTTACCGTGAATCCTCCGTAGGAAGCTGCGGGCAATAATACATCTACAGGTGTCCCTGTTTTTTTCAATTCAATGCCTTGACTGCCTAAATCGACGGTCAGCGTTGAAGATGCTTCGCTGCTCCATTCAATTGTGGGCGAACTTTCGTAGGCCAAGTCGACGGAAAATTTTCCTGCAAGATTGTTACCAGAGGTTGCGGTTAATACGATTTTGGTGATTTTTTTATTATTGTCACCCGAGATATTCAGGCGGAGCGAGCCCAGCAGATTTTTGAATGAAAGGGCAGGGGTGACGCTCGATGCAACCATGGGACGGACCATATCCGCCGAAACACTCTGTGTCGAAGTGAATTCTGACGAGAGTACGTTTTCCGTCACCGTGCCGGTACCTATGTCGTAAGCGGCGTAGTAATGTTCGGCCTTGGGTACCTTGATGGTGGCTGCTGCACTGCCGACTCCTTCTTCAACGGTATATTTTACTCCGTTGATCAGAACCTCGTCTCCGGATTCCCAAAGCCTCTCGTTTTCCAATGTGGCGATCAGAGATACCGTTTCGCCCTCTTCGGGAGTCGGAGCGGGATCCGAATCGGAGCAGGAGGTGCAGCACATCAGGAGTGCCGCTAAGCCCCATAAATAAGTAAAATTAAATTTCATACCTTAACATTTTTTAATGTTAGAAAAAGTAATAAGTGTTAGAAGTTTCACTACAAATATAGACTTTTTTGAAAAAAAATATTAATTTTTTCAAAAAAAATCTTAAAATTGCAAAAAAGTAAAAATAGGATTCGGCGCAAATCGCAATCCGAACCAGAATAACAATTAATCGTTTAATTCTAAAAGCAACAATGTATGATGAAGATTATTGACCTGTCGAAATGTAAGAATTTCTACTGTCCGCCCGAGATTCAGTTTATTGAATTGCGAATCGAACGCGGATTTGCCGAAAGCAGTTATTCCGCCACAGAAACTTGGCCGGGTGAAAATTTGGAAACCGATGACTACGGAGAATTTTAATTGAATGCACTAATATGAAAAAATATCGTTTTATATGTGCCCTTGCAGTTGGGGGCCTGTTTTTGCTGTCGAATTCCTGTACGAAAGATTCTTCGATGGATAACTCCTTTCCGGGAAAAATAGTGACGCTTTCCGTAACAGCGGAAAAAGAGTCTACTCGGACTTATATTGACGAAAATAGCAAAATTCGTTGGAATGAAACGGGCGAACGAATAGGGGTTTTTTATGCCAAAGAATCCAACGCGGCGGCCATTACTCGTTATGCCTCTACTGCCGATGACTATATAGTGAAAGATAATGGAGCCGCTGTATTCTCATTAATGGCCGATAGTGAGTATGCGGGCTATTTTTGGGCGTTTTATCCGGGAACGGAAGCTGCTGTCGGAGTATCTTTAACAGAGGTTCCCCTTATTATTCCGGCAGTGCAGACACCAACTGAAACCAGCTTTGATCCCCAAGCTGATCTCTTGGTCTGCCAATCAGTTGCGACAGCTGTCGAGAATACGGTAAATTTTTCGTTTCATCGCGTTGTAGCCTTCGCTAAAATGACATTGAAAGGGATTGCTCCCAACGAAAAGATTTCTACGATCACTCTTACGGCGCCGGGTACGACACTGGCAGGTAGTTGCACGGCCAATCTGTTGGATGGTTCGGTGAACTACTCTCCGGCAGATGGTTCCAGTACAGAGACTCTTACTCTGGCCATGAACGGACGTATGGCTTCGGGCGAAGATTTGGTGTGGTTTTCTGTTATGCCTGCCGATCTTAGTGGTAAAAAGCTGACGGTAGAGGTTGTAACCGAAACCAATATCTATCGGAAAGAAATAGATTTTACCGATAAAACATTGAAATTCGAGGCAGCCCGTGTGTCTGAATTCATCATTTCCGGTTTGACACCTGTTAAACGCGACGTTTACAAGTTGATGACACGGACTTCAGAGTTGAAATTTGGCGATAAGATCGTTATTGGCAGGAATAATTTTTCCGGAGAAACCAGATTGATGAGTAAGAATAAATTTTTAACATCTTTGGAGCCTCGCTGGTATGCGTCTACAGACAAATTGGTCGTCGTAGATGAGAATTTGCAAATCATGGATTTACCTTCCGATACACAAATTATTACACTCAAAGAGGGGTATGACCGAACGACATTCTCTATGGAAACGGCGGAGGGGTATCTGAATGCTGGGGTGAATACTGAAGATGAATTGATGATGGATGTGCAGTCCGATGTAACTAAGGCTGCTTCTTGGACAATCTCATGCGATGGAGGTATTGCGCGCATTTATTCGGCAGACTTGCCTACACGTGCACTCAGTGGTAGTGGCAGTACGAGTTATTTCAACTTGACCTCTTCGCCTGATAATGTCTATATTTATTATTGTTCGATGGGAGGCTCTTCGGCTCCATTGACCGCATTACCAACGCCGACCGGGCTTTCGGCAACGGCATCCGGCAGAACCGTTACGATTAGTTGGAGTCCAGTTGACGGCTCGGCTTCATACGACATAATCTGCGGAACGGAGACGAAAACGGAGGTAGTAGGGACGACTGCTCAATTTGAAATGGCGGAATATGCTACACAATATACCGTGTCAGTAATCGCCAATCCTGTAGATACTGAAATAAATACGAAATCTTTGGCTGCGACGACAACTGTGACTACCGAGGCTGATCCCAATGGAGGCCAGACTACAAATACGGCTGTGTTTGATTTCAAAACAATAGCGGAAAGTCCGAAAAGACCGGATACTCCGGACGGACTTCAGACAGAAGACGGTAATCTTGTTGTAAGGACCAGAGGCACTTGGAAATCGGATAATTCAGGAATATTCCTTGGTACGGATAAAGAAATAACCATCGAAGGGCAAAACGGAAAGAAAGTCATCAAAATCGTTATGACTCCCGGTACAGGGTCTGCTATCAAGATAAGTTCTTGGAGTACGGATGTGATGAATGACGGTACTTACGATGAGGGTAGCTACACATGGCAAAGAGATGAGGGGACCACTCCCAGATATGTTGAATTTAAGGCATTGAGTGCATCCACGATTGGCAAAATTGAAGTAACCTACGAATAACAGGAAGATCGATGGAGATAGATTTTTTAATTTAGGCATCTACATACAACTTTACACCAATAATTTAGAGATAGAAAAATCACCTTGTTGTAACTTATTTACAGCAAGGTGATTACATAATTATTTATTATTTAGTTCAACGAAATAAGATTGATGATTTTGTTTTCTGTAACATTATCGATAACAACTACATCTTTTCTGTGATAGTCCCTACAACATTGGCGCCGTCCGAATATCTGAAACCGGCGAATATGATATTAGGGCTTTCTGAATTTGCCTAAATGTCTTGTATCTCATATTCTAAAACTTGAAATAGAGACTCTTGATAATCTTTCATTGCTATTTTAGAGAAAGTTGTGTTACTGTAAGAATACCATGCTTTGCTTGTACGTAGATTGCCAATAGATATTTGTCTATCCAATACGATGCACTTTTCTCCGTCAAATTCTAAATTTCCATTTGTCACCATTGTATTGCGTGCATAATTTGGTATAAATTCCCAATAAGTATTATCATTCGGTATTGTACAAATTTTCTTTTCTTTCAACTGATAGTTTCATACTTGTTGATAATCTCTTTGTCACGAACAGAATATAAATCACCGTTGAAAACAAAGGTATAAGTACCTGTAATCATAATGCTTTGACGCTATTTCCTGGATGATTTTGGCCCGTAAATCGTATTTCGATAGTGTTGGCATATTACAAGCATTTGTCACTTATTCAACAGAAGCGCTGCCCCTCCCCACACGCCTTTGCCACACCCGGGAAGAGTCACGAACCGTTTATTGAAATCGACATAGTCCCGCGCTCTTTGGGGAGTCCTCCGTGTAGTACATGTGTATTTTGCTGTTGGATTTCATAACTATTTGTAATGTTTAATGTTTTGCCTTCCCCATATGTGGCGATGATACTCCAATCTACACCCGTGATTTGGACCGCGATCCGGTCGAAAGTCGTCTTCGGGGGAAGATTTCGGATGTCGGTAATTACCAGCGGATAAGTTTTCGGCTCCGGTTTCGGTTCGGGCAACGGGATCGTGGGATCCGGTGCCCCTTCATTTTCCTGGGTGTCGTTGCATCCGGCTGTCAGGAGTACCGGGGCCAGCAGTGCGAGTAATAGGAAGCAGAGGCTTATTTTTCGGTACGGGATAATTCTGGTTATCATAGGTGTAGGTCTTTCTTGGTTGTCAGAGGCGGCGGTTCGTGCGGATTTCGGTCAGCCGGGTTCTGTGCGGTGTCGATTCCGAGAGTAACCATAAGGCATACCATCGGAAGTGTCGGCGACATAGATGGCTTATGGCTCTTGCAGATCGGCGAACCAGTAGGTGTAGGTTTTCTCCGTGCCGTCGTCGAGACGTATGTCGTAACTTCGGGAGAAGGGACTCCCCAGCCGGAACCGGACGGGCGTGCGGAAAATCGGGCCGTCGTAACAGAAGGTGTGGTATTCTCCGTTTTCGCCGTTGGGATCCGTCCCCGCAGGCAGGGAGGCGATGAAATCGGAGTCGATGGTCCGCCCGATGGCTGCGGCTCCCAGTCCGTCGGCCATGGTCGTTACTACGACGGTTTGCAGGCCTGAGGCCAGGAAATCGTGCATCACGGTTTCGGAGCTGCGGCCCCAAAGGGGTTCGACGACTTCGATGCCGTGCGGAGCGAGTTGCTGTTCCCGGTATTTGCGAACGTCGTGCAGGAAGATGTCTCCGAAGATGAAGTGCGTTACACCTTGTGCTTTGAAATGCGCGACGGCTTGCGACATAGCTGTCTGATAATCCTCCATATCGCCTTTGGGCGTGAGATCGACCGCATGGAGGGGAATGCCGATGCTTGCGGCCTGTGCCTGTAAAAGGGGAAAAGGGATCCCGTGCATGGTCGAGCGTCGGGTGTCGTGATTGACGGTCGTCAGCAGGGCGACGATTTCGTAGCGCTGCGATTTGATGGCACGCCACAACGCATGGGCGGAATCCTTGCCGCCGCTCCAGTTAAAAACAGCCTTCGTACGTTCCATACGGCAAAATTAGTCGATCGGAGGAAATTTCGTGTATCTTTTTAGGAATAAATCGGAGCGTGTGATAACGATTGTCATAACATAATAAAATGATGAATTTCACCTTTTGGGGGAGGGAGTCCTAAGACGACATTTGAATAGGACGTGCCGTGAAATACTGCTTTGTACCGTTAAATTTTTCTGCAGTGGGACGTCGATTTGCGCTTTCGGTTTGGTTGTGGTATGGACTTATTTGCGACTTTTTCTGCGTTCCGGATAAAAAAGTCCGTGCAACTATTTTTTAATTCCCGAAAGAGTGCTATATTTGCACCCGATTTCGCGTTCGATTTCGATCGCCGAGAACGTTCTTTGAGAGGAGTGATAAAATAAAATGATCGAATTTTTGGTTGTTAATTTTATTTTCCCTACTTTTGCAATCCAAATTGGTCTATATGCCGATGTAGCTCAGTTGGCCAGAGCAGCTGATTTGTAATCAGCTGGTCGGGGGTTCGAATCCCTCCATCGGCTCCAAAAAACCTTGCGGAGCCGACACGGTGGAGTTGAGCGAAAGCGGTTTAGAAACATAAGGGAAGTTACCAGAGTGGCCAAATGGGGCAGACTGTAAATCTGCTGGCTTACGCCTTCGGTGGTTCGAATCCATCTTTGCCCACAATCAGAGTGACAACTTTGGCAAGAATGCGGAAGTAGCTCAGTTGATAGAGCATTAGCCTTCCAAGCTGAGGGTCGCGGGT
>ERZ1027064.699-NODE-699-length-13878-cov-5.845475_pt1 | contig 13878 bp, 6 predicted proteins | sample MGYA00519422_ERZ1027064 | MGnify/ENA primary metagenome ERZ1027064 (study PRJEB26926, sample SAMN06164492) | human gut metagenome | biome: ENVO:00009003; feature: ENVO:2100002; material: ENVO:00002003 | host: Homo sapiens | place: USA | collected 2012 ... | reverse complement strand
GAAATTTGCAACGTTTTGAGTTTATTGCATATTCTATGAATATATAGTCAGGGTGAAGGAAAAACGATTCCTATCTTTTTTGTTTATAACGAGAATATATCTATTTTTGTCGCCAGCAATAAGATGAATTCTGCTTTCTCTGATAATAGATTATTAATAGACTTTGGCCTTGTAGAATACTAAAATGAAAGATGAACATGTGAATGATATAAATAATTATCAGAAACTGTATATGCAATATGCACCTATGTTGTTGCGTTTTGCCGGAAAGTTTATTTCTCCTTTCTTTGCGGAAGATATTGTCCATGATGTATTTCTTAAAATATGGGACAAACAAGTGTTTCTGTTATCAGAATCAGAGGTTAAAAATATATTGTTTGTTGCTGTCCGAAATGCTTGTATAGACCATTTGCGTCGTATTAGTTTGGAACAGGAGTTTGCTGATAAGCGTGCTATCCAGCTCAAATTAGATGAGTTGAGTTTTTATGACGGTGCTGATGAATTGTTTATGAGGAAAGACTTAATGGCACATGTGATGGCAAAAATAAATGAACTGCCCGAAAAGAGACGTGAAATCTTCCTGTTATCTTATATGGAAGGGCTTAAAGCGGCGGAAATTGCCGAGAGATTAAACTTATCCACCCGGACAGTGGAAAACCAATTATACAGAACCTTACTTTTCTTACGGAAAGAGCTTCAGACTGCTTTCGTTTATTTATTCATGTTCGTTTAGTGCTGATTTATTTCTATTCCTCACAGTCTCGGAAAATAAAATTCAAAAAAAATAAAGAAGTCGGTGAGTAATTCCTGCTGATTGCTCGTTACATATATAAAAACAGGAAAATAGTATCTATTTATATATGGAAAGCATGACTTCAGATTTAATAATAGGATTTTTGAAAGGCTCGTTGAATGAGAAAGAGATCAATCAGTTTTATGATTGGGTGAATGAAACGCCTGAAAATAAACAGATCTTTTTTGAGGCAAAGATGGTCTATGACGCTTGCTTGTCTAAAGGAAGTAATATTGATATGGATAAGAGCTGGCAGCGGTTACTGGAAAAGAAACAGAAACAGGCGCCGAGGAAAATATACACTCTCTTCCGAAAAGTTCAGGCTTATGCAGCGGTGGCGGTGATAGCTGTTGCTTTTACTTCCGTTCTCTTTTGGTGGTTGGGTGATACTTCTTCCGTACCTGTTGCCCGATATGTTGGTGGCGATGGAATCGTAGCCGATAAAGTTGTTTTGCCCGACGGCACAGAAATCAGCATGGGTAGTCAGACTAATTTCCGCTATGATCCGCAATATGGAAAAGATAAGCGTGTTGTTTATCTGGAAGGAGAAGCCTTCTTTAATGTAGCCAAGCAGAAAGACAAGCCTTTTATCGTAGTTGTGAACGGGCAGGAAATAGAAGCTTTAGGGACGAAATTTAATGTTGACGCTTATCCGTCTGATTCCGTGGTAACCACCACATTATTGGAAGGTTCCATTCGTTTGGTTAGTGAGAGGGTCAGTTCTTCAACCGTTTTAACTCCGAATCAACAATATATATATCACAAAAACAAAGGTACTTATAAAGTGGCTCAAGTAGATGCGGCTCTTTACACCTCATGGATTTCCGGTTATTACTATTTCCATGAAGAGAATTTAGAGGGTATATTAGCCCGATTGGGAAATATATACGGTGTTAGTTTCCAGATACAGTCTGATAAGTTGAAAGAACGCCGATTTACCGGAACTTTCTATCGGGGGCAAAACATCAAAGACATTTTGGACATAATTAATATTTCAATCCCTATTCGATACAGTATTAATAATCGGCAAGTGACAATTAATTGAGCCGTATAATCTAATAAAACATTATTATGAACAGTAGTTAGCCTTAAAAAAAGAGAAGAAGATTTTGGCGAATCCTCTTCTCTCCGAGAGATGCATGCATCTCCTAAATTAAACTTCCTTCGAACGGAATAGTATTTAATCTTAAAACTTACAAATGTATGAATAAACAGCCTATTGTCTATGGGTTTGCCCTAAAAAGAAGCATAAAAAATACAAAAATAACCTTTGCTGTTTTGTTGTTATTTATTCTGCAGGGCATAGTTGGTAACGTGTATGCGCAGGAAAAGAAAATATCGATATCAGTAAAAAATGAAAAACTCGAGACTGTGTTACGAATGGTAGAAAAGCAGACCAACTATTTGTTTTTCTATGATTCGGACGAAATCAACAAGCAACAACGAATCACAATTAATCAAACGAACAGTTCCTTGAAAGATGTCCTGGATGCGGTTGCAAGTAAGACCAACCTGTCATATACCATTAAAGGACGTCATATCATTCTGGCTAAAAAGCCCAACGTCTCTTCTACAAACAAAGACGGACGCGCAAGCGGTTCGGAGAAGAAGATAACAGGTATCGTGAAAGATGAAGCAGACCTTCCTGTGGTGGGTGCTAATGTGATTGTTCCCCAAACAAAAAAGGGAGTGATAACGGATATGAACGGTAATTTTTCTTTGGAAGTAGTAGCAGGCGATGAAGTTGAAATCTCTTATCTTGGTTACACGACACAAAAAATAAAAATATCCGCTCAAAACTTTCTGAATGTTGTATTGCGTGAAGATGCGAAGTCATTGAACGAAGTAGTGGTGGTAGGTTACGGCTCTGTGAAGAAGTCCGACCTGACTGGTTCTGTTGCTTCTGTCTCCAATACAACTCTGCTTAGAGGTGGAAAAACGAACTCGGCAGGTGCGTTGCAAGGAGAGTTGTCCGGTGTGACCATCACACGTTCGAATAACAAACCGGGTGGAGGGTATGATATAAAGATTCGTGGTATCAACTCTATCACTGCCTCTTCGTCTCCTTTGATTGTCATTGACGGAGTTCCCGGCGGTAATCTGGATTTTGTCAATCCGGACGATATTGAAAAGATTGACGTCCTGAAGGATGCTTCGGCAACAGCTATTTATGGTTCCAGTGGTGCAAACGGTGTAATCATTGTAACGACCAAAAGAGGACAGACTGGTAAGCCGAAAATTTCCTATAACGGTTATGTTGGTGTGAGATCTTATACGAATTTGCCCGATATGATGTCTGGTGACGAATATGTGCAGCTAGCGAGAGAGGCTACCCGTGGCGGAGCTCCCAACTATATTTATAAGAGAGACGAGCAAATTTTTACCGACCCGTCCGAATTGCAGGCAGTGAAAGAAGGTAAGTATTTCGATTGGTTGGATGCTGTGTCCAGTCCTGCCTTTATGACAAACCATAGCTTGTCGGCGATTGGTGGCACGGAAGCTGTGAAATACGGTTTCTCTGGCGGCTATTATTTCGAAGATGGTATGATTCAGCCGCAAGAATATACACGCTACAACTTGCGTTCGGTAATAGATATCACTATTAATAAGCATGTTTCTTTCGGAGGAAGTATGTATGCGGTTCACAGTATTCGTGAAAAAGGTAACTGGGACTTGTTGCGTGATGTGTTCCGTATGCGTCCTACTCAACATCCCAATAGCCTGGTGACAGGTGAGGAGATATGGAAATATTCCGGCAATAATCTTTTCAATCCGTTGGTTACTTCCAAAAATCAGCGCTCGCAAGTGAAGAGCCTCAACCTGCAAAGCAATATTTATCTTAAAATAACACCTATTGAGAATTTGGAGCTTACTTCTTCATTTTCTCCCTATTTTACACAGACTTCCATGGGGGATTATATCGGAGTGTGGACAAAGGCACAGCAGGGAACTGCCAAAGGTGCTAAGGCGAATGCGACAAAAGATAATTCATTGAGTTGGATTTGGGATAACATTGTAAACTATACTTGGAAGAAGTCCGTTCATTCTATTACTGCGACCGGAGTGTTCTCCGCTCAAAAGTATCAGTACGACAGATTGTATGGTGCAAGCAAGGACTTGTCTTTTAATTCACTTTGGTATAACCTGAATGGGGGAGCTATCGAGAGTTTGAGCTCCAATTTCAGCCAGTGGACGATGATGTCTTATGTAGGTAGAATCAACTATGGGCTGATGGATAGATATTTGCTTACGGCTAGCTTACGTTATGATGGTTCTTCACGTTTGTCCGAAGGAAATAAATGGGCGCTTTTCCCTTCCGCAGCTATTGCGTGGAGAATCACTGAAGAAGACTTTGCCAAGAATCTGGATTGGTTGTCTAACCTGAAACTGCGTTTCAGCTATGGTCAGGCGGGAAATACCAACTCTGTGTCTCCTTATGCATCCGAAGGTACCATTTCGGGGTCTGTATATTATCCGTTCGGAACGTCTACTTCCGTAGGAAATCTTCCTGCCAACATTGCCAATCCGATGCTGACTTGGGAGCGTACTTCAGAATATAACGTAGGTCTTGATTTCGGTTTCTTAAACCAACGAATTTCGGGTAACATTGAGTACTACAATCGTACTACCAATGACCTGTTGATGAAACGTAATATTCCTGTTCATTTGGGTTATTCGTCGGTTACTTCGAATGTAGGTTCCGTAAGAAACAGCGGATTTGAGTTGCAGTTGAATACCGCGAATATCATGACCAAGAACTTTGCCTGGAATACGACCATCAACCTGGCTTACAACAAAAACGAAATCGTAAGTCTGGCTGACGAAGAAGATCTTAGTAATTATTCCATTCATCTGCAAGGCATGAGAGGACGCTATTCTGACAAGCGTTTTATTGGTAAACCGGTAGATACGAACTGGACTCAAAATACAATTGGCGTATGGCAGTTGGGAGAAGAAGAAGAGGCTGCAAAATATGGTTGTGTACCGGGTAACTTCAAGATTAAAGACTATAACAATGACGGCAAGCTGACGGACGATGACTATATCATCGACGGCAAGAGAACACCGGACTGGACAGGAGGTATGACAAATATGTTCAAGATCTATGATTTCGACTTTTCATTCCACATGTATTTCCAGGCGGGAGCCACACAGTACGACCGTTTCTTTGAGAACTTCGCATTAGAATGGAACAGCCAGAACTTCAACAATCTGCGGACTAATTATTGGACGCCGGAGAATCCTTCGAACACCATGGGACGCCCTTCACAGATGGGTTCCAGAGGTAATATCGCTTATGAAAGAACAGACTTCCTGAAAGTTTCCTATATCACGTTGGGATATACTTTAAACAAGAGACTGATGTCAAAATGGGGACTGGATAACGCCCGCATCTATGTGACTGTACAGAATCCTTTCATTCTTACGAAGTTCAGAGGTCTTGATCCCGAACAGCCTGATCTTACTAACATTGGAGATACGGACGGTATGACTATGAATGCTTTACTTGGTGTTAATATTTCATTTTAAAAAAACAGATCTATGATAAACAAAAGATATTTGAAGTATACGCTTCTGTTATTTACTTTTGGAATGACTGCTTGTTCTGATTTTCTGGACGAAGTGAACCATTCCAGCCAGTCAGCGGACAAATACTATCAGACAAAGGGTGGATATGAGAGTCTGATTGTAGGTTGCTACTCAAACTTGAAAAATATCTATAATACGACTACTTATCAGATATTTACACAACAAGGTACGGATGTCTTCACACAGAATTATCCGACGGAAGTAGCGGCAATGAATCAGTATACCACTACTTATCAGTCAAATAACGGTACGATTTATGCGATGTGGAGTTCTTATTTCAATGCGTTGAACAATGTAAATGCTGCTATCGATCGTTCGAAGAGTGTCATTTTGAAGACAGACGACCCTGATGGAATAGAACCCAGTGCGTTGACGCAACTTGTGGCTGAAGCCAAAGCGTTGAGAGCCTGGTATTTGTTTGAGATTGTGAGGAACTGGGGACAGGGACCGTTGAAAATCAACGAGTCTAAAGAGCCGAGCTATACTGTCGAGTATTCGAATGGCGCCGCTTTCTACCAGCAGATTTTTACAGATTTGGAAGAAGCCATTCGTGTTCTTCCCTGGCGTCAAACGGGTTCCAACTACGGACGCATGTCCAAAGCTGCTGCGAAGCATATCCGGGCGTTGGCTTATCTGACACGTGGTTATGAAGAGTATGCCGATCCGAAGGATTTTGAAAACGCATTCAAGGATGCGGAAGATGTATATCTTAATTCCGGACATAAGCTGTTGGACGACTATGCGATGGTTCATCGTCAGTCGAATGAGATAAACGATGAAATTATTTTCCCTATTGGTTTTGCTGACGGAGCTAACTACAACACCAATATCTGGAATCAATGGTATATGATGCCTTATGCTATTGGCGGATGGCTGGGATTGGGCAAAGACAGTTATTATGGTAATGCGAGTATGCATGTGGAGGCGATTCCTACTAAATTTGCTTATATGATGTATGACTGGCAGAAAGACAGACGTCCTTCTGTGACCTTTATGAGTCCTTTGAATGGTAATGCGAGTACTTCCACAGACGGAAAGGATGCAGGCAAGAACTGGTTCCAGTGTACTACTCCTGTAGATGGAGTGTTCGCCAAAGGCGATAAGATTATCTATTTCCCGGTACCTACCGATCCTGAATATAAGTATTGGGCTGAAACGGACAAGAATGGAGTAAGATACAAAGTGTTCAACTATCCGATGGGAGAGGATACAAATTGGGCGAATGATGATTACTACAAACGCGCTTATCAGACGACGAATTCAACTTCTCGTACCTGTCTTCCTATCTGGAAATTCAAAGATGGAAACGCGGAGTATAGGGAAGACGAATCCGGTTCGGGAACGCGTGATATCTATCTCTTCCGTTTGGCGGAAACTTGTCTGATTGCGGCGGAAGCGGCAGTGATGAATAACAACGATCAGGCTAATGCCGAAAAATATATTAACTACGTTGTTTCCCGTGCTGAAAAACATTCTCCGCAGGGTGGGCTTTCTCGTTATTCCAATGTCACGATAGATAATATTTTGGACGAAAGAGCCAAAGAACTCCTTGGTGAAGGATCACGCTGGAACGACTTGCAACGCACCGGCAAACTGGCTGAACGTGTATTGAAGTACAACTGGGATGTATCCAACATCTATGGTGGGACAATCAAGACTACCTTGACGCAAGAGTCGTTTGAGAATAAGTTTAAATTGCGTCCGATTCCTTTGCAGTGGCTGAACTCTTTGTCCAATGGTCATGAATTGGGTAACAATCCGGGTTGGTAATTGAATGTTGAACCTTTAAAATGATATTCATATGAAAATGAAATATATACTACCGATATTATGCTTGTTGTTTACGTTTGTTTCGTGTCAGGAAGATAATACGCCTCCGCCGCCCAATCCGAACCCCAACTATACGGAAGTGGGACCTTCTATGGAGTTTGTTCATCCCGGTATTCTACACACGACAGCTTCCATTACCCGAATGCAGAACTTTGTGAATGGGAATGTTTCTCCAGCGGTGGACTGTTACAGACTGTTGCAGCAGAATTCTTTGGCCTCTGCTTCATATATAATTCAAGGTCCTTTCACAACTATTGCTCGTTTTAATCCAGATATGACTCCTCATCCTACCAAAACTAAGAGCGAGGAGGATCACAAAGCTGCCTATCTGAATGCTCTTATGTGGAATATCACCAAAAATGAAGCGCATGCTCAAAAGTCGATTGAGATATTGAATGCTTATGCCGGCACATTGCGTGAGATAGACATGAGTGATAATGACGCTCCCTTGTGCGCTGCTTTGCAGGGATTTCTTCTTGCCAATGCCGCTGAACTGATGAGACATACTTATCCTTCGGTATCAGATACGGATGTCAAATCTTGGGAGAATATGTTCCGTAACGTATTTATTCCGGTATTGAGAAACTTCTTTGCCAAATCTCCTTATGCAAACGGCAACTGGGGAACCGCTGCTATCAAGGCCTTTATGGCGTTCGGCATCTTTTTGGATGACGAAAGTTTCTATAACGAAGCGGTGACGTTTTTCTATGAGGGGCACGACAACGGAAGTTTGACGAACTATATTATGGAGAGCGGACAGTGTCAGGAAAGCGGACGTGACCAGAACCACACGATGCTGGGGATAGGACATCTGGCAGAAGCCTGCGAAATTGCTTATAATCAGGGCAACGAGACACTTTGGAGCGCATCGGAAAACAGACTTATGAAAGGGTATGAGTATACAGCTAAGTATAATCTCGGATACGATGTGCCTTTTGAACCTTTCACGGATGTGACAGGAGTGAGATGGAATAATATCTCTGATGACGATAGAGGAAAATTCCGACCGGTATTTGAGATTGCTTACAATCATTACGTAACTCGCAAAGGTCTGGAAATGCCGTATACGCAACAGGTTATCTCAAGAATCTCTCCGGAAGGGGACGCAATGTGGTGTGACCATCCGGGATATGGGACACTACTGTTCCGTACGGAATCGGGTATGCCGCCGAGTGAAGGAGCTATTGATGCGAAAGGAACCGAATGGAAGGTCGCTACGGCCAATGCAACGACTGCAGCAGACGGAGATAATTTGGTGGTGACACCTGCTTTGCAAAGCAATGGAAAATATAGAGGTGATATAGAGAGGAAGTCAACCTTCCACGTAGGTAATTATCCTATTGTAGCGGTAGTTATAGAAGGTCTTCCAGCGAAGAAAGCGATAACATTTGACTCTCCCGAATATGGATCTTTAATAAATGATAAAGGTAACCAGCACGGACATGGCACTTATTCTACCGTTGAGAAGGAGTATGGTACTGTTTATTACTGGGATTTGGTGACGGGAGCAAGTTACACGTTAGGTAAGCCGATACCTACGGATCAATCATTTAATATGTCTCTCAAGTTGAAGATTGCTGATCTTGAATATCCGGACGGCGTATCGCCTTATACCGTTAAATGGATGAAATCCTTTAGAAACGAAGCGGAACTGATTAAATATTTGGAAGAAAACTAATCACCTTCCAATTATAAGGTAAAAAATAGGTAAAAAGAGGATAAAGGGAGGGTGTGTCTTGAGTTACTGTAGACTTTCGATACACCCTCTTGTTATTATATACATCATAAAAATATAGGTAAATGATAAAGAAAAGAATACTCTCTTTGTGGATAAGTTTATGCGTTATCTGTATAGCCGGTGCCCAAGAAAAAGAACTGGCTTACTGTAATCGGCAAATACATAAAACATTGAAAGCAATAGGAACTTCTTCGAAACTTCCGAGAGCTATTGAAGTCGGCAAGTCATCGTGGGATATGGTGAGTCCCCACGACTGGACAAGCGGATTTTTTCCGGGAGTCCTGTGGTATGATTACGAATACAGCCATGAACCGGAGATAAAGGTAAAAGCTGTTCATTTTACAAAATTGTTAGAGTCTCTGTCGAGTAAAGTTACCAGTCACGATATAGGATTTCAAATGTTTTGTAGCTACGGTCATGCCTATCGCCTTACGAAAGAGAACTACTACAAAGATATCCTGCTGAAAAGTGCGGACGAACTGGCAAAACTTTACAACCCCCGTGTAGGCACCCTCTTATCGTGGCCTTGGAAAGTGAAAGAAAGCAATTGGCCTCATAACACGATTATCGACAACATGATGAATCTGGAACTTCTTTTCTGGGCTGCCAAGCATGGAGGAGGGAAGAGGCTCTATGATATCGCTTTGTCTCATGCTCGTGTGACGAAAGCTAACCATTTCCGTACAGACGGTTCTTGCTATCATGTAGCTGTCTACGATACTATTACAGGAAAACTCATCAAAGGAATCACTCATCAAGGATATAACGACGCCTCGATGTGGGCGCGCGGACAGGCGTGGGCTGTCTACGGATATACGATGGTCTATCGTGAAACACGTGACAAAGAATATCTTCGCTTTGCCGAAAAAGTGGCAGACCTCTACATCCGTCGTCTGCCTGCCGACTTGATTCCTTATTGGGACTTCGATGCTCCCGATATCCCAACCGCTCCCAGAGATGCTTCGGCAGCAGCGGTTGTCGCTTCAGCTTTGTTGGAACTGTCGACGCTGGAAGACGATAAGGAGCGGGCAGATAAATATTATAAATTGGCAGAGAAGATGCTCCGCAACCTTTCTACGAAGAAGTATCAAAGCCGTGATAAGAATCCTGCTCTTCTGCTGCACTCTACCGGACACTATCCAGCCGACGATGAGATAGATACCTCTATTATCTATGCTGATTATTATTACATTGAAGCGCTCATGAGATGGAAGAAGATACGTGCCGGACAATCTTTGTCCGAAGCGAACAAGTTCATGCATCCGGGTATTCTCCATACGAAAGAGAGCCTGGAGAGGATGAAATATTACATAGAACATCGGATAGAGCCGGCTTACAGTTCTTACCGATTGCTCGAAGCTGATTCTTGTGCCTTGTCCACTTATCAGATGCAAGGCCCTTTTGAAGTGATAGCTCGTTTGGGAGTGAACAAACATACCAAACGCCCTAGCGAAGACGATCATAAGGCAGCTTATCTCAACGCCTTGATGTGGACCCTCACCGGAGATGAAGCCCATGCCCGCAAGTCGATAGAGATATTGAATGCTTACAGCGCCATGCTGAAATTAATAGGTCCGAACGACAATGACGACCCACTGTGCGCCTCTCTACAAGGCAGTATGTTGGCGAACGCGGCAGAACTAATTAAACATACCTATTCCAAAGTCACTCCGGCGGAGATTGCCGGCTGGGAGAAGATGTTGCGAACGGTATTCATTCCTGTATTGGACACCTTCTTCAAGGCGAAGCCATATACAAACGGCAACTGGGGGGCTGCTGCTACCAAAGCATATATGGCCTTTGGTATTTTCCTGGAAGATGAGGCTCTCTACAATCAGGCAGTTCACTTCTATTACAACGGGCACGACAACGGAACGATTAAGAATTATATCGGCGAGAACGGACAGTGTCAAGAGAGCGGTCGCGACCAAGACCACGTAATGTTCGGCTTGGGTAATTTGGCAGAAGCCTGCGAAACCGCTTACAACCAGGGGGATGAGAAGATGTATGCCGCTTTTGACAACCGTCTGTTGACCGGTTACGAATATACAGCGAAATATAACTTGGGAGAATCCGTTCCCTTTACTACCTGGACTGATATTTCGGGCCGATATTGCAACTGGCAAACTATCTCGGACAAATTACGGGGAGTGTTTCGACCTATCTATGAGATCGTATATAATCATTACGTCACCCGCAAGGGATTGGATATGCCGTATACTCGCCGGGTTCTCTCCAAGATGTCAGTAGAGGGCGCTTCCAAATGGTGTGATGGCCCCGGCTATGGAACATTATTCTTCCGGACCGACATGGATGATGATTATATTCGATATGCTGATCCATTCGTTGGTACTTCCGACAACGGACATACCTTTCCCGGAGCCTGCGTACCTTTCGGTTTCATTCAAGCAAGCCCCGAAACGGGTAATGACGAATGGAAGTATTGTAGCGGATATAACTTTGCGGATGATTCCCTTATCGGTTTCGCCCAAACGCATTTGAGTGGGACGGGGTGTCCCGATCTGGGAGACGTTCTTCTATTGCCTTTCAGTGGGGAAGTGAAAGACGGAGTCTATAGAAGCAAGTTTGATAAAAAATCCGAAAAGGCGTCTCCTGGATACTATGCCGTCCGACTGACGGATGCTGCTGTTGACGTGGAATTGACCTCCACGCAGCGTACCTCTTTTCATCGTTACGTTTATCATTCCACTGCTCCTGCCCACTTACTGGTAGACCTCCAGAACGGGATCGTTTGGGATAAAGAACGGCTGAAAACACATGTCTTGTCTGCTGAAATGGATATGCCCGATAATCATACCATCACAGGTCATCAAGTGGTAGAAAATTGGGTAAAGCGACAATACTATTATGTGATCTCTTTTGACAAACCGTATGTTGTACGTGAAGTGCTTTCATCGGCAGGAGGGGAGAAGGCGAAACGACTTATTCTTGATTTCGACCTTGCTGAAGGTGATACGTTGCAAGTGAAAATAGCGCTCTCTTCCGTTTGCCTGGAAGGCGCGAAAGCGGCGTTAGCGAAAGAGAATCCGGGATGGGACTTCGACAAGATTCGTATGGAGGCCTGCCGGCAATGGAACAATTTGTTTGATCGGGTAAAGGTGACGGGTAGTGACGAACAGAAAAAGAATTTCTATACTTCGCTCTATCACCTGTTTATTCAGCCCAACGACATGGCGGACACGGACGGACGTTATCGGGGTGCTGACGATAAAGTGTATACCTCGAAGACGGGCTCTTATTATTCCACGCTTTCTCTTTGGGACACCTATCGTGCAACTCATCCCTTGTACACCATTCTCTCCCCGGAGCGGGTGGACGGAATGATACAGAGTATGCTCGAACACTATCGCACGATGGGGTATCTTCCTATCTGGGCATTGTGGGGAAAAGAGGCACATTGCATGATAGGCAATCATGCTATCCCTGTCATCGTGGACGCCTATCTGAAAGGATTCCGAGGATTTGACGTGGAAGAGGCGTATGCCGCTATTCGTGGAAGTTCTACCGTAAGCCATCAACATTCGGACTGGGAGGTTTATGATCGTTATGGATATTATCCTTTCGACATCATCCCCAAAGAGTCGGTTTCCCGTACATTGGAGTCCACCTATGATGATTATTGTGTAGCCCGCATGGCGAAATCTTTAGGAAAAGAGAAAGATTATGCTTATTTCTCCCGCCGGGCTTCCTACTATAAGAATCTGTTGGATCCCTCAACGACTATGATGCGGGGAAAGGATTCGAAAGGAAAATGGTGTACACCTTTTAATACATTCTTATTGTCTCATGCCGCTACTTCCGGCGGAGATTATACAGAAGGAAATGCCTGGCAATATACTTGGCACGTGCAACACGACGTGGAAGGATTAATCGATTTACTCGGGGGCAAAGAGAAGTTCGCTAACAAACTGGATTCTTTATTCTTTTTAGAATCATCCGCGGAAAATACAGGGTTTACGCAAGACGTGACTGGACTTATCGGACAATATGCACATGGCAATGAACCTAGTCATCATGTAGCTTATTTGTATAACTATGCCGGACAACCTTATAAAACCCAACAACTCATTCGTGAAATTTTTGACCGTTTTTACCTCCCCAAACCGGATGGATTATGCGGAAATGATGATTGCGGACAAATGTCAGCATGGTATATATTCTCTGCAATGGGATTCTATCCGGTAAATCCGATTGGGGGAGAATATATATTGGGAGCACCACAGGTGGAAGAAGTTACTATTTCATTACCGAATGATAAAACGTTCACGATGCAAGCAAAAGGATTGTCGCATGAGAATAAGTATGTGAAGTCGGTAACGTGGAATGGCGAACTCGTTGAGAATTTCAGGATACATCATTCGGAAATTATGAAGGGAGGGGAGTTGGTATTTGTAATGACCGATAAATATTGAGTGTTTTCGATTAGCTCTCATGCACACATATCGGCTGTCTGTATTATGGGGGAGTATTTGATTTTAATCAATAGTCCCCTTTTCTATTTCCTGTTTTAAAAAACTGTAGACATATATGGCTCCTTGATAATATAAGCCGGAACGTTCGTCTTCTAATTTTGCGAAAGTTTCAGAAGAATACAGTACATCCATAGATTTTTGCAAATCCCATCCGTAGTCGCTCATAAGCATTTCTATCCTGCCGTCATGACCTTTTGAGGTCACTGTGTCGGTCTTGAAACAGAAAACTGCCGAATGTCCGTCAAAGCTCTGAGCCTTTTTCACAGCCGTTGTTATTATGAGCTGATGTCCTCTGTGGACTCCGTCAAAAAGTCCAAGGGCGCAAACTGTCTTTTTTTCGGGGATAAACCCGCTGTTTGTTATATCCGTCAAAATATCCCTCCGAATAAAACAAATTATCAGAAATTTTTGAAGCTTCTGAAGCTGCCCTCATG
>ERZ1027064.676-NODE-676-length-14143-cov-7.605125_pt1 | contig 14143 bp, 8 predicted proteins | sample MGYA00519422_ERZ1027064 | MGnify/ENA primary metagenome ERZ1027064 (study PRJEB26926, sample SAMN06164492) | human gut metagenome | biome: ENVO:00009003; feature: ENVO:2100002; material: ENVO:00002003 | host: Homo sapiens | place: USA | collected 2012 ... | reverse complement strand
GCAATATTCGACAAGCATATAGTAGTTTCTAACAAATCTTTTCGTGCGAACAAATGTTTACTAATCGCAGACCTACAACATAAACAATCCTTAATTAAGGGAATTAAGGATTTATGGTCCAATAGTTAGTAACGGATTATATCGGTGTGCGAACTTATGATCTGATAGAATAACATAAAAAAGTCCAAATTATTTGCCATATAAGGTGAAATTCTATAACTTCATGACAAAAATCGGATTATTATGATTATTGCTAAAGATTATCACATTGAAATGTTGAGTGTTGGTGCAGCTGATGCTTTCATATTGTATGTGATTGATAACCAATATGATGGGCGTCTTATCCTTATAGATGCTGGAAATTATAATGATGGGGACAAAATAATCAAACACATTAGAAAGTATTATAGCAATCCTGTTATTGATTTGGCAATTGTTACTCATTGTGATGATGATCATTATGGTGGTTTTGTTAGAATGCTGGAGAAACTAAAAAAAGGAGAGCGTGATGCGATTGGTATTGGCCAATTTTGGGTTAATGACCCTGGTAAAAATCACATTTATGTTGATGATGTCAAATATATCAACAATCAACCGGCAGTAAATAACAGAGTGAGGAAAGTCTATGATTGCAATGGACTAAATCTTTTGGAGTTAATAGACTATTTAGAGATTGATCGAATGGAAAAATTCGCTATAAGTATAAAGGATACAAACGGAAAGCTAACAAAACCTGTACCTGATCGAGTTTTTAATTTCTTGTATATTATTGGTCCAACAAAAGCATATTACGAAGAACTCATTCCTAAGTTCAGAGATGACATAAAATATAAGGAGTCTGATAATATGTACAATGAATCAGCAGATAGCCCAACAGACGAAAGTTTAAGCCCAACATTGGATGCCGCAGATGATGATAGTTCAGCTCACAATCAAAGCAGTATGATAATTTTGTTCCAACCTCATGAAAATAAAAAATACCTATTTATGGGAGATGCAGGACGAGATGCGTTTAACCATATTCCGATGCCACATAAATTTTTAATCGAAAATATACAATGGCTAAAAGTTCCTCATCATGGTAGCAAACATAATTTAGATACAATGATGATAAAATGGATAAAACCCCAAGTTGCTTATATATCGGCAAATAGTAATGATGAGTATGCTAATAGGTGTACTATAAATGCCTTAAAACGCTCCAAATGTGATGTTTACAACACATCGAGATCATAGCAATTTTATACATAAACAAATTGGAGAACGAGAAGGATATTCAACAGCAACACCCTTATAGATATGAAAGACAAAAAGATTGGATTAGCTCTCTCAGGCGGTGGGTATAGAGCTGCAGCATATCATATTGGGACATTAAGAGCCTTAAACAGATTAGGTATATTTGATAAGGTTGATGTAATATCCGCAGTTTCTGGCGGATCGATTACTGCAGCATATTATGCTCTTCACAAAGATAACTATGAAGTTTTTGAGGATAGTTTTATTAATAAACTGCGGCGAGGCGTTCTTAGAACTTCGATAACTTATCTTGTATTGTTACTTAGTGTATTACTACTCGTGTGCTACTTTATTAGTTGGTGGCTACTAATACTAGAAGTTATAATATTGTTAATATGCTGGTATTGGATTCTCCCTGTGAGCTGTTTCATTGAGTATTCATATAATCGATTATTCTTTAAAAAGAAAAAACTTTCAGACTTGCCAATAAGCCCATTAGTTGCAATAAATGCAACAGATGTTTCAAATGGAAAGTTATATACATTTTCCCAACTAAAAATGGGTAGTTATACTTATTATAAAAATGGTGATTATTCAACATCTCCCTTTGATAATACGCAATTTACTATCGCTAAAGCAGTGATGGCATCATCATGTGTGCCTTTTGCATTTTCCCCTATTAAGATATCAAAAAAGTTTTGCAAGGAAGATACTCAAACGCCTATACTTATAGATGGGGGACTGTACGATAATCAAGGAACACATAAGTTAAGTACACCGAAAAGCCGATATCACACGGACTATATAATTGTCAGCGATGCCGGCAATACACAGATTAACTCAAAATGGATTCTAAACCCCATAAGTCTATTGATAAAAACATCAGACATTATGATGGCGCGTATCAAGACATTTCAGCGACAGCAAAACATATATACTAGGGCAAACCCTAATAGATATGCATATGTACCATTAGAGTGGGACATTGAAGAACGACTAATTAGGGGGTTTGTTCGAAATATTATAGATGGTAATATAGTCGAATCGTTATACTCTTGGCACAAGATATCTTCGGAAGATATTAATAACCTTACGAATTCAGACAAGGAGATATCAAAGAATGCATTTGAAAATATTGTGACAACACTAAAAAAGAGTATTGACTGGGATCGACTTTCCAAAATATTTCCGGATAAAGAGAGTTGCAAGATGGCAAGGTCTGTAGGTACAAACTTAACCAGACTAAAGCGGAAAAAGATTGATGCTCTTATACGCCATTCTGAAGCACTTACCGAAATCCAAGTACGATTATATTTACCAGAAATCATTGAGAATTATGAATAAAATTACACGATTTAGAGCTTATCAGTTAGGAACACCAGGCTCCTCATTTTCTTATTCTGTCGATGATCATTTTACATTGATAGAAGCTCGGCTAACGCACATGAGTATACGGGGTATTAGCGCAGAATTAGAACTATTAAATAAAAACGATATCAATTGTTTGCATATAACAAGTTGGGATCAGGACCATTGTGATTATGATGAGTTATCATTAATTTTAAAATATCTTAAACCTTGGAAAATAGAATATCCTGGATATGCGCCTCATACAGACAATGCAATAAAGTGTAAACGGTTAATAGAAGCTTATCAGGGGTATACGGAAAGAATTTCGCCTGAGTACATCAACTCTTTATCTCCAGGTGAAGAGAAAAAATACAACAACATATTATACAATCCAATATACATTTCAGATAATAGTAATGACAATTCTGTAGTGCAGTTATTTAGGCAAGGTAGATTTTCGTTACTTAGTCTTGGTGATTGTGAAGATCCTGCTATTGCTCGCAGATTGATTAATAGTAGAATGGTAAATGAAACAGATGTATTGATTCTTGCACATCATGGTGCAGACAATGGTTTTACAACAAGAGAGTTAATTGATGCCATACAACCTAAAATAGCAATATGCTCATCGAATTATGACAATCAGTTCGAACATCCTGCTCAATTTATAAGAGATCTTCTATACTATTCTGGAATCACCCTATTCACAACAAAAACGGGAGATATAATTATAGAATGCAAAGAGGATAACATAATTAGAGCATACAACCTATCCGCCGATAGCACACAAATTAGCTCTGTTAAAAATTTCGTTCCAAAACTCCTAGTGAATAATTAAGGACCTAAAATTCCTAATCAGAGGAATAAGAAATAGTCTGCTGTACTCTGATAATGGCACACCGATTAGAATCGGGGATATCTTAAAAGAGCGAGTTGAAAAAACGACGGTCAACAATCAACACGAGATTTTAAGTTCAACGGTCAAAGGCATATTCTCGCAGCGTGAGTATTTCTCAAAGGATATAGCCAGCGAAAATAATGTTGGCTATAAGGTAATCCGATTACACGATGTTGTATTGAGCCCCCAGAATTTATGGATGGGCAATATCAATTACAATGATCGTTTTGAGGTGGGAATTGTATCTCCTTCTTACAAGATATTTACCATTGCGGAGAAATATGACAAAACCTTTATCGCATCAATGCTAAAGACTCAGCGGTCCTTATATAATTACATGTTAGTGTCAGAGCAAGGTGCAAGTATAGTGAGGCGAAATCTAAATATGGAGGCGTTTGAACAACTCGTATTCAAAATACCTCCATATGAAAAGCAATGCGAAATAGGAAGAACTATGTCGACCTTGCGAACTAGGCTGGCAATTGCTAATGCTATTAAAATAGCCTACGGACAACAAAAGCAATGGTTACTCAGACAGATGTTTATATAAACATTTTAGATAATAAGTAACCCTTTTGACTTTTAAGCGAGTCTAACATCCGGCTTGCTAGAACTAACTTGTCTTCAATAGCAGATGTTAGATTCACAATATTTATCAATTCTGGTTTTTCAGGGATAAACACGTTGTTATCAAGAAAGTGAGAATTCGTTATGTTAATAGTGTTTTTAGCTCCTTTCTGAATCAGACGATGTAAATAATTCTTAGTATTAATAGGGCTTTTGAAGTACAAATGCAGATACTTGCCAATGTAATCATTTTTAGGTTGATAGACTCCGTATAATGGCGACACGGCAACTGGTTTCAGAATGTGGCTACGCTTAACTATGCCATATGGAAAATCTCCAGTGGGACTCTTGGTATAAACAATATCACCATAGTTGACAACATTGTAATGTAGGGTCTCCTTTGCAGCAAAAGATCTGCCAAGATAATCTATCTGATTGATGATTCCTTGACTAACTGATACTGAATAAACCTCATAATTTTCTGTATTTTTTATATGTCTTTCAATTAAAATATCTCGAAGAAATACATACTTACCTTTCACAAAAGCTCCCGAACAAATCTTTGTAACAATTCCTCTGATTAAGGATTCTAGTTTCTCAATGATTTTGTTCTGGGTAGCAATGCGTTTATCCAGTAGCCTGAATAACTCTGCTATTTTTGCACGTTCTGCATGACTTTCAGGGAAATAAAATTCAAATCCGTTAAAATCTGATGTTGTTATCTGATTTATTCTTGCGCCGAGATTTTCTCCAACCTGTGAAAAATATCTCTTTGTGCTTAACAATGGAAGTATAAATGGATTATCAATAGAACGATACACCATCATAAATGCCCCAAACGTATTGTTAGTATCCTCTTGTTTAATTATGGCATTTTTGCCTATCAGTCGTTGGCTACCATTTCTTGCACAAACTAAGATGTCATTTTCTTTGGTAATGATTCTATCTTTAATTTGCTTATTTACACGAACTAAATCAGAGTAATCTATCACCCCGTTTTTTATATTCGATGAACGAAATACAATGACTCCATTGTGTTCTACAACATCGGAAGGTTTATATGTAAGCCCAATGATTGTTTCACCAATTTCACCTAATGAATGTTTATGCCACTCCCCCGTAAACTCCGGAAATCTCAAATGGGGAACATTGAGGGCTTTATTGTTGTTATTTGTTGCCATTGCTTTTTCGGATTTATTCGACAATACCCAATTCTTTAAGATAAACCTCTATTTGTTTATCCAATTCGGCGCGTTTGGCCTCCAACTCCTTGATCTCGGCCATCACGGCGTGGATATCGATCTCCTCTTCCTCTTCGAACGTATCGACATAGCGCGGAATATTGAGATTGTAGTCGTTCTCGGCAATCTCCTGCAATGTTGCGCAATGACTGTATTTCTCTATCTCTGTGCGGTTACGGTAAGTCTCGACGATTTTGCGGATGTGCTCGGGGCGTAATTTATTCTGTGTCTTCACCTTCTCGAACTCGCGCGAAGCATCGATAAAGAGAATATTGTCCTCCTGCTTGCGGCATTTTTTCATCACGAGGATGCAGGTCGGAATACTGGTGCCGTAGAAGATATTGGCAGGAAGTCCGATGATTGCGTCGATATAATTCTTCTTCTCGATCAGAAACCGACGGATCTTACCTTCGGCCGCTCCGCGGAACAATACGCCGTGCGGAGCTACGCAAGCCATCGTGCCGCCCTCGTTGAGGTGGTAGATCATGTGCAGGATAAACGCATAGTCAGCCTTCGATTTTGGGGCAAGCACTCCGGCCTTGCTGAACCGGTCGTCGTTGTTGAATTTCGCGGCGGCACTCCAATCGGCCGAGAAGGGCGGGTTGGCCACTACGGCGTCGAATTGTTGATCGCCGAACTCATCGGCTTCGAGCGTATCACCGTTGCGGATGTCGAAATCGTTATACTTAATACCGTGCAGCAACATATTCATGCGGCAGAGATTGAAGGTCGTAGGGTTCTTCTCCTGCCCGAAAATCTCATCGGCCTGTCCACTCCGAGCCGTGCGGAGCAGGAGCGAGCCGCTGCCGCAAGTGGGGTCGTAGACCGTCTTCAAACGCTGTTTGCCCGTGATGACGATTTCTGCAAGAATCTGACTGACCTCCTGCGGTGTATAGAACTCGCCCGCCTTTTTCCCGGCTCCGGCGGCGAATTGACCGATCATGTATTCGTAGGCGTCGCCCAGAATATCAATCTCCTGCGCATCTTTCAGCCCGAAGTCGATGCCGTTCAATGCGACAAGCACGTCGCTGATTAACTTATTCTTATCGTCGGCCGTTTTGCCCAGCTTGGGAGATGCGAGATCGATGTCAGAGAAGAGACCGCCGAAATCGTCTTCGCTTTCCTGACCGATGGTGCTGTCCTCGATTTTCTTGAGCGACCGCTCCAATGCTGGGAGGATATTCTCCCTGCGGTCGATCATCGAGATAATGGTGGAATAAAGGTATTCCGGCTCGACGAAATAACCCAAATCCTGCACGCACGCCTCTTTCAGGTCGACCTTCAACTCTTCGTCGTCGCTCTCCCATGCCTCCTTGAAGGTCATACCGTCCTCCTTCAGTTCCTCATTGGCATACAACTCGATTTTTTCGGAGAGGTACTTATAGAAGATGAAGCCGAGAGTGAAATACATAAAATCGCTGGCCGACATGTTGCCACGCAGGGTGTTGGCAACCGTCCAAAGCTGGCTGCGCAATTTTTGTTGCAGTTCTTCGCTCATATGCGTTGTGTGTTTATTCCCAGTTAAACGTGTCGATAATTATGCGGAGCTTAGCCAATACCCGTTTGAGGATATTGCGACGCTCCTTCAGCCCTACCTTCTTCTCTTTGATAGCGTTCTGAATGATTTCGGGTTTCTCGCGTTGAAGGTAATCGTATTGCGCCAGATACTCTCTCAACGCATCGTGACTCAGGGCCTCCTCCTCGGCCAGACGTTCGATCGCCCGTTCGCGGGCGGCGCTGACGTAGTTCATCAACCGCGTCTCCAAGTCGATGGACCCGTCCGCCTTTGCGCGGTTGAATCCGGCCTTGTCGTCATCGACATTCTGCTGGATAAACCCGTCGATGAGTTTGGCCTTGTTGCGCATCGAGGCGTCTCGAATCATCGTATCGATGATCTGCTGACGTTTCTGCCGGTAATCTTCGCTGTCGGGGTTCAGGTCGGCAATCAGTGCCAGAATGTAGGCGACATTGATAACGTCGCTGTGGAGCAGCTCCAAACAGAAATCCACGTCGTCGATATTTTCGTGTTCGATCTCGGTTTGTGTAGCGTCGGGAATGCCCTTTTGCTTGTCTCCCGTATGACCGATGGCGATGTCGAGGTATTTGGAACGGAAATCCATGTATTCCTGCTCGGACATGATGAAATAGGGATCGTCCGCTTCGTACTCCTCGTAGATTTGCGCCTCGATTTTCCCCCGGATAATCTCGCGGAAAGCCAACACGAATTCGCGTTTCTCTGGTTCGCTTTTCAGCGCGTCGATGCAGCTGATGTCGGGATATTTCTCCAGAAAAGAGATCATTTTCAGATTCAACTCCTTGCGCACCTTCTCGAACGGCGGGCGTATGATCTTCTCATTGGGCGTGTTGTTACTGAAAAGTTTGATCGCTGCATCCACATTGGCTTTAAGGTCGCGGAAGCATACGATTTTTCCGAAACGCTTTTTCTCGTTCAGCACGCGGTTCGTGCGGCTGAACGCCTGCAACAACCCGTGATATTCCAGATTTTTGTCGACATAAAGCGTATTGAGCTTCTTGGCATCGAAGCCCGTGAGGAACATTCCGACGACCAGCAGCAGGTCGAGCGGCAGCATATCCTTCTTGCGTTTCTTCATGCGCTCGTTTACGTCGTCGTAATAGGCGCTGAAATTGTCGGTCGTAAAAGATGTACCGAACATCGCGTTGTAGTCATCCATAATGGCTTGCAGCTCGTCGGCAGCGACCTTTGAGTCGGCAAACCCTTGATTCATTCCCGTCTGCCCGTCGTCCAGACTGGCGTTGGCGGCATAGGTGAAGATGGCGCCGATTCGGATCTTCGGATTCAGTTCCTTGAAAATCTTGTAGTAGCGGAGCAACATCGGTACGGACTGAATGGCGAACAGTGCGTTGTACTCACCGCCGAAGGTCGATTTGTCGTAGTTGTTGAGAATGAACTGTGCAATCTCCCGCATACGTGCCTCGCTCTCGCAGTCGGTCGTCGTGCTGCCTTGATAATATTCGACCAGAAAGCCCAATACATTCTCGTCGGCAATGGCATCCTTGATCAAATACTTGTGCAGGCATTCGCCGAAAACATCGGCCGTTGTGTGCTCCTGTTTGGCATTCTCGACGAAGATAGGCGTACCCGTAAATCCGAAAATTTGCAGGTTGTTGAAGAAGTTGACGATATTTTTGTGGCAGTCGCCGAAGTGACTGCGGTGGCATTCGTCGAAAATCATTACGACTTTTTTATTCCGAATCTCTTGCAGATGCCGGTTGTAGTAATCTTTCGTGACGGCACAATTGAGCTTCTGAATCGTGGTGATGATGATTTTCGAATCACCGCTCAACCGCTTGATCAGCTCGTGCGTGTTGTCCGTATTGTCTACCGCACCCGGCTCGAACGCTTCGTATTCCGACTGCGTCTGCGTGTCGAGGTCGTGACGGTCTACGACGAACATCACCTTGTCGATTCCGTCTATTTCCGAGACCAGCTGCGCCGCTTTGAACGAGGTCAGGGTCTTCCCCGCGCCTGTCGTATGCCAGACGTAACCGTTCTTGTTGGTGTTCTCCACCTTGTCGATAATCTTCTCGACGGCATAGAACTGATAGGGCCGTAATACCATCAGACTCTTGTCGCCCTCGTGCAGCACTACATATTTGCTGATGATCTTTCCCAACGTACACTTGTCGAAAAAGAAGTTGGCGAACATATTCAGGTCGTTGAACGGCCGGTTCTCGGCATCTGTCCAGTTGAACGTGAATTTGTAGCCGCTGTTCGGATTGTTGGCAAAATAGCGTGTATTCACGCCGTTCGATATTACGAACAGCTGAATATAGTCGAACAACCCATGAAACGACGTCTTGTGATAACGCTGGATCTGATTGTATGCCTGCTTCAGTTCCACGCCGCGTTTCTTCAACTCGATCTGCACCAACGGAAGACCGTTGATGAGAATCGTGACGTCGTAGCGGCATTGCCTATGGCCCTCAATGGCTATCTGATTGGCAACCTGAAACTCGTTCTGACACCACTTTTTTTGATTGAGAAACTCCACCCAAATACGCTCGCCATCTTCTGTTTCCAACGGATAGAGGTCTCGTAATTTCTTCGCTTTTTCGAATCGTGTACCGCCTTCGAGGTAAATGAGGATCTTTTCGAACTCCTTGTCGGTAAATTGCGACCGGCCGTGAAGTTGCAACTCTTTTTGGTTATGCTTCTCCAACTGCACCTTGAAGTTCGTCTTCAGATTCTCTTCCTCTTTGATTAAGACGCGCTCGTAGCTGTTGTCGATCAGCGTCTTTATCAATCCGTTCTCTAATGCTGCTTCGCTTTGGGTTGTCATGGTAACGAGCTTTTTGATGCAATAATACAAAGATAGGAAATAATCCGCAAGGCAATTCTTTGAGGATATGTTTTCTCCTGACGTTTTATTCATAACGTCGGAATATCGCCGTTTGTGAACTGGGTATTTAAGACACAGAACGGCCAATCGCGAATAAAACCACAGGGATCTTCAGGCACGATTTCATTTTAGAAAACGATGGATCGAAGAGTGGACTTTATAGTCGTCCACTTCGAATTCCGCTGCTTGGCACTCACCCTCGCTGCATGGCCTGTTCGAGAGCGCCTACGATCCGCTCCTTTTCGCTGCTGCCGTCCGTGGAGAGACGCAGAAGTGGCAGGCCGATCTTGGCGAGGATGCCGTTTTTGCGCCGGTCGCGGGCGACCTGCACCTCGTCGAAGCGGTGGTGGAGCACGCCGTCCACCTCGATCCCCAGAATCGGCGTGTTGTCCATCCGGTTGTAGAGCAGAAAGTCGAGATGCGAGCGGCGGCGGACGAAGAGGCGCTCCTCGTCGGACAGCTCGACGGTCCGTCCGACCAGATCGTACAGCCGGTAGTGGCGGTGGACGCCGATGACGGAAAACCGATCCTCCTCGGCGAGAATTCCTCCGATGAGCCGTTCGGCGATCCGTTCGGCCGGCGATTCGCGTTTCGCATCGGAGGCGAACCGCATGGCGGCGTACTCCGTATGCAGCACGTCGAAAACCGAGCGGATCGGACTGGTGATAAAGACCGAATCGACGTCGTCGCACGTGAAACGGATGTAGCGCAGCAGATCGCCGATATCCGACCCGTGGGCGATCCGCATCCCTTCGGTCTTGACGACGACCAGATGCTCGACGGCCCGTGAGACGGCCACGTTGATCAGGTTCGGATCGTCCAGAAACGCCGTGATTTCGGAACGTACCGTGTGGAATACGATGGTATTCTTCTCCCGTCCCTGAAACTTGTGGATCGTGTCGGCCTCGACACCCGGCGGCAGGCACCGCCGCAACTCCTGCGCATGATACCGGTAGGGAGAGATGACGCCGATCTGCTCCGGCTCCGCATGCTGCCGCTCGATCCAGTCGCAGGTGACGTCGATCTGGCGCTGATTGTAGATCCGGCCGTTATGGGAGTAGGTTTTCGAGGCGGTTGTCGTCAGGACCGTAAAGGGATAGTCGCCCTTCGGTTCGGTCATGATGAGCAGCTCGTTCCGGTAATATTTCCGGTTGCAGAAGTCGATGATGAGCGGATGGCAGCGGTAATGTTCGCGCAGCAGCGTGACGGGCAGCCGTTCCCCGAAGACCCGTTTGAAGGAGGAGAGGATGTTCTGCCGCACGTAATCGTAAGCGTCGGGCACCCGATGTTTGTTGCGCAGCTCCTCGGCCTTCGCCCTGAGCTGCTCCTCCACGATATGCGGCAGCTGCCGGCTGTCGCCGATGATGATGATATTCCGGCAACAGGCGCAGCAGACGGCCGCCGTGAGGATATCGACCTGCGACGACTCGTCGATGATGACATAGTCGAGCAGGTGCCCCGCGCCGATCGAAGCGCACAGCGAATGGGTCGTACTCAGCACGACCGGATAGCGTTCGACGAAGGTGCGGAAATGCGTCCGGTAGTTCTGCATCGTGAACGGGGGCCGCTCCTCTTGCCGCGCTTCGTTCAGGCGTTCGTATTTGCGGTAGAGCATATCGCGGAACAGCGCTTCCGACACCTTCCCGTATGCTTCGATCAGGCTCTTCGCACGCTGCTCGTCGGACGGTGCCCCGAGCCGGGCGATGCGGGCCGAGAGCTCGGCGATATAGGTTTCGTAGAACTTGCGATCGGCATAGGCGGGCAGCAGCTCCGCATCCGCGAACAGCCGCTTCCCGGGCCACGCGCCGCACCGGAACAGCAGTCCGGCCCGCAAAGCGAGCGACGGCCTTCCGCCCTGCCACCTCTCGGTAACGAGATGCCGGAACGACAGCGCACGCCGGCTGTCGATCGGACGGAAGAAACAGCGGTCGACCCGCCGCATCCGCGCTTCGTCCAGCGGTTGTTCCCACAGCAGATGACGGTATTCGCATTGGGCATAGGAGCGTTTCGTCCGCAGGTCGGCCAGCTCCGCGTTGACGCGGAAAAGCTCGTCTATGGCCGCCGACAGCTCGCCCAGCCGCGTTCGCAGGGCCGTGCGTTCCTCCGCCGGCAACCGCCACGTAGGGTCGGGCATGAAATCCTGCTGTTTGTCCGCGAAAAAGGCCTGCCGTCTGGTCCGGTTTCCCAGCTCGGCCATCAACGCCCCGCACTCGTATTTCGACAGTTTGTCGCGCACGTTGTCCACCGCCGCATTGTTGTTGGACACGACACCGACGGTTTTTCCCTGCATCAGCAGATTGGCGACGATGTTCAGAATCGTCTGCGTCTTTCCCGTACCGGGAGGTCCCTCTACCACGCTCACCCGATTGCCCAGCGCCCGCTGCACGGCGAGTTTCTGGCTGGCGTTGCAGCCGAAGGGATAGACGAGGACAGCATTGTCGACATCGCACGCCGCCGTCCGCCCGTTCAGATAGGCATACAGCGCCGTACGGGGATCCTGCGGATCGATGCGCTGCATCGTCTCGGCGAGCAGGGCGGCGATCGAACTTTTCTTCTCCCCTTCGGGAACCTCCTCTGCGGCTTCCGTATCGGTCTCCGACTCCAGAGAGGCTTTGGCTGCGAGAACCTCCGCGAAATAGGAAAGTAGCCGCTCTTTGTCTGCGGGGAGCGGCTGCGCATCGACCGCTTCGATCCGCGACTTCTCGATCGCCGGCGAACGCAAGCCCTCTCCGGCGCCCAGCCGGACATATTTCCCGTAGTCGAACAGCGTATCGTACGGTTCCTGCAACGTTCCGTCCTTGTAGATGCGTACCTGCCGGCGTGTGGCGAGCAGGGGATAACAGACTACATGCTCCTTGCGATAGCGGAATACCCGCGCCGCGTCGTAATCGACATACACATACGCTCCGGCCGGTCGCAGCCCGACGATCTCCGACGTCTTGTCAACGTAGGCGTCGCGCCGCTTGTCGTGTACGAAAATCAGTTGGTCGGTCATCGTTCGGGTCGTTTATCGGGAATTAAAAACCGCTTTACCCTCACAAAGATAGTCATTTTGCCGCGATGGGCAAGAAGATGATAATTGGTCCGGTATTATTCGCATCCGCGCGACCATAGCTCGTAAAGTTCGCGGCTGAGCGCGATGACCTGCTGGGAAAGGGCTTTCAGCTCGCGCGTGCGGCGCTCCAGAAGGAGTACTTGTCGCGGAATAGCCGTGTGCGAAAAATGCGTATTGACGGCCCGCACGATCTGGTTATAGTTGTAGCCCACGCGCTGTATCTGCTCGTAAAACTGGTTCAGACGGGCCACATATCGGCCCAAGGTCGGGTCGATACGCACCACGCGAAACTCTTCGGCGAAGATTCTTTTGACGATAAACCGGCTGCGGTTGTGTTCCAGTCCGGCCTCCGCAAGCATCCGGCAGAAACGGATATTTTGCTGCTCATCGAGTCGGAACGAGTACTTGTAACTGGCTTTTCTCTCTTTGTGCTGTTCTTCCATATGTCAAGGTTTAAGGGGACGCGACTCGGGAGCGGCACCCGGCCTCGCAGAGCAAGGACCTTTGTCCGACAAACCGGTGTTTGTCCGACAAAGGTACACCTTGCTACCGTCCGGCGACGGTAAATGCGTCGAGACGACGCAGGGTACGACCGACGGTTCGAACCCTCGGCTCGCGGTGCTTCCCGGGCTGCAATATTACAACGCTTTTCGCCTGATAACAAGCTGTTTGATCGGCCTGGAACGGCCTCCATGCGACATACGTCGAAAGCCTCCGGAAGGATACTATCTTCGTTCCCCAAGATGAATGACAGCACCTCCTGCTCTCATGCGATGACAGCTGTCTGTCACGGATGTACTGCTATCGATGAAATATTGCAATCATGGATATACCGGAAACAAATATTCAAACCCCGTTTTGCCTATGGATAAACAACCCGTATTCTTCTGCGTCTGCTCACAAAAGGGCGGTGTGGGAAAATCGACCTTCACGATTCTGCTCGCAAGCTGGCTGCACTATGCTCTGGGGCACGATGTACTGGTCGTGGACTGCGACGCTCCGCAATGGAGTATCGTTGCGCAACGAGAGCGTGAGCTCGATGTGCTCGAACGCAACGACCGCTACAAACTCATGATGGTGCGACTGTTCAAACGTACGGGCCGCAAGATCTGGCCTGTGGTGCGCTCCACACCCGACGAGGGGCTGCAAGCCGCCCGTGCGTACCTTGCCGCCGGCGACCGCGAAGCCGACTTCGTGCTGCTCGATCTGCCGGGCACGGTCGCCGCACCCGGTATCTTCCGCCTGCTCGCCCAGCTGGATCATCTGTTCATTCCCTTGAAAGCCGACAAGCTGGTCGTGGAGAGCGCCCTTTCCTTTGCGCGGGCCGTCGATGAGCAGCTCGTACATAACGACGCACACCGGCTGAAGGGGCTGCATCTGTTTTGGACGATGGTGGACCGTCGGGAACGCACAC
>ERZ1027064.652-NODE-652-length-14389-cov-4.538301_pt1 | contig 14389 bp, 9 predicted proteins | sample MGYA00519422_ERZ1027064 | MGnify/ENA primary metagenome ERZ1027064 (study PRJEB26926, sample SAMN06164492) | human gut metagenome | biome: ENVO:00009003; feature: ENVO:2100002; material: ENVO:00002003 | host: Homo sapiens | place: USA | collected 2012 ... | reverse complement strand
CGAGATGTAGAGAGGTCTCGTGGGCTCGGAGATGTGTATAAGAGACAGAACATGTGCTTGATGCAAACAGACTCTTCTGGCTCAATGAATCCTCATTTTCCTTGAAACAGACCATCTGTTTGCCTCAAACTAACCATGTAATTGAGCATAACTAACCATGTAATAAGGTATAACTAATAATGTAATTGTGCACAACTAACTATGTAATTTGCAAAATGGCTACACCTTTTGCCCAAAAGGGTGTAGCTATCCTGCAAAAAGGGTGACACCATCCGGAGGAAAGGGTGTAGCCTTCTCCAAAACCGGTATATTCTGTTCTATCTGAATACGAGCTCCAACCATCCTGCAAGTTTCATTTTGCAGTAATACTGTTAATTATAAAGACTATTTAAAGCGGATCGGTAGATAAAAAGATCATAGTGATTCTTTTTCTCGCAGACAGCAATCATTGTACGTTCTTGCTAAACGTTCTCCTTGCGCTTTTCACTTCTTCCCCTCCGACAGTGCTGAAAGAAAGCATTCTCGCACGTTAGAATTATCAATTTGTCAATTTGACATATTGACATGTCGGTTGCATCACTGAGTGATTCCGGGATGGTTCAGCTCATTCAGCGGAGGTTTCAGCCGTAAAGCTTATAAATGAGGCGATTCGGGAATAGGCTGAAGAACTGAAAGATAAAAATCTCAATGCTTGCCTATTGCATCGGAATAAACAACTGACAAGGCAACTGAAAGATTATCAGCAGACATTGGCTCTAACGGATTGTTCTTCTTCTTTAATGTTGGCGATGGGGCAGTTGTTGAGACTTCATCGGCTCCCATCTTATGGTCTTGTGACGAATGAGGAAGAATGGTGCCACTTGTTTGCTGTTATAGATATGTTTTATGGTGGGTGTTTGTCAGAAGACTTGGTTTCTTATCAATTGAATATTCGGGAGTTGAAATTGTGCTATTTAGTTCGTGCCCGATTGGGCAATAAAACAATTTCGATCCTTTTTAATATAACTCCCCGATCTGTGTTGAAGGCTAAACAACGTATTAAGATTAAATTGGCTTTATCTGCTACAGATAGTCTGGATATTTATATACAGAACCTTTCACGTAGCTGACTGGATGGAGAGGATGACGAATTCTGAAAGCTTGTTGATAGAAGGTGGCATCTTTTGTAACGAAAGATGCCACCTTCTATATGAGGGGATTATGTGATAAATAAAGTCTTTTATAGGGAAGGTAATTCAGGAGTACTTATTTCCCAGTTAATCCCTAACGGGTTGTTGCGCATTCTCCATACTAACGAAAGTTTTGGATTATCCAGTATCCACATTTCGCATCCTTCCACAGCATCTTTCACATGAATGAGTGGATAACCCAAAGCTCTCTCATTGCTATCCAGAACGGAGTATGTTGTCTGATTGTATACAAGTGTATTCTGTTCCTTCAGTTGTTTATAGGCGGAGCGGGAAAGGAAGTAAACCGTTTCCTCCGGAGAGAGCTGTACGTGCTTACCGTCTTCCGGTTGCAGGAAACTGAGCTGTACGGCCTGCTCTATGGACTTAGGTCCCATGGTATAACTTCCCGATTGCCATTTCAGGTTGCGTTCTATTCCCCAATACAGACAGATTGAATCCTGCTTTTCGCGGAAAGACATTTCGTACTTCCGTGTCTGTCCGTGCAGTTTGAATACAAATAGCAGTGTATCGGGTGCAATGCTCTGTGCCAACAGGCTTCCGGTGAAGCCCAGGCACAATAAGACGGATAGAATTATATGTTTCTTCATCATTTCTTGTTTTCTTCGTTCAACAATAATTGCTGCCCCCATTCACTTGGTTTCTTTCCCATCTTCAGGATTAGTTCACCACCGGCAATGATGTCTTTATGCCGTATAGCTGAGTAAGGGTAAGCCGCTCCGTTCAGTGTGACGGATTGTATGTATCTGTTCTTGTCCGAAAGCCCCTGGGTGGAAATCCGGAAAGTCCTTCCGTTATCCAACCGAAAGATTGTTTCTTCCAATAAAGGAGTGTTGATCAGATAATAATCTTGTCCGGCATTGGGATATAATCCCATCATGTGGAAAGCAAGCCAGGACGACATGGCACCCGAGTCGTCATTTCCTGGTAGTCCGACAGGACCATCGTTGTAGTTCTTGGAGATGATTTCACGGATACGGTCGCTGCTCCGGTAGGGCTTTCCCAGCCAATGATAAAGACAGGGGGAGAGGAAAGACGGTTCATTGTTTACATTGAAGAAGCCCTTGTCGAAGAAAATATCCAGACGTGTTTCAAACTTCTTTGCACCGCCGCATTTCTCAATCAGTCCGGGAACATCGTGCGGAATACTCAGAGAATACTCCCACGAAGAAGCTTCATAGAAGAACATGTCCCACCAGGGAGTGTACCAGGGGCCTTCAAAGGTGACGGGGGTATAGGTAAAAGTTGGTTTTTGTATCTTGGATTTTCCGAAAGTGATTTCATCCAGCCAATTGCCCTTTTCATCACGAGGCAGGATAAAGCCTTTGGCACCGGCATGTTCATAATCGCCACGCCAGAGATTCTTCCAATTTCCGGATTGTTTCAGGTAGTGTTGGTAAAGATCCTCTTTTCCCAGACCTTTGGCAACCAGGGCGATGGCATAGTCACAATAAGAATATTCTACGGTGCGGTTTCCGGCGCGAGGGATGCCGTAGGGGATATAGCCGAGTTCCAGATAGGGGATTAGTCCGCCACGCCCTTCCGCTTCATGGCGGTCGCCGGGGCAGACGGTTGCATCTTTCAGCATGGCTTGCAGACCGAGTTCATAGTCTATTCCTTCCAGACCTTTTACGAAAGCATCGGCTATTACGATTTCAGCATTCGAACCGCCTTGGGTACGACCATTGCTGTTACCGCTACGGGCGTCGGGCATGTAGCCGTCTCGTTTGTAGATGTTGATAAGTGAACGGACGATGTCTGTTTCACGTTTCGGGTCTATCAGGGTGATGAGTGGAGTAGAAGTGCGGTAAGTGTCCCAGATGGCGTAGAAGTCATCGTAATAAGGTTCGTCATCTGCCCAGAGAGGATTCTCTCCACTGCGGTCTACAGGCATAATCATGGTATGATAGAGGCCGGTGTAGAACATACGTTTCTGTGCTTCGGGGGTGCGGGGAGAGATTTCAATTCTTTGGAGTAAATCTTCCCATTGGGCCAGTAACTGTTTGTGTACAGTTTCGAATGACCAGTGAGGAATGTCAGTATGGGCATTCTGACGTGCTTTCAGTGAGCTGAGGAAAGAGATACCTACTTTCAGTTGTATAACGTCTTCAGAAGAGTTGAAGCGCAACAGGGCTCCGGTCTTTTGATGTGAGTCGTATTGGAACTTCTCATCTGTGATCTTATCGCTTTTCCAGGTAGCTGTATTTACGAAAGGCTTGTCGGTTTCTGCGTAAAAGTAGACTGTATAGGCACGGCCATTGTTCCATCCGCCGCGAATACGGGTGTAGCCGATGACTTCATGGTCGGAGACGATTTGTATTTCGGAACCTACGAATTGCTGAGCTTCGCGGGCATCGGGTACGGGGCTTTCACCTAAGAAGAATCCGGCATCGATGGCCAGTGATTTCAGGGAGTCTTTGGGGTAGGTGAACCGATAGAACGATGCTTTGGGGGCGGTGGTAATTTCTGTTTGTATGCCGGAAGACTGGAATTGGGTGGAGTAATATCCTAATTTTATTGTTTCGTCCTTGCGATGGTCGATGTGATTGATACGGTCCATTCCGTTGCAGAAAGGCATTACAAGGATGTTTCCGTATTTGGGGCCGCCACCTGTTCCGCTAACGTGTACTTGGGAGAAGCCGTCCACCTGTTCGGGCATGGGCAACCAGCCGCTGTTGGGACGTGGGGTACAGTCCGGTGAGGGTTTCACCATTCCGTAGGGGCAGGAAGGACCGATGAAGACACGGCCCAGTCCCTCGGAACCGATAAGCGGATCGACGTAATTGGTAAGTCCGGTATCTTGTGCAAAAGTATTTGTTGAGAATAACAATAGGAAGGATAGTGTGATTAGTTTGGTTTTCATTGGTAGAAGTTTTTGTTTGAATGAAAAAGCCAGGCACTGCAACTGACTAATTTGGGTGTATCAGTTGCAATGCGGGGCTTTAGGTTTTAGAAACTCTAAAAGAAAACAATTACTTAATATCCGTTATTTTGTTTCCAATTGGTGTTGACATTCAAAATGTCACGACTTAACGGTAACAAGCGGTTGGTCAAAGCATTGGCATTCGGGTTCAAATACTTGAAGCCCCATTCGCGTTCGAAGTCACCGAAACGAATCAGGTCGTTGCGACGCCAGTGTTCATCCAGGAATTCACGTCCACGTTCATCGAGGATATCCTGCAATGATGGGGTGGAAGATATCGTGGGAGCATTTACATACGAACGAATCTGATTAAACAAGCTTTGAGGGGTGTCTCCGTTGGTGGCGGATGCACCACGAACGATGGCTTCGCACTTCATCAATAAAATATCTGCATAGCGGAAGATAGGTATGTCGTTACTCTGGTTGCGGCTATGGGCATTCACTTCTTCTACGTTGGGGAAGAATTTGATGGATTTATACCCTTGAACCCATCCGGTTAGATTTTTACCTGTATTGAGGTCTCCATCTTGTGTAGCCAGTGTAATCTTTTTGGTGAAAACGACAGGAGTGCCCTGATAAGTGTTGCGTACATTCGTCTTTTCACCAGTTGTGGCGTCGTACTGATAAACATCAAATGTCTCTGCATTCGCATCACCGGCAATCACATCGTTGCGGCGGTCGCCCGGCAGACAGAATAATTCTGCATATTCTGGAGTTAGTGCCATGTTGCCACCTACGGAAGAAGCCAATGGAACAGAGTAAAAGCCGTTATCTTTCTGTCCTTGACGCCAAGTGCGGAAACGGGCGTACGTCATGCCTGTCTGGGTAATAGCATCGAATGGCATTGCATAGATGAAATCTTTGATATGTGGGCCGTTGTCATACATGAACTTCTTTTTGTAATCGTCGCTCAAATCAAACAAACCGGATTTAATTACATCATCACACGCTGCAACACAATCATTCAGCTTTTCATTGGTAGCGGTAGATGACCAACTGGCACTGGTGACATCTTGCGTATAGACATTCCAATTGATGTATAGCTTGGCAAGAAGAGCGTCTACCATCCAACGGGTGGGTGTGCCGTAGGTTTCGGAAGATACTTCCGTAGGGCAGTCATCGCGCACTTCCAGCAGTTCGGTCTCAATCCAACGGGCTACATCGGCACGTGGAGAACGGTCTACTATTCCATCTGCTCCCAGTAATCGATAGTCAATGATGGGGGTGTCACCCCAATTGTCCATCAGCAAAAAAGTATAGAAAGCACGCGCTGCACGTACAGGGGCGGAAACCGATACATTTTCGTCTCCCAAATCCATGAGAATTTGGTTACATTTAGTTATACCACCTTGAATTTCGCTATAAACGTTTAATTGGTTTTTGCAGGCATCCTGATCTACACTGTGAAGTGAGAAGTTTGCCATGTCGCGGTCATTTAAGTAGTCACCACCAAAGCTGACTGCTGTATATTCATCAGAGTTGCATGAGATACCTTCATCGTAGCGACGGCCAATGGCATCGCGGAAGGCGAAATAAGCATTACTGATTCTAGCTTCTATAGCAATTTCCGAATCAGTGGGATATTCCGTATAGACCGATTTGATGTCCACGTCCAGGTCAGTGCAACCGACGGTTGCAAGTGCCATCAGGGCACTGGAAATAATGTATCTTGTTTTCATATTTATGTCTTCTTTTAAGAGATTAGAAGTTAATATTTACACCAAACATAAAGGTGCGGGTACGGGGGTAAGTGGTATTACGCCAGTCGATACCCGGCTGTAAACCGCCAAGATTGATTTCAGGATCGACGCCCTTGTAGCCGGTCAATGTAAACACATTGTTGCAGGTAGCATAAATTTTCAGGCTGTTTACCCAGTCGCCCAGTTTACCGAAATCGTAGCCCAATGATAAAGAGGCTAGACGCAGATAAGATCCATTCTCGATATAACGGTCGGAAGGAGCTTGTGCACGTGTATCGGTAGCCTTTTGCATGGTAGCCACTTCGCTTAAGATATTCTTACCTGTATTGAGCAGAGTTACGTTATTGTAGAAAGCGCGTGTGGCATTGAAAATCTTGTTTCCTGCAATGCCCTGGAAGAAGGCGGTCAGTGACCAATTCTTATAGTTGAGAGTATTGTTCCACCCGAAGGTTACTTTGGGTTGTGCGGAACCAGCCTTGCGACGGTCGCCGTCGTTAGGAGAATCGGTGGTGCCTACCAGATTGCCGTCTTCGTCATAGTCGTTGAAGACGGAACCGCCTGCCTCGTTGTATCCTGCCCATTCCCAAAGGTAGAACTGTCCTACAGGACTACCAGGCATCAGGCGTTGCACGTTAGTGGTGGCATAACCTCCCAAATCCGGGTTACCATAGTCTTTGTAATTTACTGAGTAAGTATCATTAGACAGCGATTCCACGTTATTTTTGTTGTGTGAAATGTTCAAAGTAGTGCTCCAGGTAAAGTTTCTTGTTACTACAGGGGTGGCGTTGATAGTCAGTTCGATACCTTTGTTGCTAATCTCACCTACGTTCGCAGTCATTGTGCCGTAAGGATAACGGTTGGTAGAAACTGTATAATCAAAGATCAGATCTTTTGTGCGCTTGTCGTAGTATTCGATGGTACCGGTCAGTCGGTTGTTGAAGAATCCGAAGTCAATACCGACGTTGAACATGCCTGTACGCTCCCATTTCAGGTCTGGATTAGCATTTTTGGTAGCGGCCAGTGTACGGTAGCTGGAGGATGATCCTGTGACGGGATCCACGTAAGTGAACCAACCCGATGCACCGTAAGTTTGCTGTGCGGTATAGGCGTCAAATCCCAGTGAGTTACCGCTTACACCATAGCCTATGCGGAATTTCAGGTCATCAAACACTTTCTGATTCTTCATGAAATTTTCTTCTGTAATGCGCCATGCCAATGATACGGAAGGGAATGTACCCCAGCGGTTGTTCTTGCCGAAAGCGGAAGAACCATCGCGTCGTATGGTAGCTTGGAACAGGTACTTGCTGTTAAAACTGTAGTTTACGCGGCCATAGAATGAAATCATGCGCAGGGTTGAAAGTTTGTTGTCGCTATTAATACCGTCAATATCCATATTGTTGGCCAATCCCATATTGTAATATTTCAGGTAATCGTCGTAAAAGTTGTATACAGTTAAGCCGAAGCCATCATTATCATCGTTCTGCTCCCAAGAGTAACCGGCCATCAAACCCAGTTTGTGTTTGTCGGCAAATACATGGTCATAATTGACGTAAGTTTCCATCTGCTTCTTGATGTTTTCCTTGGTGCTGCGTGAAGCCTGACCGTGGCGGGAAGAGATGTTGGGGAGTTGTGACTGTGTAGTATTGTAGTTACTGTAAATATACTGTTCGTTTTGATAAGAAAGATTCAGATTCCAATCTAGTCCGTCAATGATGTGAAGGGTTGCTTTAGCAATACCTTGCAACATTTTCTCTTTTGTTTTGTACTGATCTTCATAGACCATTGACAGCGGGTTATAACTTTGTGAGATACTTGTATTAGCGTACCAGGAACCGTCTGCATTCTTTACAGGAACCAGCGGATTGTAATAGTACATGGCATCCAGTACACTCCGTCCCTGATTTTCGGTTGAGGCCGTTTGTTTGTTGGTTATGCTTGCATTTACACTAACCGACAAATCCAGATGATCTTTCAGAGTTTTGGTTTGCAAGAAAGAACGGGCTGTGATGCGATCCATTGAAGTTCCTCTCACAACACCTTCTCGGTCGATGTAGTTGAGAGATGCACTATAGGTGGTTTTTTCATTGCCACCGTTGATGGAGATATTATGATTGTGGCTGAAACCGGAACGCAATACTTCATCCTGCCAATTGGTGTCGGCCGGGTTGTTTACATCGTAGTAGGGGGAAAGGTCGACATTATTTGCGTTGGCATAGGCCAGAAGTTCGCTGGCATTCATCATGTCCAGAGTTTTCAAAGTATTATCTATAGCTACATAACCACTGTAGTTTACATTGGTTTTACCATTCTTGCTACCTTTCTTGGTGGTGACAATGATTACACCATTAGCGGCTTTTGAACCATAGATGGCTGTGGCACTGGCATCACGAAGAACATCGATGCTTTCAATGTCTTCCGGAGCAATAAGCGACAGGCTGACGCCCGGGACGCCATCGATTACGTAGTATGGTTCCATGGCTGCACCCTCGCGTAAAGAAGATGTACCACGCAGAGAGATAGATGCCGAGCCATTAGGGTCACTGGTATTGGCAATGGTCAATCCCGGAACTTTTCCTTGTAGCAGTTGCGCCGGATTAGTGTAGACACCTACGTTCAAATCATCTGCTTTCACTGTTGTGATAGAGCTGGTAACATCCTTACGCGTCATGCTACCATATCCCACTACTACTACTTCATCTAATGTTTGGGAATCTTCCTCCATTACTACATTAATAGCGCTTTGGTTCACTTGAACCTCTTTTTTAGTAAAGCCAATGAAAGTAAATATGAGGGTTTGCCCTCTTTTCACTTCTATAGAGTATTTACCGTCAAGATCGGTGATACAACCATTGGTGGTGCCTTTTTCTAATACATTGACGCCTGCCAATGGCTCACCGGATTTGTCTGTAACAGTACCGGTAACCTTGTTCTGGGCAAATGCTAAGGAACTACTTAGCAAGAACACTACAAAGAGCACGCTTTGCGCAAATGTCCTTTTTCTTTTTAATTGTACATTCAGCATAAAATAAAGTTTTAGTTATAAATTATGTTCTCTTCTTCTGTATATTTATAAATATTATTCTGGCTGCAAAAGTAGGCTGTACTTATTACAGATATATTTCAAGTATATTACAAGGTTGTTGTAATATTTTGATATACAATTAATTGAGATGAATGGAAGACAAAAGGATATTTGCTTTATATTACTATCTTTGGATAGATGTAATGTAAAGAATAAAGGCGGTCGTTCCATGTTGCCCTTTATTATAAGTGACAACTTTGGGAAAAAACGGGATAATGTCTTTGCCTCCATAGTATTTTAGATTTTGATTACTGCAAATCTAAGCCAATGAAGTTATAGTTAGGGAGAAAATGATGCAAATTAGGGGGAAAATAGTGAACTATTGTTTTTTTCTGGATTATCCCGCCCAGTCTTCTCTATCCAGATTCCTGTATCCGATGGCTTCTGCCAAATGTGAGGGCTGTATCAGGTCACTGTTTTCAAGGTCGGCAATGGTACGTGCCACTTTTAGTATACGGTCATAGGCACGGGCGGAAAGATTAAGCCTGTTCATCGCATTTTTCAGTAAGGCAAGACCTTTGTCATCCGGACGAGCATATAGGGAAAGTAGTTTGCTGCTCATTTGTGCATTACAGTAAACGCCCGGAATATCTGCATATCTGTTTTCCTGAATTTGTCGGGCGGAGATTACACGCTCCCGTATGATGGAACTTGCTTCTCCCGGATGTGCATCGGACATTTTCTCAAAAGGTACAGGAACTACTTCAATTTGTAGGTCGATGCGGTCAAGTAGAGGACCAGAGATACGATTCAGGTATTTTTGTACTTGTCCCGGACTGCATACACAAGCTTTTGTCGGATGATTGTAATATCCGCAAGGACATGGGTTCATAGAGGCTACCAGCATAAAACTGGCAGGGTATTCCACATTGCTTTTCACACGGGAAATGGTGATCTTTCGGTCTTCCAGAGGTTGGCGGAGGACTTCCAGTACGCTGCGATTGAATTCTGGCAACTCGTCCAGAAATAAAATTCCATTATGGGCAAGGCTGATTTCTCCTGGTTGTGGATAACTGCCTCCACCCGTCATGGCCACTGTGGAAATGGTGTGATGCGGATCGCGGAACGGGCGTTTTGAAATAAGCCCCGTATTGTTTTGCAGTCTTCCTGCCACAGAATGTATTTTTGTAGTTTCAAGGCTCTCTCCCAGGGACAGCGGGGGAAGAATGGATGGTAATCTTTTGGCAAGCATGGATTTTCCGCTTCCCGGGGCACCAATCAGAATAATATTATGTCCCCCTGCCGCTGCCACTTCCAGTGCACGTTTTACGTTTTCCTGTCCTTTTACATCTGCGAAGTCCAGATCAAAGCTACTTTGTTGTGCATAAAACTCTTCGCGGGTGTTGACGATGGTAGGAGTGAGTTCCTGCTTCCCATTGAAGAATTCTATTACCTCTTTGATGTTTTCAACTCCATATACTTGAATCTGATTGACTACAGCCGCTTCAAGAGCGTTCTGTCTGGGTACTATGATTCCCTCGAATCCTAATTCACGCGCTTTGATGGCAATGGGCAGAGCCCCCTTGATGGGTTGCAGGCTACCGTCAAGGCTCAGTTCGCCCATCATCAGGTAGCGGTTCAGCTTATCCGGTTGGATTACTTCTCCGGCGGCAAGCATACCAATGGCAAGTGGGAGGTCATAGGCGGAACCTTCTTTGCGGATATCAGCCGGTGCCATATTGATGATGATATTGCTGGTAGGTATCCGGTATCCATTCACTTGTAGCGCGGAAATGATACGTTGGTGGCTTTCTTTGACGGCCGAATCCGGTAGTCCGACAAGATAGAACATACAACCTCTTGAACTATTTACTTCGATGGTGATGAGAGTTGCGTCGATGCCTTGCACAGCCGCTCCGAAAACTTTGATTAGCACGTGTTTATTAGTGATTAGTGGTGAGTGATTTCTCCTTTTCTTTTTCAGCAATCTCTTTTAGCTTGTTCTCAATTGCTTTTTCATCCAGATTTTTACCTTCTATTCTTCCCGTAGGACTGAGAAGTATATTGGTAGGAAGCGTCTGTATGGCAAATTGTTTGATAATCTCTCCGCTCCAGCCGGAGAAATCACAGACTTGTTCCCATTTCAGCGTATCCGCTTTGATGGTTTCCTGCCATTTCTTTTTATCAAGATCGAGAGAAACGCCCAGCAATGCGAAGTTCTTATTCTTCTGCTCTTTCTTATAAATACGGCGGAACATGGCATTGTTTGCACGGCTGACCGTATCCCACGAAGCCCAGAACTGTATGAGCAGGTACTGATCTTTAAAGTTGGAGCGACTTATATCTTTTTCTTCCGCATTGCGTAGTCGGAAGTAGGGCGCCGATTTCCCTACAGCTACTTTTTCGTCTTCTTCAATCCGCTTCAGCAATGCATCCATAAAGGGGCGGTCCTTCAGTTCTCCGGTCATACGGTCTGCCAGTTTCTGGATTTGTGTCAGATCGGGTTGAGGGTTTTGCACAAAGTATTTATCCAGCAGATAGATACTGACTAATGAAGCAGGATGTTCAGTAATGAAATTCTCTGCTTTCTCTTCCAAAGCTTTTCCGGACGGGGTACCCAATCCTTTTAGTTCCTGGTTGAAGTCTGTTAATTCTTTATTGGGGGCATTGCCGCTGATTTGTAAAGAGGATAGTTCGGCCATGGAGCCTTTTATTTGTATCTTATTCCCTTTATTCAGGAAAAGCGGGTACTCTGTTCCATCACTGAATAATAAGATTGTGGCAACTAACGTATCAGCAGAAAGTGTCGCGGAGAATTTATCTTTTTCGGCAATCAGTGTATCCATGCGGTCATGCATTCTGTCCGCACCATATAAATAGATGGTATCATTCCCCAATCCTTTGATTTCTCCACTGAGGCTGATGCTATCGGTCTTCTTTCCACCACAGGCAGAGAGGCCGATAAATAGAAGATATAATAGACAGACGTTCTTCATCTCTAAATACTTTTTTGCGAAAGTACGGCTTTTGCAGATAATAAAAAAGAAATGCCCGACATTTCTCAACGCCGGGCATTCTACAGATATTTATTTATTTACTACTTAAAATCACTAATCGTAATTAGTGAAGAGCTTCTTACTGAATGATGCTCATGAAATCTGCATTCGTGAAGTACTTAGCAAATTCCAGATCAGAAGCAGCTTTCTTAGCTAATGAAGAATCTTTAGCTACAGCGCTCTTCAAGCTGCTGGTAACCATAGAAGAATTGTTAGTTCTTGCACCTAATACAGCCATCAGGTACTCAGTATAAGCGTCTGGCTTTTCTACACTTGCCAAAGTATTTTTAGCTTTGTTGTAGTCCTTAGCCAGGATCTGAGCCAAAGCAGCACTGTTAGATTTCGTGTTGCCGAATGCGCTTACAGCTCTGTCATATTGGCCTTGAGCGATGTACAGGTTACCCAGAGCTTCGTTCAGTTCTTTTGCACCGGAAGCTTTGCTCAGGTAAGTTTCAGCAGCGGCTTTATCACCTTTTGTCAAAGCGATCAAACCAAGGTTCATGTTAACTTCAGGAGCATCCTTGATAGAAGCTGCTTTCTTGAAGTAGCTTTCAGCCTTGTCAAGGTTACCTGCCTGGTAAGCCAGTTTGCCTAAGTTATTGTAAGCACGATAGTCGTTCGGATAAATCTGAGTAGCTTTAGTGAAGATTACTTCTTGTTTAGCCGGATCGTTAGTCAGAGTAGCTGCGTACAGCAATTCTTCCAGATTCAGTTGCTTAGCATCTGTGTTAGCCAGATTGGCGATTTCATCATCAGATTTACCAATGATTTCATAATTCAAAGTCAGACGAGAACGACGCAATTGCGGCAAGATTTCGTCAGCTAAGTTCTTGTAAACAGAAGAAATGTTCTTGATTTCCTGCTCTCTTTGTTCAGGATCAGAATACATAGACAGAACGCGAAGGATCAGTTCTTTATCTTGAATATTAGATTTAGATACCAATTCCTGGAAACCTTCCAGTCCTGAGCTGTATATTTTGTATCGATTGCAGCGTCAATTTTTGCTTTCTTCAAGTTCTGGTTGATAACCTTTGCAGTGTTGTCCTGACGGTTTTCGGCCAACTTAGTGTTCAGGCTTACACCGCCATCGGGAGATGCATAAGCAGAAACTTCGATGTTGCTGATCTTCTTGTTGACAGCACCATCTACGTTCTTCACTTCTTCGTTGAATTCCTTAGCGGTCTTCAATTCACCGGCGCGGACGTTAGCTTGCTGAATCAAGAACATGATGTTAGCATCGTGTTTCTCCTTGATGATACGTTGGAAAGCGTCGTCACCGTTGGCAGGAGTAGCGCTGCTCAGCGTCTGCTCAACCATTTCAGAGGTAGAAATCACACCATCAGCTACTTTCACAGCAGGAATAGTTACTGTTTTGTTACCGATTGTGGCTTTAAATTCCAGATATAACTCTGATTTTGCCATTTCGGGAACATAATCGAAAGAAGTCTTCATAGTGTAGTTACCACCCATCTTGTATGAGATGGTCTGGTCGTTACCTTCTACTTTTTCTCCTTGGAATACGGCTGACTGTCCTTTAGCTTCTCCACCGTTCCATTTCAGAACTGGAGTTACTTCTACTACAGCTTTCTTGTTAAAATACTTTTCAGGGAATTTTCCGTTGATAGTGGCGGGAACTTTGCCACCTACAGCTTCAAGAACCTGAGGGGTTACGGTGAAATAATCAGAAGATAATTCACCCATTTTGCTGCTACAAGATGAAAATGCAACAACCAGTGCCATTAACAAAGGCAGATACAATCTCTTAGTCATTTTAGGTATAAATTAATTGTTTGTAATTGAAATTAGTCTATTGGTTTCTCTCAGTGCCTATTACCACATGATAATAGCCTCGCAAAGATATTAAATCTCCCGGCACAATCTGAAAGGAATAGCCAATTTTATTATAATTTAATGAAATCCTGTCTCTTTTCTGTACTTGATGTTCCTTGGATGGTGTTCAATGATCTCACTCCGCAACATATTCCGGTCGATATGGGTATAAATTTCGGTAGTTGCAATGGACTCGTGTCCCAGCATACATTGTATGGCGCGTAGGTTCGCGCCTCCTTCCAGCAAGTGGGTAGCGAAGGAATGACGGAAGGTGTGCGGGCTGATATTTTTGGTGATGCCGGCTTTCTCTGCCAACTCCTTGATCAGGTGAAAAACCATGATGCGGGAGATGCTATTTCCCCAGCGGGCAAGGAATACATAATCTTCAAATCCTTTCTTTATTTTACCAAGATTACGGTCGAGCAACCAATATTTTATTTCTTTGATGGCACGTGGGGAAATGGGAACTAATCGCTGTTTGCTGCCTTTTCCTTCTACCTTAATAAAACCTTCATCGAAATAGAGCTCGGACAGCTTCAGATTACAAAGTTCCGAGACGCGCAGTCCGCAGCTGTATAGAGTTTCCAGAATGGCCCGGTTGCGCTGGCCTTCCTTTTTACTCATGTCTACAGTAGCTATGATCTGTCTCTTATACACATCTGACGCTGCCG
>ERZ1027064.646-NODE-646-length-14419-cov-6.192774_pt1 | contig 14419 bp, 10 predicted proteins | sample MGYA00519422_ERZ1027064 | MGnify/ENA primary metagenome ERZ1027064 (study PRJEB26926, sample SAMN06164492) | human gut metagenome | biome: ENVO:00009003; feature: ENVO:2100002; material: ENVO:00002003 | host: Homo sapiens | place: USA | collected 2012 ... | reverse complement strand
TTCGTCGGCAGCGTCAGATGTGTATAAGAGACAGTTGATATATTGGGGCAGATTGACGAAGCAGGCGAACTGGGGCGTGGGTGTCGGCAGCTGCATCACGTATTTGATTTTGATGTATTTGCCTTTGGTCGCCGGGGGCGGATAATTTTCGATGATCGGCAGCAGGTAGTCGTTCAGCGCCGAGGTGGCCACGCGCCGCTTGCGGTTTTCGTAAACCCGGATGGCGGTCTGGAGCACTTCGAGGATGCGCTGTTTGTTGAGTACCGAGGTGAAGATGATCGGAATGTCGTTGAAGGGCGCCAGTTTTTTTGCCAGGGCCTCTTTCCACTCCTTCATCGTGTTGTTGCCTTTTTCCACCAGATCCCATTTATTGACTACGATCACGCACCCTTTGCGGTTGCGGACGATCAGGTTATGGATGTTCAGGTCCTGGGATTCGAGGCCTTGCTGCGCATCGAGCATCAGAATACAGACGTCGGACTCCTCGATGGCGCGGATCGAACGCATCACGGAGTAGAATTCGAGGTCTTCGGTCACCTTGCCTTTTTTGCGCATGCCGGCCGTATCGACCAGGTAGAAATCGAGTCCGTACTTGTTGTAGCGCGAGTGAATGGCGTCGCGCGTGGTGCCGGCGATCGGCGTGACGATGTTGCGCTCTTCGCCCAGCAGGGCGTTGGTGAGCGACGACTTGCCCACGTTCGGACGGCCTACGATGGTGATGCGGGGCAGCTCTTCTTCCTCGTTCTTGGTTTCCGGGGGCAGGTCGCGCACGATTTCGTCCATCAGGTCGCCCGTGCCGCTGCCGCTCATCGAGCTGATGCAGTAGGGTTCTCCCAGTCCCAGCGAATAAAATTCGTGCGAGGAGTAGATCAGGTCGTAGTTATCGACCTTGTTGCAGACCAGCAGCACTTTTTTCGAAGTGCGCCTCAGGATGTCGGCCATCATCTGATCGAGATCCGTGATGCCCGTATTGACTTCGACCAGGAACAGGATGACGTCCGCCTCTTCGATGGCAAGCATCACCTGACGGCGGATGTCGTCTTCGAAAATGTCGTCCGAATTGACCGAATAGCCGCCGGTGTCGATCACCGAAAATTCACGTCCGTTCCAGTCGGTTTTACCGTAATGGCGGTCGCGTGTCGTGCCTGCCGTCGCATCGACGATGGCTTTGCGCTGTCCGACCAGGCGGTTGAACAGTGTGCTTTTGCCCACGTTCGGGCGTCCTACGATCGCTACAAGACTCATAATGTTATTTTACGTTTATGTTTATGCGAAACGAATTATGCGGTGCGGGCCGAACGCGAAACCGAATTTATTCGGACATCGATGGATGCGGCCGGTCTAAAACAAGGTCAAAGATAGTGCAAGTTGCGGGTAAAACCAAACCCGGTGTCTATTTTACCCGATTGTCGGGGCATAAGGGGCGGGTATCGGGTGTGCGGCACCTTATCTTTTTCCGATCGGGAGATGCGCTTCCGAGGGTTTTTCCGAACGGCCGCAATGCCTTTTCAACGGGGATGCAGCGTCCCTTCGTCTGCGGACGATTCCACAGTCCGGGATCCGGTGGTGCCTCCGTTGCGGAAGCGGAGAGGAAGACGGTTCGGACAGGAGGTATGCGGGATCTGTACTATGGGTTATAAATAGCGGCTTTCCGGGTCACCGGCCTGTACGGGATAGATCAGCACGAAACTGTTTCGCCCGAGGTATTGATCCAGGTAAGCCGGGATCTTGTTCATCGCCGGTTGGTAGGAGATGCGTTCGCGGCGGCTCATTACCAGCCACAGACAGTCGTCCGTGCGCAATTCGCGCAGCAGGGCCGGCAGCTTTTCCCAGTCTTTGAAAAGTACCGTTTCTACGGTTGCGGTCTGCTTGCGCCGCAGCGGTTCGATGTACTTGAGCGTTGTTTCCGGGGCATAGACGACGATTTTGGTCCCGGTATTGCGGGCCAGATTTCCGATTTTATGCAGCCACATGAGAAATCCGGCCTCTTTTTCGGCTTGGGAGGGAATGATTACGATATGTCGCTTTATGGTCGCCAGCGGTTGTACCGGTTTGTAAATGTAGGTCGTGACGTTGCTTTCGCCCAGCAGGTCGCCCGTGATCTTGCCGAGGAAGATCGCGGGGGATTTGTCCCGGTGGAGTCCCATTACGATGTCCGTGATACTCTGTTCTTTGGCGACGCTTGCGATTGCGTTCGAGATATTGACGTCGTAGCGCAGCAGCTCGTGGAGGTAGATGTCCGATGCGGCAGCGGCCGTCGCCGCCGTTTCGAGAATTTTGCGGGCCCGTTTTTCCAGCCCGCTGTCTTCCACCTTGTTGTCTATGGCGTGCAGCGCGTAGAATCCGTTGTGGTTTTTCTTCGATTTGAGCACGTTGCCCAGAGTTACGAGTTCCCTGACGCTCTCTTCGTTCGACACCGGGATCAGGATGTGTTCGTCCTGATGTTCGGTGCTTTCGTCGTTTTCGCGGACCCCTTTGATGGCGATGTTGTGAGCGCCGCGCTGAGTGGCGAAGGTCGAAATGGTGCAGGTGGCCAGGATCATCAGGATCGTGCCGTTCAGCACGCTCTCGCCCAGCAGACGGATCGGTTCTCCGTCGGGTGTCTGGCCGACGATGACGTTGTAGCCCACCATTACGGCTGCGAGCGTGGCGGCTACGTGGGCGCTGCTCAGGCCGAAGATGACCGTCCGCTGGTCGCTGGAGAGTTTGAACGTTTTTTGAGTGAGCAGCGCGGCGATGTATTTGGCGGCGGTGATCAGGACGATCATCACGGCAGCGACCTTGATGCTCTCCCAGTCGCGGAAGAAGGCCCGGTAGTCGATCAGCATGCCTACGCCGATCAGAAAGAAGGGGATGAAGATGGCGTTGCCGACGAATTCGATGCGGTTCATCAGGGGCGAGGTGCGCGGGATGAGGCGGTTGAGGGCCAGACCCGCGAGGAAGGCGCCGATGATCGGCTCCAGTCCGGCCAGATGTGCCAGGTAGGCGCCCAGGAAGACCATGACCAGCACGAAAATGTATTGGGAGATGTTGTCGCTGCAATGCTTGAAGAACCAGTGCCCGATCAGCGGGAAGAGCAGCATGATGAATGCGATGCAGAGCACGACCGAGATGCCGAGCCGGTACCAGAACATGTCGTCCGTGTTTCCGGTGACCATGCCTACTATGACCGTCAGCAGCAGCAGGGCCAGCGTATCGGTAATGACCGTGCCTCCGACGGCGATCGTGACGGCTTTGTCGCGGGCGATGCCCAGTTTGCTGACGATGGGGTAGGCGATCAGGGTCTGCGAGGCGAAGAGTCCGGCCAGCAGGATCGAGGAGTAGATCGAAAATCCCAGGATGTAATATCCCGCCAGAATACCGAGCAGGAGCGGAACACAGAACGTATAGAGTCCGAATACGAGGCTTCGGGTGCCGTTCTTGCGGAAATCCGACATGTCCATATCCAGGCCGGAGAGGAACATGATGTAGAGCAGTCCGGCCGTACCGGAGAGGATGATGCTGCTGTCGCGCAACACCAAGTTGAGGCCGTGCGGTCCGATCACCGCACCGGCGATGATAAGCCCCAGCAGGTAGGGAATTTTCAGCTTGTTGAGCAGCAGGGGAGCGGCGAGGATGATGACCAGAATCAGCAGGAATTTGAGAATCGGATCCTCGAGCGGGAGGGTTATGCCGGCGAATAGAAGCATCATGCGGAGTCGGAATTAGGGTTAAGTGATCGGGACCGTCTGCGAACCGGGACGTGTTCGTGTTCGTGTTCGTGTTCGTGTTCGCCGGAGCGGGGGCCGATCGGGTAATATTTCTCAAAGTGCCTGCCTGTCGGAAAAATCCGTAAGGCCCGGCGGGCTATTGGCTTGAAGTTGTTTTCGTGCGGGCTGATCGTATTCCGACCGGGACGGCATTCGTTTTGTCGGGAGCGACCTGGCTGCATGAAAATTTAACGAAAACAAAGATAGTGAAAGCCGAGAGAAAACGGGAACTTGTTCCCGGTTTTCCGAGGCGCATCCTATCTAAGACTATGTCAAAGATAGCAAAAAATGGGGAATAGCAATGCTTTTTTTGCCGAAAAACAGGGATTCCGGATAAAAAAATGCACGGTTTTCTCTGTGTATTCCGAGAAAAAAACTTAACTTTGACCAAATAATGAATGTTGAAGGACGTGCTATGACGGAAAGGAGAGTGGACAAACGATTGCTGGCACCTGTGCTGATGGGGTTCTTTATCATGGGCTTCTGCGATATCGTGGCTCCGGTGACCAACATCATCAGCGGTGAATTTGCCGAGAGCCAGCAGAGTGCCGTGAGTTTTCTGCCGTCGATGGTTTTCCTTTGGTTCCTGCTTCTTTCCACGCCTGTCGCGGCGCTGATGAACCGCATCGGCCGCAAGAGAACGGCAATGATCGGTTATGCCTTTACCATCGCCGGGTTGCTCGTGCCCTATGCTGCGGGCGTCGGCAGTGCCTTGAGTTGGTATTTCATCGGCTTCGGTCTGCTGGGCATCGGCAATACCGCTATCCAGGTGGCGGTCAATCCGCTGCTGGCGACCATCGTGCCCGAGGAGCGGATGACCAGCTACCTGACCGTCGGACAGATCTTCCGCAATACGGCTCTGTTGCTGCTCGCCCCGATCATCACGGGGCTGGTTTCGCTTTTCGGCGACTGGCGTCTGTTGTTGCCGATTTATGCGGGGCTTACGCTCGTCGGGGCCGTCTGGTTACAGGTGACTGCGGTCGCAGAACCGGCGCAATCGTCCCGTGCGGTCGGTATGGCCGAGTGTTTCCGTCTGTTGCGTAACCGCGCCGTGTTGCTCTGTACGCTGGGCGTGGCCTGCTTCATCGCTGCGGATGTCGGTATCGGCTTCGTTTCGGTGCGGCTGATTGACAATCCCGATTCGATTCTTACGACCACCGGATTTTACGCTTTGCGCATCGTGGGTACGCTCGTCGGTGCCTGGGTGTTGATCCGTGTCGTCGATGTCAAATACCTGCGCTGGAATATGCTGCTGGCATTGGCGCTTTGCATCGCCCTTTTCGCGGTGCGCTCCGAAGCGGTCGTTTATGCGCTGGTCGGCATCCTCGGCTTCACGATGGCCTGCGTTTTCGCCACGTTTTATGCCGTGGCGACCAAGAGTGCTCCGGGCCGTTCGAACGAAGTCGCCGGACTGATGATCCTGGCCATTTCCGCCGGCGCCCTTTCGGGCCCGATCTGCGGCGCGCTGATCCGCGGCTTCGGTCATCCCCAGGCGGGCTTGATCTGGGTGACGGCTTGTGTCTGCTACCTGCTCTGGGCCGCTGCCGTATTGAAATCCGATACCAAGAAATAGAGTTATGAAAAACTGTAAATTCCTGATTATAGCGTTGTTGTTGAGTATTTTGACTCTCCCCTCTTCGGGCCAGTCCCGCAGATACGACGATTATGGACGCAACAGCCGCAGCGGATCGGCGATCAAGGGAGTGGAGTGGGGCGTATTGGCCGGACTCAACTTTCCCCATTTTTCGACTTCCGGTCCGGATTTCGGTATAGACAACCGGCTCGGTTGGCAGGCCGGACTCCAGATCGGCTTGAAATTCCGCTATTTCACCATCGGTCCCGAGGTGCTTTACGTGCGGCAGTCGATCAAGTTGAGCCATGCCGACTACGGAACTCTGAAAATCAAAACCAATTCGATCGATATTCCCCTCATTTTCTCGCTTCGGGCGCTTCCGATGCTGCGGATCAACGTCGGTCCCGTCTTTACGGTGATGAACGATTGCAAGTATGCCGAGGGCAACAACGAGATGTTCTTCGGCAGTATGCGCCCGACGGTTTCCTATATGTTGGGCCTGGGGTTGAATTTCGGACATACACTGATCGACTTCCGTTACAACGGGCAGTTCGATTCGAAAAAGTGTTATTATCCCACCGAAGAGGCGGTCGGGTTCAACATGCGCTCTTACTCCCTGGCATTGAGCGTAGGATTTGTTTTTTAGCTTATGATGGATTCCGAAGATAAGAAGATCGACATCGAGGGGGTGGATCCCCGGGAGCTGTACGGCCCCCAGAATATTTACCTCGAACAGATGCAGGAGCTGCATCCCAACCTCAAAATCATCGCTCGCGGATCTTCGCTCACGGTGCTCGGCCCCCGAAGCGATTCCGAACGGTTTCGGAAACGGCTGGACGGGTTGATCGCTTACTACCTCAAATACGGCTATATCTCCAAAGAGTCGGTACAACAGGCTTTTTCGACCGGGGTGATCGAACACGACGCTCCCGTCGATAAGGACGTGATCGTCTATGGCAACAACGGCACGATCGTCCGGGCCCGCACGGTCAATCAGCTCAAGCTGGTGCAGTCCTACGACCGCAACGACCTGCTGCTGGCCATCGGCCCCGCAGGTTCGGGCAAGACCTATACGGCCATCGCCCTGGCGGTGCGGGCTTTGAAAGAAAAACACGTCAAGCGGATCATCCTGACGCGTCCGGCCGTCGAAGCGGGCGAGAAGCTGGGTTTCCTGCCGGGCGACATGAAGGAAAAGCTCGATCCCTATCTGCAACCTCTGTACGATGCGCTCAACGATATGATTCCGCCCGCCAAGCTGCAAAAATACATCGAGGAGGGGACCGTGCAGATCGCGCCGCTGGCCTACATGCGCGGCCGTACGCTCGACAACGCTTTCGTCATTCTGGACGAGGCGCAGAATACGACCCTGCCGCAGATCAAGATGTTCCTTACGCGCATGGGACGTAATGCCAAATTCATCGTCACGGGCGACGTGACGCAAATCGACCTGCCCCGTCGTTCCGACAGCGGATTGACGCGGGCGATGGAGATTTTGCGCGGTGTCGAGGGGATCGGCATCGTGGAGTTCGACCGCCGCGACATCGTGCGGCATCCGCTCGTCAAGCAGATCGTCGAGGCTTTCGACCGCAGCGCTGCCGTCGAAGCGGCACTTGCTCCGGAAACTGGAAAATAGAAACGATAACCAATTAAAATAGAACTACTATGGATAAGAATTTGACCGCTTTGAAACCCGCGTTGGTTTGGAAGCATTTTGCAGAAATCGCCAAAATACCCCGTCCTTCCTCCCACGAGGAGAAGATCCGTGCGTACGTGATCGGCGTAGCCAAGAGTCTCGGCCTGGAGTGCAAGGAGGATGCGGCCCACAATGTCTATGTCCGCAAGCCTGCCTCCAAAGGGATGGAGAACCGCAAGGGTATCGTTCTGCAGGCGCATCTGGATATGGTTCCCCAGAAGAACAACGATAAGAAGTTCGACTTTACCAAGGACCCGATCGAGGCGTATATCGACGGCGAATGGGTGACGGCCAACGGTACGACGCTCGGTGCGGACAACGGTATCGGTGCGGCGGCTATTCTTGCCGTCCTGGAGGACGATACGCTCGAACACGGTCCTCTCGAAGCGCTTTTCACAGCGACCGAGGAGACGGGTATGGACGGTGCGTTCGGCCTGAAGAAAGGGGTGCTGCACGGTGACATCCTGCTTAACCTCGATTCCGAGGAGGAGGGCGAGTTGTATGTAGGCTGCGCCGGCGGCGTGGATGCCAACATCACGTTCAAGTATAAGGCGGAGCCGACTCCGGCCCGGAATTACCGGGCCGTGAAGCTGGTTGTCAAAGGTCTTAAGGGTGGGCACTCCGGTATCCAGATTGTCGAGCAGCGTGCCAATGCCAACAAATTGCTGTTCCGTTTCATCCGTGAGCAGAAGAAGTCGATGGACATCCTGCTTTGCTCGGTGGACGGCGGCGGTCTGCGCAATGCGATTCCGCGCGAGGCGACCGCTACGCTGATGGTCCGCACCAAGGATCTCGAGCAGCTGACCAAAGAGCTGAAAGCGTATGAAAAGGTCGTGAAGGCCGAGTTCGCCGGGATCGAGGACGCTATTTCCATCAAACTGACCGAAACCGAAGCCCCTGAAACGATGATCGCCAAGGAGGTGGCGGAGAATCTGATCCGTGCGGTCGTAGGCTGCCCGAACGGGGTGCAGAAGATGTCGGTGTCGATGCCCGGACTGGTGCAGACGTCGAGCAACCTGGCCCGCGTGGTATCCGACGGCAAGACGGTGAAGTTGCAGTGTCTGCTCCGCAGTTCGGTGAACTCCGAGAAGGAGGAGCTGGGCGAGGCGATCTCCGCCGTGTTCGAGCTGGCCGGCGCTAAGGTGGAACTCACGGGTGCCTACAACGGTTGGAAACCCAATCTGGATTCGCCGATTCTGGCTGCGATGAAGGCTTCCTACAAAGCGCTTTTCGGCAAGGAACCTGCGGTTACGGCCATTCACGCCGGTCTGGAGTGCGGCATCATCGGTACGAATTACCCTAAGCTCGATATGATTTCTTTCGGCCCGACCATTTGCTATCCCCATTCTCCGGACGAAAAGGTGAACATCGCTTCCGTCGGCAAGTTCTATGAATTCCTGGTCGATACGCTGAAGAACGCTCCCCTAAAATAAGTCGTTTTGGAGGAGATGTCCTTGCCCGGCGGCGGCCGGCGTTGGTTCGTCATTGTCAATCCCGTGGCCGGAGGTGGCCGCGGGCTTGACCATTTTCCCCTGATCTCCAAGCTCCTGCGGGATGCCGGAATCCAGACCGAACCGGTCTTCACCGAACATAAGTTCCATGCGACGGAACTGACCGTGTCGGCCGTGAAGCAGGGATTCCGCCGCATTATCGCCGTAGGGGGCGACGGTACGCTGCACGAGGTCGTGAACGGTCTTTTTATTCAGCAGACGGTCGATCCCCGCGAGGTGCTGCTGGCCGTTGTCGCCGTGGGAGCGGGGAACGACTGGATCCGCACGTTCGGCGTGCCGAATCGCTATCAGGATGCGATCCGCGCTATCAAGGAGGGACATTCGTTTTTACAGGATGTCGGAGTCGTTTCTTACGAAGAGGCTCACTACCGTCAGCACCGTTATATGGCTAATGTGGCCGGTATGGGGTTCGATGCGATGGTAGTCAAGAAATACGCCCATCTCAAGAAGAAAGGACACCGCAACAAGTGGCTCTATACGTGGTGCATGATCCGTTCGTTCTTCAGCTACAAATCGACGGGCGTGAAGGTTTGGATCGACGACCGGCTGGTTTACAACAACCTGTTGATGAGCATCGCCATCGGTGTCTGCAAATACAACGGCGGCGGTATGCAGCAGTTGCCCGAGGCGGTGGCCGACGACGGACTGCTGGACGTGTCGCTGATCCGTCCCGTCCATTTCTGGCATATCCTGTTCCGCTTCCGTTATCTGTTCAACGGCGGGATTTACCGGATTCGGCATATCCTGCAGGAGAGGGGCAGCCGCATCCGCATCGAATCTTCGCCGGAGATCAGCGTCGAGGTCGATGGCGAATTGTTGGGGGAGTCTCCGCTGGAGTTTTCCGTACTGCACCGAGCTGTCCGGATCGTGGTTTCGGAGGAGTTCCTCAAGCGGGAGAGCTATCCGTTGTGTTCGTGCAATATCGTCTGATTTGATCGTATTATGCGACGAAGGCCGGAATCCACATGGATTTCCGGCCTTCGTCGCATATTCCATCGCCGTTGCAACGGGGACGGTTTGCACCCGCAGTGGGCGATGTTGCTGCGCACTCTTGCTGAAATTGCCGCCTCCTGTGGCGCTGCGGAACTCTTTCTCGGAATGCGAAAGGGTGAGTATGATTTTTTATCGGCGCATCGGTTGCGTACCTGACAAGATTGTAATCGGTTACCCTCTTGCTCCGCGCTTGTCGTCTTGTCGAAACCCGGCTGTTTTTGCCGTTTTATTCTTTAATTTATACCGGGGCTGTTGTTCGGTCTTTAGTCCCGGGTCCTGTGCCGGGCTTGTCTGTTCGGAATCAACGAATAAAGTCTTCGTCAAACGCAAGTTATCGGGGAGATTTTCGTATCTTTGACTTCGTCTAAAATACTTCGCCTGGGCAAAATGCAAATAAATTTGCTTTTGCACGCGGCTTATTCGTATCTTTGCATTTCCGAACGACGGTATATCGACCGTCTTCGCGGGGGCACCTGCATTTTGCCGATGCCTGTCGAACGGATAATATTAAAAACGAAAGATATTCAATGGCTTTACAATGCGGTATCGTGGGGCTGCCCAACGTGGGTAAATCGACCCTTTTCAACTGCCTGTCCAACGCTAAGGCGCAGGCGGCGAATTTTCCTTTCTGTACGATCGAGCCCAACGTGGGCGTCATCACCGTTCCCGATGAGCGGCTCATTCGGCTCGCGGAGATCGACAATCCCAAGCGGGTGGTGCCCACCACCATCGAGATCGTCGATATCGCCGGACTGGTGAAAGGTGCCTCGAAAGGCGAGGGGTTGGGCAACAAGTTTCTGGCCAACATCCGCAACACGAACGCCATCATTCATGTGCTCCGTTGTTTCGAGAACGATAACATTACCCATGTCGATGGTTCGATCGACCCTGTGCGCGACAAGGGTATCATCGATACCGAGTTGCAGCTCAAGGACCTCGAAACCATCGAGAACCGCCTTGCCAAGACCCAGAAGCAGGCTGTCGTGGGCGGGGACAAGCAGGCCAAACGTGCGGTGGAGATCCTGTTGCAGTACAAGACCGTCCTGGAGCAGGGGTTGAGTGCCCGGACCGTGGAGCTCGAGAAAGAGGACCGCAAGCTGGTCGCCGACCTGAACCTGCTGACCGACAAACCGGTGCTCTACGTCTGCAACGTTGATGAGAAGAGCGCCGTGACGGGCAACGAACATACCCGGGCCGTCGAGGCCGCCATTGCCGACGAGCGGGCCGAGATGCTGATCGTCGCCGCAGCTACCGAGGCCGACATCGCCGAGCTGGACGAGTACGAGGAGCGCCAGATGTTCCTCGAAGAGATCGGCCTGAAGGAGTCGGGCGTGGCGCGTCTGATTAAAGCGGCCTATAAATTGCTGGATTTGCAGACGTTCTTCACGACCGGTGCCGACGAGAGCCGTGCCTGGACTTTCCGCCGGGGAATGAAGGCGCCCCAGACCGCCGGCATCATCCATACCGATTTCGAGCGGGGCTTCATCCGGGCCGAAGTCATCAAGTACGACGACTATGTGGCGCTGGGTTCCGAAAAGGCTTGCCGCGACCATGGCAAGATCGGGGTCGAGGGTAAGGAGTACGTGGTGCAGGACGGCGACATCATGCACTTCCTGTTCAACGTGTAGTGCCGCGCTGCCGTTTACGGATAGCGGACGGGGCGCCGCCGGATGCGGTGATCGCGTCCTGTTGAAAACGCCGGGGCCGGAAGCGGCCGATGAATTGCGGCGGGTTAGCAAGTATAATTCTTAAAATATTACGATCATGAAAGCGTATTGGAAGTACCTCATTATCGGCGTGGCGGTCGTTGTCAGCGCCTGGTTGCTCGCAAGGGCGTACACATATAAATACCACGCACAGGAGACGATCGTGGTGACGGGTCTGGGCGAGACCGAGTTTATGTCCGACCTGATCGTCTGGAACGGTTTCATCACGGCCGAAGCGCGGAACGTCGAGGCGGGATATGCGCAGATCGAGTCCAGCAAGAAGAAAGTGTACGATTATCTCTTGTCGAAGGGAATCGCAGCCGAAGCCGTGGTCTTCCAGTTCGTGAATGTCAATAAACAGTACGAGCCGGTCTATTCGGCCAATGGCAGTTGGGCCGGACAGCGTTTCACGGGCTATCGGCTTTCGCAGGGTTTCACCGTTGAGTCGAAGAGTGTCGATGCCGTTGAGAATGTTTCGCGTGAAATCTCTTCGCTGATCGCCCAGGGCGTTTCGATCGAGGCCATGCAGCCCGATTATTACTATACGAAGCTCGACGACGTGAAGTTGTCGCTCATCGAGAAAGCATCGGCCGATGCCCGTGTCCGTGCCGAGAAGATCGCGGTCAATGCTGGAGCGAAGCTCGGCGGAGTGGCTTCGGCCCGTATGGGCGTGTTCCAGATCACGGGTGCCAATACCAACGAGGAGTTCTCGGCCGGAGGATCGTTCAACACCTCGAGCCGTCAGAAAAAAGCCCGTATCACCATGCGGGTCGAATACCGCATTAAGTAAACGGTATGGGAAATCGTGCAAAAATCGCCCGGGTGCTTACCTCCCGATGGACGGAACGGGTATTTTTCGTCCTGCTTCTCGCAGCGGTCGCTTTGAGGAACGATGCGGTCTGGCGCGTGGTATCGGGTGTCTTCGTAGTGTGGGTGATGTGTGCGCTGTGGGCCGTGGCGCCGACTTTGCGCAAACCTGCCCGAGGGGGTGCGGCGACGCAGGATGCGGCCGGTCGCAAGACGGCCGAATCCGAACATGACGATAAAAAGGAAATCAACAAAGAGTAACGAAATATGGAAAGACCTGTCCGGGTGCGCTTCGCACCCAGCCCTACGGGGCCTCTGCATATCGGCGGCGTGCGTACGGCGCTTTATAATTACCTGTTCGCGCGTCGGCACGGCGGTACGATGATTCTTCGTATCGAAGATACCGACTCGCAGCGTTTCGTGCCGGGTGCCGAGGAGTATATCCTCGAGTCGCTCAAGTGGTGCGGCATCGAGATCGACGAGGGTGTCGGCGTCGGCGGCCCCCATGCGCCGTACCGCCAGAGCGAGCGGCGCGACATCTACCTGAAATACGCGAAACAGCTCGTGGAGTCCGGATGGGCCTACTACGCTTTCGATACTGCCGAGGAGTTGGACGCCCTGCGCAAGGAGTACGAGGCACGCGGCGAAACTTTCGCATACAACTATTCGATCCGCGAGAAACTGCCTACGTCGCTCTCCTTCCCGGAAGAGGAGGTCGCAGCCCGCATCGCGCGGGGCGACCAGTGGGTCATTCGCTTCAAGATGCCCGAAAACGAGATCGTCGAAATGGACGACCTGATCCGGGGGCATGTCGAGGTGAACACTTCGACGCTCGACGACAAGGTGCTCTATAAGTCGGCCGATGCGCTGCCTACGTACCATCTGGCGAATATCGTGGACGACCGTCTGATGGAGGTGTCGCACGTGATCCGTGGCGAGGAGTGGCTGCCGTCGTTGCCGCTGCATTATCTGCTGTACCGGGCCTTTGGTTGGACGGACCTGCAGCCCCGCTTCGCGCATCTGCCTCTGCTGCTGAAACCTACGGGCGGTGGCAAACTCTCGAAGCGCGACGGCGACAAGATGGGGTTCCCCGTGTTCCCGCTCTTCTGGAAATCCCCGACGGGCGAAACCGCACGCGGTTACCGCGAGGACGGTTATTTCCCCGAGGCGTTTATCAACATGCTGGCGTTGCTGGGGTGGAATCCCGGCACCGAGCAGGAGATCTTCTCGATGCAGGAGTTGATCGACAGCTTTTCGTTGGAGCGCGTTTCGAAATCGGGCGCCCGCTTCCAGCCCGACAAGGCCAAGTGGTTCAACGCCCAATATATGCACCATAAGAGCGACGCGGAGCTGGCCGCACTGTATCAGCCGATCCTGCGCGAGCACGGCATCGAGGTTTCGGACGAGTTGGCCGGGCGTGCCGCAGGCATTATGAAAGAGCGGGCCACGTTCATCACCGATCTGTGGGATCTGACCTCGTTCTTCTTCGTCGCTCCGACTCAGTACGATGAGAAGCAGGCCAAGAAGTATTGGAAGGGCGATAATCCGGCTATGCTGCGCGAACTGCGCGAGGTGCTGGCCGGCATCGACGATTTTTCGCTCGAAAATACCGAGCGGATCGTGCACGGCTGGATCGAGCAGAAGGGCTATTCGCTGGGACAGGTGATGAACACGCTGCGCCTGGCGCTGGTCGGAGCCGGCAAGGGTCCCGGTATGTACGACGTTACCTCTTTCATCGGGAAGGAGGAGACCCTGCGTCGTATCGACAACCTGCTGCGTAATCTGAAGCCGGGTGAATAGGGATGGAGATCGAACAGCAGATCTGGGGCGCCACTTCGGAGGGCGAGGCCGTCGTGCTCTATACGCTGCGCAATGCCGCAGGTGCCGAAGTGCGGCTTTGCAATGTCGGCGCGGCTGTCGTGTCGATTCTGGTTCCCGATCGTGACGGACATTTGGCGGATGTGGCGCTGGGTTACAAGGATTTCCGCAGTTATTTCGGCGATCCGGCCTTGTGCGGCAAAAGCATCGGCCGCGTGGCCGGTTGCATCGCTTACGGGACGATGCGGATTGACGGCGAAGAATACCGCTTGGATATAAACGGCATGGCCGGGCATCTCAACGGCGGTGTGAAGGGCTTCGCCGGGCGCTTGTGGGAGAGCCGTGTCGAAACCAACCGGGTCGTGATGTCGCTCTCTTCCGACGACGGCGATCAGGGGTATCCCGGTAATTTGCAGGTCGAGGCCGCTTTCGATTTCGACGAAGATAATGCGCTGGAAATAACTTATATCGCTCGAACCGACCGGACGACGCCCGTGAACATGGCCTGCAACCTGCTGCTCAATCTGGGCGGCGAGAGTAGCGGGTCGGTGCTCGACCACGAACTGCGG
>ERZ1027064.630-NODE-630-length-14599-cov-7.034585_pt1 | contig 14599 bp, 8 predicted proteins | sample MGYA00519422_ERZ1027064 | MGnify/ENA primary metagenome ERZ1027064 (study PRJEB26926, sample SAMN06164492) | human gut metagenome | biome: ENVO:00009003; feature: ENVO:2100002; material: ENVO:00002003 | host: Homo sapiens | place: USA | collected 2012 ... | reverse complement strand
GATCTACACAAGGCTATTCGTCGGCAGCGTCAGATGTGTATAAGAGACAGTGTATATTCGGAATAAAAGCTCTATATTTGTTGTATTGAATGTTCTGTCTAATGCAAATATACGAAATAACTTGTATATATTATCCAGTGTTCATGAACAGGCCTTTTGAGCCCTATTTTAGCTCTTGTGATTATTCTCGATGGAAAGGATTGAAATTACAAATAAAGGCAAGCAAAAAGCTATTAGGAGTTAAATATATTTTTGATAAGTTAACAAATGGAGCCTGAAAATAAGTGTGATAAGCCAGGTTCTCATGCGAAACAAAAACAAACAATAAATTTAAAAATTAAATTAAGATGAAAATTAAAAGTTTGATGTATGTCCTTATGGGGACAATGTTGGTTACTACTTCCTGCTCTGATAATGAGTTGGAAAAAGGTAACGATGGTTCGGGAACTGTTGACCCGGTAAATGCTTCTACACTTGTGAATGTATATTCCGATAAAAGTGGTTCTGAAGCGAGTCTGCTTGTGGGAGATGTATTAGTGAAAGATTCCCGTACTCTTACGTTGAATGTTCCTGCTGCTTGCGAGAAAGTGTATATGAAATACAATACAGTTTCGGGAACAGAGGCTACAAAAGAATTTGCTTTGTCTCCTGTTAGTCGTGGTGTAGATCAGAGTACTGGTTTCAATTTTGAAACAAACCGTCTGGCATTGGTAACTCTTGCGCTTCCTGAAGATGCAGTGCAGCCGACAAATGAAACGGACCAAGGCTATCTTTTCTATCATAACACAGGTGTGGTGATGTTCGAAGATGGTTGGCCTATTCAACTGGATTCATGGTATGATGAAGATTTCAACGATGTTGTATTCGAGTATGACTTGAAGGTGACTGAATGTCATAGTCAACAGATGATGGAGACTGTAGGAGGTAAAGAAGAATTGTTGTTGACTTTGGATGTTCGTGCTGTAGGTGGTATATACCCGACTGTGTTAGGTGTTGTACTGGATGGTTTGAAAAGCGAGTATGTTGATCGGATTACTGCAAGCCTTGTACTAAAAGGTGGTCAGGGAACAATGACAGACTTAGCTAAAGAGGAACTTTCTACAAAAAATATAGTGAAAGTTGAAAATAAAAATTGGAATTGGAGTAATGATACTCGCAAAGAACCGCGTTTCGCAATATTGACAGTGGATAAAGCACAAGCGGAAGGAACTGTTATTACACTGGATGGTTTAACTTCTTTGATGGATAATAATCAGGATATGTTTCAGGTAACACAAGGAAAAGTAAGAGAAGGACTACCTATGTTGCGTGCTGAAGTTAGACTGATTGGTAAAGAAGGATTAACTGGAGCTGAAAGAGATGCTCAGCTTGCAGCATTTAGAGAGTTGATTTTAGATACTAATAGACAGAATTTCTTTATTAAGGTGAACGGTGGTAAAGAAATACACATGAGGGGTTATGCACCGACTTCTGCTTACAAAGCAGAATATGAAGCATTGGTTGCGGGTGACACTACACTGGATGCAAATGTTTATTATTCAAATACCAAAGGTTCCACTTGGGGAGTTAAACTTCCGGTTGGCACACGTCATGCTTATGAACGTGTACCATTTAGAGAAGCATATCCTGATTTTACTAAATGGGTAGATAGTAAGGGTGCTTCAAACCAGAAATGGTATGAGAACTTTGTTGATGAAAAAACTATAAGATATTGGTAATGCAAATTATCAGTCAATACGTTATTTGAGATATTTTGTACAATTTGAACCCCTCTTTTTTCGAAAAGAGGGGTTTCTTTGTATTCGGAAGAATAATCTTTAAACTAATACCGTAATGACGAAGCGATTTTTTATAGGCTACAGTTTGATTACTTTTTTTCTCTTAAATAGTGTGGTGCTTTTGGCACAGCACAAAGCTTCTTTTGTGCAGCAATGGAAAATAGAAGATGCATCCCATGCTTTGCAAATAATAGAAAGTGCAGATACATTAGAATTGATAGTTCCGGACGGACTGACTATGTGGTATCGGCAACGATTGACGGGCGATTATGAAATAAGTTATCGTATTTGTATGGTGATGCAAGGTGGAAAGTATGACCGCTTGAGTGATCTGAACTGCTTCTGGGCTGCCAATGATCCTAAATACCCTGATGATCTTTTTGCCCGTAGTCAGTGGCGTGACGGCATCTTTAAAAACTATAACACATTAAACCTTTTCTACGTTGGATACGGAGGAAATGATAATTCAACGACCCGTTTCCGTCGATACAAAGGAGAATATTATGGAGTGGCAGATGACAAGGTGAAACCTTTATTGAAAGAATATACCGATGCCTCTCATTTACTCGTCCCCAATCAATGGTATGAGATTCGGATTCGAGTGGAAAAGGGAATCACAACTTATTCTGTGAATGATGAAGAGTTGTTCCGCTATACCCTTGCGGGTAGTGAAGGTGACGGACACTTCGGTTTACGTCTTTTGCAGAATCACGTACTCTTTACAGATTTTAGAGCGACTATACTTTGACTTATATACTGAAAACCTAATAAGACTATATTTCCATGATGAAACAACCTTTTACTAAATTTGGAGTGACAACTCTGTTTTCTCTTTTGTGCTCAGCATTCCTTCATGCGCAAGTTGTAACAGATGAGCGGATGTTTTCTTTTGAAGAACCGCAAATACCGGATTGTATCACCGCTACCCATTCCCGCCTGTCGGTATCTGATCTGCATTATAAAGATGGAAAACATTCGTTGGAATGGACATTTGAACCGGGTGGAATATTGGAACTCAAGAAAGACCTGAAGTTTGAGAAGAAAGATCCGACCGGCAAGGATTTATATCTTTCGGCTTTTATTGTGTGGGTTTATAATGAAGTTCCCCAAGATGCGACCATTGAGTTTCAGTTTCTGAAAGACGGCAAACGATGCACATCTTTCCCTTTTGGTATTAATTTCAGTGGTTGGCGTGCCGCATGGGTTTGCTATGAACGTGATATGCAAGGCACACCGGAAGAAGGCATGAATGAACTCCGGATTATTGCTCCAAATTCAAAAGGAAGCCTTTTCATCGATCATTTGATTACGGCTACTAAAGTTGATGCACGTCAACAGACGGCCGATCTGCAAGTTCCTTTTGTCAATGCCGGGACCACTAACCATTGGCTGGTTGTCTATCAACACTCGCTTTTGAAACCGGATATTGAATTGACTCCTGTAGACGATAAGCAAAGAGCAGAAATGCAACTGTTGGAAAAGCGTTTTCGTGATATGATCTACACGAAAGGAAAAACGACTGATAAAGAAGTAGAAACCATCCGCAAGAAATATGATTTCTATCAGATAACTTACAAGAACGGCCAAGTATCGGGAGTACCTATTTACATGGTACGTGCTTCAGAAGCTTATGAACGGATCATACCAAACTGGGATAAAGATATGCTGACTAAAATGGGAGTGGAAATGCGTGCTTATTTCGACCTGATGAAAAGAATTGCCGTTGCATATAATAATGCGGCAAATCCGGTGATTCGGGAAGAAATGAAGAAGAAGTTCTTAGCAATGTACGATCACATAACCGATCAGGGGGTAGCTTATGGTAGTTGTTGGGGAAATATCCATCATTATGGCTATAGTGTTCGCGGTCTGTACCTGGCATATTTTCTGATGAAAGATGTGCTTAGGGAAACCGGGAAACTTCAGGAAGCCGAACGTACGTTACGTTGGTATGCGATTACTAACGAAGTATACCCTAAACCGGAAGTTAATGGAATTGATATGGACTCTTTCAATACACAGACCACAGGACGCATTGCCAGCATTTTAATGATGGAAGATACACCGGAAAAACTACAATATCTCCGGTCTTTCTCCCGTTGGATTGATTTTGGTTGCCGTCCTGCATTGGGATTATCCGGTTCGTTTAAAGTAGACGGAGGTGCTTTCCATCATCGAAATAACTATCCGGCTTATGCTGTGGGCGGACTCGATGGAGCAACCAATATGATCTATCTTTTCAGCCGGACGGAATTTGCTGTTTCCGAGTTAGCTCATGAAACAGTGAAAAATGTACTGTTGACCATGCGTTTCTATTGCAATAAGCTGAACTTCCCTCTTTCCATGTCCGGTCGTCATCCAGATGGAAAAGGTAAACTGGTTCCTATGCATTTTGCTATGATGGCTTTAGCCGGTTCTCCCGATGGAAAGGAGGAATATGATAGTGAAATGGCTTCTTCTTACCTCCGTCTGATTTCAGACCCAAGTATTGAAAATGACTCTCCTGAATATATACCTAAGGTTTCAAATACTGAAGAACGTAAGGTGGCAAAACTTCTTATAGAGAAAGGTTTCCGTCCAGAGCCGGACCCGCAGGGAAATATAGCGATGGGATATGGTTGCGTCTCTGTCCAACGTCGTAGTAACTGGTCGGCTGTGGCACGCGGACATTCCCGTTATCTATGGGCGGCAGAGCATTATCTGGGAGCAAATCTATACGGTCGTTACCTGGCACACGGCAGTTTGCAAATATTGACTGCTGCACCGGGACAGACAGTAACTCCCGCCACTAGCGGCTGGCAGCAGGAAGGTTTTGACTGGAACCGTATTCCGGGAGTGACATCTATTCATTTGCCATTGGAGCAATTGCAGGCTAAGGTGCTCAATGTGGATAGTTACTCTGGAATAGAAGAGATGCTTTACTCCGACGAGGCTTTTGCCGGTGGTTTGTCTCAACAGAAGATGAATGGTAATTTCGGAATGAAGTTACATGAGCATGATAAGTACAACGGATCACATCGGGCACGTAAATCTTACCATTTCATCGATGGAATGATTGTCTGTCTTGGTTCGGATATTGAAAATACAAATACGGAGTTCCCGACAGAAACGACTATCTTCCAATTGGCAGTTACTGATAAAGCAGGGCATGATTATTGGAAAAATTATCAAGGAGATAAGAAAGTATGGGTGGACCATTTGGGAACGGGTTATTATGTTCCAACTCCCATCCGGTTTGAGAAGAACTTTCCTCAATACTCGCGAATGCAAAATACAGGAAAGGAAACAAAGGGTGATTGGGTTTCTTTGGTTGTAGATCATGGAAAGGCACCGAAAAACGGAAGTTATGAATACGCTGTTCTGCCTCAGACGAATGAAACTCTGATGAAGAAATTTGCAAAGAAGCCCACTTATAAGGTATTACAGCAAGACCGGAATGCACATATTGTAGAGTCCGTTTCCGAACAGATCATTTCTTATGTGTTGTTTGAAACTCCTGAAACGACATTGCCGGGTAGTTTATTACAACGTGTGGATACTTCCTGTCTGGTTATGATTCATAAAGGATCTGCTGATAAGATTAAGTTGACGGTGGCACAACCGGATTTAGCTTTGTATCGCGGTCCAAGCGATGAAGCGTTTGATAAAGATGGGAAACGCATCGAACGTAGTATCTATTCACGACCATGGATTGAAAATGCCAGTAGTGAAATACCTGTGACTGTAACGATAAAAGGGCAATGGAATGTAGAAGAAACTCCGTTTTGCAAGGTGATTTCTTCTGATAAGAAGCAAACAGTTTTGCAGTTCAGTTGTAAAGATGGTGCTAGCTTTGAAGTGGAGTTAAGGAGATAAAAGTCAGACAATAGGAGATCATTTGCTTTTCCTGATAGGGGAACACTAGTTTCTCTTGGAGAAACCATAGTTTCCATGCCGTTGAAACTATTGTTTCTCGGTGCTGAAACTACAGTTTCCCAATGCTGAAACTTTAGTTTCCCGGTACGAAACCTTTGGTTTCAAGCCTTGAAACTAAAAGTTTCCCCACGAGAAACAAAGGTAATGCATTCATGAAATAAATAGGATTGCCTGGAGCTTCCAGAGTGAATACCTCCGCGTTGTGAAATGTAGTTTATCTGTTTCTGGTGACAGCATTATTGTTGTCACACTGCTGTCACCTATTGCTGTCACGGTGTTAATTGTTAATAATCAAACCGTTAAGCAGCAATCGGTGACAGATATATAATTAAAATAATTGTATAGAGAGGTTAGAACATAAACATGGCAACGGCAACAATACGGTTGTTACATACGGCATGGGTATCTTGAATTTTCCCATTGGACGTATTGAGCGAACCATACCATGCAGAGCTTAATGTATATTCCAACCCGAATTTCCAGTGGGGGACATTGTAGGTCAGTTCTGCTCCTGCCGTAACTAATTGGTTAAGGTCTGTTCCTGTTCCATAAAGTTTTGCATCATTTCCTTTGGGAGCATATAGTGCATCACTTGTTCCCAGATTCTTGGCATAGCCTACGAAGATTCCCGGCTTCCATTTCTGTCCGTAGACAACGTTGAACCAAGAGCTGGAGAAACGTATCGGAGTATATTCTTGTTCTCCCGTTTGTTCGTTGACAGACTTGATCCCGAATCCACCCAAACCGGAAGCTTGTGTCAGATTGGATCCTAATACACTCTTCGCAGCGATGAACCAGTCTTTGTTGGTGTATTTCACATGAGCTTCGTATGAAAGAGTTGTGATGCGTTCGTCTACCTTGTATTTATCTGTATTTACTATAGACTCCGTACGTGGTTTCAATGATAACAACTCAATGCCTACGCCGGCCAGCAAACCGCCATTCTTATAATCAGCTCCGACATAAAATTCGGGAATACAGCTTTGCTTCAGATACTTATGTGTTTTCCCTTCCGGTCCTTGTGAAGTATATTGTGATTGCCACACTGCGGCTCCGGTAAGTTGGAAATTCTTGTTTGTATAGCGATAACGAATTTGTGGCGCACGGCTGAAAGGCTGAAACGGTGCTCCTACGGAGAGATTAAGAATCTGCGGAGACACATCTCCGAATAAGGGATGCCAGTTCTGTCCGAGTAATAAAGCTGATTTTCCCCAATCCAGATTCAAATAAGCATGACGAAGGCGAATGACCGAATAAGAAGTGCCTGTGCCGCGGAAGTCGACTTCTACTTTGGCAGATGTCTTGGCTGTTCCCAGTTTTGGACCGGCAACGTCTACTCCAAGGCGCGAATATAAAGTATAGAAGTTACTGTTGGGTGTTGAGTTCAAATCGTTCCCCTCCGGATCACGCACTTTGTCTTTTGGATACATATAAAACAATCCGTCTACGGTTTCTTCGTTAGCACGACTATTATAATAGAAGTCAGTACGAATCTGTCCATAGAATTTGAACTTGAAATCCTGCATTTGTGCGAAACTGCCTGATACGGTTATCAGACAAAGAAAGATTAGAATGTATTTTTTCATAATGTGCATGTTTGTAAACGGGCGCAAAATTACGTAAAATTACTGGTTATCAGTTCATCGTTGATTAAAAAAGGCAAGGATTGCCTGATTATATTTGTTGAGACTTGTGCTTTTATGAATTGCTTTCAGTAATTTTCTGTCTGCTTGCGGCATTAAATATTCCCAGAAAGTTTTCATTTTGTTCAGAAGTTGTTCGTCTCCTCCTTCCAACTGTTCTGCATATTGATTGTATACGCATTTGTGCATAGATTGCAATTTTTCTCTCATTTCATCGAACTCGAGTGCACGGTTTTGTCTATACTCCAAAGCTAATGCCGGGTTGGCAAGTAATCCCCGTCCTATCATAATTCCGGCTAGTCCGGGAAACTGTTCCTGAATGCGGTGAATATCTTCTACACTATTGATATCTCCATTATAGATGAGCGGATGCTTGCAGGCATTCTGAAAAGCCTCAAACGCTTTAAGGTCAACTTCTCCTTTGTATTGCTGTTTTCCCAAGCGGGGGTGCATAACCACTTGTCGCAAGGGTAGCTCATTGATAATCGGAGCCAGTTTCAGACATTCTTCCGGATCTTCCCAGCCCAACCTCATTTTGATGGAGAAACTTATTTGCGGATATTCTGTAATCAGGCTAAGTAACGTCTGAACTGCTTCGGGATAAGGAAGAATGCCGGAACCATTGTGGCGTTTAGCCAGCATAGGAAAAGGACATCCCATATTGATGTCGACTTCCTTATATCCCTTTTCAATGAATAGGGATAAGATTTTTTCTGCTTTTTCAAAAGAAGGGGCTATCAGTTGGGGAATCAGATGGGCTACCTGATTATTCCCGGGGTCGATTCCGCGGACATCTCTATGGCGGAATCCGCCTTTTTCGAGTCGTACAAATGGGGTATAATAAGTATCTATACCTCCGAAGCAGGCAGCATGAGCATTACGGTAAAACACTTCGGTGTAACCTTGTAATGGGGCAAAATGAATAGGAAGAGTCTTTGGCATTATTTTTATTTTTGTGCAAAGATACAGAAAAAGTAAAAGAGAGGAACCTCGCGGTCCCTCTCTTTCTGATGTTAAATTGATTAAAGTCTGATTTTTATAAACGTTTTCTATGATTGAAGGTTAGAAAAATTGGGGGATATATTTTTATTCTACAACGTTTATAGTCAGTTCACGTACTACTTGACCACCTTGATGGACGTAGTTTGCATTGTTGGCTACGAAAGTAGCGGTATATGTACCGGCCTCTTCATAGGTATGTGAGTATATCTCCAACGACTGCGAGATATTCTTAATCGCTACACCAGCGTCAGGATTGCAGGAACCATTGAGTAAGAGCGGTTCAGAGATTAGCCAACTATTTTTTAGTGTAGCTCCGGCAGCAGAGCTGGATACTATTATTTCCGTCGGTAAATTTGTTTTCCAGAATCCGGGGACACCGCCATCAACTGCTCCATACTCTCTGTCTTTAACTTTGTCCGATTGCTGGTCACTTTCATTATTTACAATGTTTAGTGGTGTGAAACCTAGATTTTTTGCATAGACAGTTTCTGATTTATTATTATTAAAAGCCAGTTCTATGCGTATATTGTTAAAGGAAAATTTAGGTTGTCTAACAGCACCATCCTGACCGCCTTTGTAATGGAAAGCAATGGTGATTTGCTTTCCAAGATAAGAAGCTAAGTCTTTAGTGTATGAATAGGATTTAGTATTGCTTTCTACTTTCACCGGCAATTCTTCTGTTGGTATTAAATATGTCCAGTCAAACCCTTCTACAAGTAGCTTATCTGCTTCGAAATTATTCTTGGCCATTCCCGGAAAATTGTCGGAAATGAAAATATCTAATGCAGTCTGTGGTGTATTTTTAGGCGGTGCATCATATTGGGCAACCATGTCGAAATTAATTTCACATTTTTCGATATCCTCTATTTTCATCTCTGTCCGATTGCGGAATTTATATTCATGGTCAATTTCTCCACTGAAGAATGTTATAAAATCAGGGTCACCATCGAAGCTGAACGTTACCGGACTTCCTTTCTTTACAGTAACAGTTTTGCCATCGAAGCTGACATTGCTGTCTGTCACCACACCAACTTCCATTGCTGTGTCTTCTTTTAATTCCTTGTCGCATGAAGCGAGACATAGTACGGCAAAAGCGATAGTCATCAAACTTTTATATATTGTCTTCATATCCTTTTCTTTTTAAAGTTAATAAGGGATTTACCAACCCGGATTATTCGTTTTGATAGCACCGTTTGATCCAATTTCATTGGCAGGAATCGGGAAATAGTTGTAAGACTTCGGAATATTGAAGTAAGTATATACATTGATTCCGAATTTCCAAGACTCATCAGCCTGTGCTTTGTCCACTTGTTCTTGCATCAGTTTGTAATAGTCTCCCCAACGGATCAGATCGAAACGGCGTGTGTACTCGAAGCAGAGTTCCATTGCACGTTCGTCTTTGATAGCTTTGCGGAAGCTCTCTTCATCCAGATTTGTTGCAAGTTTTTTGATTCCTGCACGTTCTCTTACTGCATTGATACATTCATACGCCAAATCATTAGGACCATGGTTGACTTCATTTTCAGCTTCTGCAATCATCAGCAGAATGTCAGAGTAGCGGAGAAGAGGGAAGTTGATGGAAGTATCGTTCTTGCTCTTCTTGTCTGCTTCATATTCTCTACGATATTTGGCAGCAGCTCTGTTGCGGTTCTTATTGGCATCGTTCTTCGATTCACGATCACCGTAAGTAGACCCCGGCTCTGTTTCACCATAGCTGAAGGACTTGTCCCAGTATTGTTGTTTCACTTCATCTCTTTTTCCCTTTACAAATTCACGACCGTCCACCGGAGTACCTTCTCCTGCTGACTGGGTGTAAGTGAATGGAGCAATATTCCAGTTGCAACGGTCAATGTCATCGTTTGCTTCATATAATTCCAGCAGTTTAGGAGTATTCCAGATAAAAGCGTATGCATAGCCCGGATCACCTTTACCAGTGATGGATGCTTTGGAAGAAAGGTCCTTACCCTGAATGCCGATAATATTACCGATTCGACCTTCTGCACGTACATCCGTCGAACGGTTACCTGCAAATTCTACTTCCCAAATACTTTCATTAGCCTTGGCACCATCCTTATTGAGAGCAGTGTTATACTTATCAGAACAAATGTCGATAAAGAAGTCCCAATATTTGGCAGTTAGTGAATGACCCTCATTCTTGACTAACTGTGCATAGTAACTTGCTTTTTTGAAATATTCTGTAATCTCGGCACTAGTCGTGTTGTTAGCCAAACCCACTTCCTTGTCACGTTTAGGTTCACCGGCCCGGAACATATATACACGCGCCAACATTCCCCAAGCAGCCGATTTGGAAACACGTCCCGGTAAATAGTTCAAATCTTGAGCAGATTTGAGATCCTCGGCAGAACCATACATCTCTTTGATGATAAAATCATAAATCGTCTGTTTGTCCGTACGTGGAATGGAGAGGTTATAGGCATCTTCTGTAGAAGTAGTCTTGAAAGGTACATCTCCCCAACATTCTACCAAAGTAAAATAATAGAATGCGCGTAAGAAACGGGCTTCGGCTTTGTACTGCTTGCGGGTATCGTCGTTCATATCGGGCACTGCATCAATATTTTCCAGGAAAATATTGGCTCTGTTGATGCCGGAGTATAATGTGTACCACAATGCTGCAACGGCCGGATCACTTGTGTTGGCATTGTTACAGATCAACCCACTTTTGTTAGGTCCGCGGTTGGCACCACCATAGTGTCCCAGATCGTCACCTCCTACAAGGTATAAGAACTCATTTCCGTAGAAGGAACTTTGTCCCAGAATGGCATAGGTTCCTGTCAGCCAAGAGGTAGCGTCCGCTTCATTTTTGAAGAAGTTTTCAGGAGTGGTGTATGTCGGGTCTTTTTCCAAGAAATCGCAGGAAGTCAGGTTAAGTCCGACAAGAAGTGATATGATGATTATTTTTATTGTTTTCATATACGTAATTGTTTGAAGGATGATTGATTAGAAACCTAAGTTTATACCAAAACTGATAGAGTAGGCTCTCGGATAAGCGGAGAAGTCCAGTCCCGGAGTCAGTGCGCCTTCACGGATAGATACTTCCGGGTCATAACCGGAATACCCTGTACATGTCCATAGATTCTGACCGGCAACGAATACGCGTGCATTGTCTATCTTCCATTTCTTGGTCAGTTGTTTCGGCAGTGTATATCCTAAAGACACGGTCTTCAGACGAAGGAACGAACCATCTTCGATAATACGTGTAGAGAACACTTTGTTAGAACCGGAGTCGGTAGCTCTCGGAATATTACTTTCCGGATTTTCCGGTGTCCAGCGGTCTGCGTAACTTGCGTATTGGTTCAAGTCACGTGTTTTATTGCTGTTCTCGAAGAACAGGCGGTTGGCATTCAATACATCGTTTCCATACGACCATTGGAAGAAGATGCTCAAGTCAAATCCTTTGTATTCGAAATTGTTGGTAAATCCGCCTGTATGTTTCGGCATACCGTTACCGATCATAGTACGGTCGTTATCGTCAATGATACCGTCACCATTCAGGTCTGCGTATTTCGGCATACCCGGTTGTGTGTTACTTTCGGAAGAGAAATACGGAACATTGCGTTTCAGTGTATATGTATCACCCACTTTGTCGAAATCTTCGTATTTGTATGTACCTTCGTAGATGAATCCGTACATCATTCCCATCGGATAACCCACTTTGGCAATGTAGCTGTATTGAGAGTTATAGTTCTGGTCAAATTTGGCTGCACTCAACAGAGAAGATTGGTTTTCGGCCAATTCTAATACTTTGTTCTTGTTGAATGCGATATTAAAGTTAGTAGTCCATGAGAAATGACGGTTCTTGATATTGGTCGTGTTCAATGTGAACTCGATACCTTGATTGCGTACCTTTCCTACATTCTTCATGGCACTGAAATAACCGGAAGAGGTGGGAAGTGCAGTATTCAGCAACAAATCACGAGTCGTTTTACGATACCAGTCTACGGTTAATCCGATGCGTTCGTCCAGGAAGCCTAAGTCCAGCCCTAGGTTCCACTGTTCGGTAGTCTCCCATTTCAGTTTTCTGTTTCTTAAGGAAGTGGGCACTGTACCTACACTTGTCAGGCTGTTTTCGAACGGATATACACCACTCGGTAGGCTACCGATCGAAATAAAATCTCCGACTTTATCTTTTAATATCTGATATAAAGCATACGTATCATACTCGCCTACACGGTTGTTACCGGTCAATCCCCAGCTTACTCTTAATTTACCGGAAGAAACAACAGATTTCAATGGTTTCATGAAATCTTCTTCCATGAATCCCCAAGCCAATGAACCGGAAGGGAAATAGCCGAAACGGTTATCACCACGGAATTTGGAAGAACCGTCGGAACGGAAAGAAACCGTTGCATAATACAATGATTTATAGTTGTAGTTCAAACGTCCCAGGAAAGAAAGCATAGACCAGGAACTCTTTAATGATTTGGTCGTACTGGGAGTTCCTTCACTCATTCCTGCCATCCCGAGTGCTTCGTTTGGAATTTGCACTGTCTTGTATGAATAGTATTCATAGTCGGAATTTTGCAGAGTTACACCTACCATACTATTAAAGAAATGCTTCCGTTTGATATTGGTCTGATAGGTTAGAATATTTTCGTTCAACCACGTTGCACGTTGAGAATGGTAGATTTCTGCATTCACCTTATCGGATGATTTCGGATTACCATAACGAGTTTTCGAGTTGTTGAATGTTTCCCCTTTGCGGGTATCGAACGTGTAACCGCCGGAAACTTTCAACTTCAATCCTTTGATAAATTCATATTCTGCAAATCCGTTGAACTGGATATAGTTCGCATACGTCTTGCGATATTCGTTTTTCAAAGACATGATAGGGTTGAAACGATAGTCGTTGGTATTGTTTATCGCGTCGTCCATGATGTTATCCATCAACGAGTTTAATGGTCTGTCCGGTTCGGTCACAGGGCGATATCCCCATACACTATAGAACAGGTTATTCATACCACTGTATGAGTTCTGGGAAGGAGAACCACCGGTAGTTGTAGTACTGGAATAGTTGGTCGTCAGATAGATTTTCAGTTTCTTCTTTTGGATGGTAGTACCCATACGGCCTTGTACACGTTTGTAGTTTGATTCCAACAAGATACCGTCCTGGTCATAATAAGATAAAGAAGCATTGTAGCGAACTCCTTCCGAACCACCGGTCAGGCTGACATTGTGGCTTTGCATCCATGCGCTGCGGAAGATTTCATCCTGCCAGTTATATTGCGGGATATTTCTATAATCTTCCAGTCCCCATTTCTTACCGTCATAATTCATGAAGTAGGTAGTTTCCATATCTTTGGGACTACGTTCTGCCTGTAGTTTGACGAATTCATAGGCATCCATCATCGGGATCGTTTTGGTGATATGCTGAATACCGAAACTTCCGTCGTATTTAATTTTAGGTTGGCCGATTGTTCCTTTCTTGGTTGTAATCATCACGACACCGTTGGCACCACGGGCACCGTAGATAGCGGTAGCAGAGGCATCCTTCAGGAAGTCGAGTGACTCGATATCGTTCTGATTAATGGCTGCGGCTATGGAGGGGTCTTCCACCGGGAAACCGTCAATGACATAAAGAGGAGAGTTGTCCTGTGTCAAAGAGTTGTTACCACGGATGACGATGTTCATCTGTCCGCCCGGCATACCTTCGCCCGAACTTACGTTGACACCGGCAATACGTCCGCCCAATGTCTCGCCGAAAGAAGCAGTCGGAGTGCTAAGTAGTTCCGCCATACTGGCTTTGGCAACAGAGCCAGTCAGATCCTTCTTGCGTATCTCCTGATAGCCGACTACTACCACTTCGTCCAATGTCTTTGTGTCTTCCTTTAATGTGATAACCATTGGCTTTTGAGTGTCCACCTTCATTTCTACTGTGACATAACCAATGAAAGAAATAACCAATATCGAATTTTTATTGGGCACGTTAAAAGCAAATTTACCGTCAAGGTCAGTGATTGTTCCTTGCGAAGTACCTTTTACCTGGACACTGGCTCCCGGCACTCCTTCTCCTAAGTTATCCTTCACTGTACCTTTAACAAGTACCTGTGCAAGTACAAAAGAAACAGAAAACAGGATCAGTCCGATGGAGGAGAGCATCCTTTTTCTAGTTTGAGTGGATAAATGTTTTTTCATATATTAAAAATTAAGTGATTTTATTGAATCTACGCTTGCAAAGATAGATGGATTGAATATTCTAATATCTGTCTCTTATACACATCTGACGCTGCCGACGAATAGCCT
>ERZ1027064.626-NODE-626-length-14635-cov-5.497462_pt1 | contig 14635 bp, 10 predicted proteins | sample MGYA00519422_ERZ1027064 | MGnify/ENA primary metagenome ERZ1027064 (study PRJEB26926, sample SAMN06164492) | human gut metagenome | biome: ENVO:00009003; feature: ENVO:2100002; material: ENVO:00002003 | host: Homo sapiens | place: USA | collected 2012 ... | reverse complement strand
ATCCTCAATATCATCAAAGTCTTTAATAAGACAGTTAGTAAGATTATGCTGGTCAATAAATTGAATATTTTCAGGTATGTCACTTTCAGTAAATAAAGAATTATAATTCTTTGGGTTGAATATTTTTTCTAATTTTACGCCGGTTAAATCTAAGTATTTCTTTTCAACATCCTTTAACGCATTAATAGCCAGACCTACATTTTCTATATTTATTAGAAAGGAATCACTTAAATAACCAAATTTATATTGAGAATTACATAATAAATAATCAAAATCTATAGCCGCACAACTACGTTCCAGAATATCTTTTTGCCCATATTCTGATATATAGTACTCTGCCCCTTTCTGATAATTATTTTTTTCAGTTTTTATAAATCTTTGATGTTCTAAATCCCTAATGAGTTTATCATACAAGTCTTTTAAATCCGTTAATACTAAAGCCTTATAGTTTTTAAATTTGGACATATCCGGCTTTAATTCATCAGAATCGAATGATTTTTCATATCGTTTTAGCATTTTTTCAAAATTCTTACGTAATTCATCCAACATATCTTGTTTAGCTCTATCCACAGCCCTCTGTTTTTCGATTTTTTCAGTGACAGCATCAGCTTTAGCCTGTAACTTTTCCAATTTTTGCAGGGAAAGTTTCTTTTTACGAGTTATTAGTAAAACAGCTTTAGAGCCAAGAGCTTCTGCCACAAGAGGTTCCGTTATAACAGACCGCCTTAATCTTTCTCGTGCAGAAGAAATTGCTTCTCGTTTTTCTTGCCTTGCAATTTGTATATCATATTTCCAATCCTGTATCTTTGTTATTAAAGTTTCAACAGTATGTGATATTACTGATGAAATCTTCTGTAAAAATGATGATTCTTGATAAAGTGAATCATAGTCTGAAGTAATATATCTTTCTTCTTCTTTTGTTTTGTACTTTGTTTCTGATACAACCTTTGCTTTTGTTTCAACTTTGACTTTCGTTACCGTGTCTTTCAAAGTATCAGAGACGCTTTTCCTATCATTTAATACTTCATGTATATTATCAAATAAAGACTTTAACCCGCCTAGGAATTCGTTCTCAGGCTCTAAATTTTTAAACTCCATAAATGCAACAAGCGGTTTCTCAACAACTGGCAGCTTGGAAGACTTTTTATGTTTAAAAGATTTTATTAATAATATTTTTTTAACCGGATTAATTTTAATCATTTTTTTTGTCCCTAAATTCAACTGAATATCCAAGCCAGTTTCTTTCATCAAGCCATTTTGCCTGACAGCCTATTTTTGCATTAATTAAATCTACAACACCCCAGAATGACTTTTGTTTTAGTCTATTGGCTTCTGCCTGCCTGTCAATTTCTTCAAGATATATTCGAATTCTATCAGCAGCTTCTACAGACATTTTGATATCGCCGTTCCAAATCTGCTGTGTATAATAATCAAGATATGATTGAGGAGATGTGTACCTGCAATTCCATTTCCGTTGGAAAATATCACTATAATTAACTGTTTCTACAGGTCTCCAATACAGCCATCTATCAGGAGTTAAAGCATCACATATATCGTGTGTAGCACGTTCTGCCATGAATTCAACTAAGCCGCCACGTTTCGGGTCACACAAAGAATAATCTCCAAGTTTAAATCTCGTAATTAACCTTCCAACGGAGGTCGGAATTTGCATTGTACTTAATATTGGCAGTACGACATCAGGATTACGTCCTTGCTTTCTTATGTTATTTTTATGCGCAGAGTGAGCAAATTCATGTACAAAAGTACAGGCTGGATGAAGGCTTGAATACTCATTAAAAATCAAACCTCTTGCAGATTTAGCATTTTTTTTCAAAGCTTCCATATTTTCAAAACAATGCATATCAGAATTAAAAGTAACAACGTCGGTAATTCGATTAAAAAAGCCATAATCTGATATATTATTTAAAGATACAAAATTTATTGCTTTTGGCAGACATGATTTTCCATACAATTTTTGAAAGAGCCAGACAACCTTTTCAGAACATTCTGCTACAAATAAACTTCCGTTAAAATTTGTTTTTATGTTCTTGCGTGCAAGAGTACGTTCAACTTCGCTTAAACTGCTTTTGAATGACGGTGCTGCATTTGTTTTCTTTTTCTGTATATTATTCCCTGAAAGGACGGAATATCCGGTTATTTGACTTACTTTCATATTCCAATTCCTTATATAAACTGTCTCTTGCCTTCGGGAAGCTTACCACGCATCTGTTCAGAGAATGAGGCTTTTTGAGGAATAACTCCTGACTTAACAATATTATAACCTATTGTTACACCCGATACTTTATATGGGCGGTTTCCATATTCCTCATATATAACAAATTTTTCTTCAGTTTTTTTACACCCTCTACCCGGATATACATCTGTAACGACACCTGTTCTAAATAGTCTGCCGTCTTTATAAAATTTACCTTTGAGCTCTTGCCCACTGCGATTATACACAATTTCCTCATGTATAATTCCATCAATAAATCTTGTTGTTTCTTTTTCTCTGGCTAGAGATTTTGTAATACGCGATACTGAGCCTGTGAATTTCTTATCTGTACCTTTTATATAAGCAATGTGATTTTTTATTTCTACACCATTTTTTTCTAATGCTTCTGCAAAAGATACAACCCTGCCTTTTTTAATTCCAATTGTTGCAGCTGCAATTGTTGCTAAACAGCCGAGAACACGGCATAATTTGGCTTCCTGACCAGTTTCTTGGGACAGTTTTGAATCTTTTTTAATAGTTTTAGAATTTTTTTGTGCCTGATAATTTGTACTAATAGTCGGATTGATAATTAACATACACACTCCACTCATTTTCATGCGGAGTATACAATAAAAGCACCACAATTGCAATATATAGGGCATACTTATAGTTTGTACAATGAACAAATCTAATTGTTTATAACTTTCATATTATATTTTCTCTTAATCTATTAATCATACAAAATCCACCCTTCCTCGCCTTTAGGAATATCTCCGCGCATTTGTTCAAAAAATGAACCCTCATTAGGTATTCTTCCGGTTCTTATAGGCATAGGATATCCGTCCTTTTCTCCATACTCATAATAGATGACATTGTGCCTTGTCCAGTCACCACGAGTGTAGTTAATAGAAGCACTGCGATAAAGCTTGCCATTTTTATAAAGACAGCAACAAATTTCCTCTCCGCGAAAATTATAGTAGAGCTCTTCTGTAATTCGCCCGTCAACAAAATTTACTACTTCTTTCTCCATACCTAATGACATAGAATTACGCTTGACAGTTCCTGTAAATTTTGTATCTGTTCCCTTAAAATACGGTACATTATTTTTCAATTCTACACCGCTTCTTTCAAGCGCCTTTTCAAATGGTTCTGCTGCATTTTTCTTAAGCCATATGGCACCTGCTGCAACAGCAGCAAGCCCGGCCAGAGTAAGAGCCAGTTTTACTTCTTTGTGTGATTTCTTTGGTTTATCAGCATTCGTTTTTTGAAATCTTAAGCTGTTTTGTGATTGAAAATTTACATTGGCAGTTGGATAAATACCTAACATATGATTTCCTATTTACAGTTTATTTTGAACCTTTTACATCCTTTAATTCTATATAATCTGGAATATCTTTTCGCATTTGTTCAAACATAGATGCATCATGACGAAGTTTTCCGTTTTTTATTACGTTCCAATTATTATCATATTCTTGATATCCAACAAAGTCGCAGCCTCTATAGCAAGTTGCACTATGAACAGAACGAAATAATTTACCATTTTTGTAGAAATTACCTTCTAATTCTCGTCCTTTAAAGTCATACCAGAGCTTTTCGCTGATAACTCCGTCAACATAACTCGTTATTTCTTTTTCTCTGCCAAAGGATTTGGAATTTCGTTTTATTGAACCAGTAAATTTTTTATCTGTTCCTTTTATATAAGCAATATTCTTCCTTAATTCTAATCCATTTTTTTTCCAGAGTTTTGTTGAAATTTGTAAAAGAATTTTTCTTAAGCCATATTGTGCCTGCTGCAACAGTTGCAAGACCAGCAAGCGTAAGACCAAGTTTAACGGCCTGATTTGAATTCTGTGTTTTGTTTGAAACTTGAACAGCCGGCTTTACTTTGATTTGTGATTGAAAATTTACTGCGATTGTTGGATTGATAATTAACATACACACTCCAATCGTTTTTCATGCGGAGTATACAATAAAAATACCACAATTGCAATATATATGGCATACTTATAGTTTGTACAATGAACAAATCTAATTGTTTATAACTTCATACAGAGCGTTTACCACAGCCGGATCCCATTTAACACCAGCCTCATCTTTTATAATTGCAAGCGCTTGTTCTTTTGGCATTGCATCACGGTACGAACGGTCTGAGGTCATTGCTGTATATGCATCTGCAACCGCAATAATTCTTGAACCAAACGGGATAGAGTTACCCTTCAAGCCCTCAGGCTCGCCTCTGCCGTCCCAGCGTTCTTTATGATAGTGAATATATGGAATAACCTCTGATAAGAAGTTTATGTTCATCAACAGATTTACACCAACATTTGGATGGTTTTGAAGTTTTTCCCATTCTTCCTTGGAAAGCTTGCCCTTATTTGCAAACAAAGATTCCGGAAGAGTAATCTTACCGATATTCTGCAATAAACCTGCATAGTAAATCAAATCCGTTGTCTTTTCATTCAAATTAAGCTGCCTGCATAACTTCTTTGATAAATCAGCAGTGTTCTGTGAATGAGCAACTTTGTACTGGCCTTTTTCATCAACTGCTTTTGCCAGTTTTTCAACAAACGCCTGCTGCTGTATTCCCAAATCGCCTATCAAAGCTGTAAGCTCAGCTCTTTTGTGCTGGAGTTCTTCTGCAAATACAGTATCTTCATTAATCAAAGCTTCTGTTTCTTCAATGGTCTTCTGAAGGTGCATTGATGTTCCAAAAAGCCGGCCGATAGTTTCAAGAAGATTCATATAAGCACGCTTTATCATCTTTTCTTTATAATTTTCTATTACAATTACCCCGACAACATGTGCATTATTATGCATTGGAACAACCGCAATAGATTTCACATCATATTCCTTAAGCTCATACTTAGGGATAAAATTATCAATCTTAGAAACATCTTTAATCTGCACTTTTTCAAGCGTATTGAATGATTTTACCACAATTGATTTATCGTCAGAAGAATATCCTAATTTTTTCGCATAAATATCTTCATCAAAATCAATTGAAGAACCAACAAGCCCTAAAAGCTTATTTTCAAAGGTCAAACCCTTGGTAAATTCACCGGTAAGATAGATATGACAGGCATCTACATCAAGTATCTGCGTAAGAGTTTTGGCTATCGAATTATAAACTACATACTCATCCTGAGAGTTGAAACCTAAAACACAAAGTGTATTATCAAGAGAATAGATTGATATTAATTCTTTAAGCTGTGATTTAAGCCTTGTTGTCTTATCCTTGACATCTTTCCCGATTTTATTAGCCAAATCCTCGGAAATTAAATATTCAGATATAAAGTCGCCAATGTTAAGTGCAAAAATCTCCTCAAGAGGATCATCTTCCATTAAATCAAGAGAGCGGCTGAAAAGTGATGCACCCATTTCTTCTTTATCTGTCATAATTTTCCTTCCTTGTGTACTACGTACGTAACCATTGGTCGGCAGACATTTGTTATAATACAAGTTTATTCAGGTACTACAGGTCTGCCTCTTTCATCAAGCTACCTACTTACTTGTATATTTTATATAACGGCATAATTTTCAAAAACTTTAATGTTTTTTTAAAATTTTATACTTTAGTTGTAGAAAAGTTATACTAACTATTGAAAATTAACGGTTTACACCCTTTACAATACTTAATATTTAATACTCCCCCGATAGAATTATTGATTATATGCCATGCTTAAGTTATTCTTATCAAAGAGAGGCTTCAAGAGGAGAAGGTAATGACTGTTATTGAAAAAATTAACGAAATTAATGACATTATTAAAGAAATTTTTGATTTTACACAGACTAATGAAAAGGTAAAAACTGACTTTGATGAATATCTTGCAACGATAGGGGCAAGAAATATTTCACTAAATCAGATGGAAAAAATCTTTCTGCCATACATTTTTGAACGCAGAATTGACAACAAATCTATTTTAGAAATGTTTAGAGAAGAAAAAGGTTCATCTCCTGCCGTAGAAAGCTTTATAAAGGCTCAGGCCTCAATTTTTGAGATAAAGAAAATACTGAAAAACGGATTCGAGCTCTATAATTTAATAAATGAAAAAACATATAAAGTTCTCTCTTTAACGAAGATGACAAGCTTCCGCGGGATTTATGCAGGACAATACATTGCTGCAAGGATATTTGAACTCGATGGAGAGTATTATCTAATTGAAATTTCAAGCGTTCTTTCTCACTCGCAAAAAGAAGAAGCATGCCGGTATGCAGTTATGAAACTTGTTCACACTCCAAGAATGCTTTATTACGATAATCCCGAGAAAGAAGAAGAGATTAAAGCTACAGTCGCTGAAATGTACCAGAAATTTATCAAAACTTTTGATAAAGATATAATTCTTACAACCAATAAGCATGCTGATGACATAATAGGAGCTTTTAATGAAGGCGAAGATGTAGATTTGTCAGATAAAGGCTGTGATATCAGCGAATTCAAATTCTTCCACGTAAAAGAACTGGATAATAATTACTCTAATTTCTTAGAAAATTCAATGGGCGGCTTTGCATCTCACAACGAAACTTACGACGTTGCAGTAATTTTTGATGAGAAAAACGGACTTTATGCAATACCTTTCTTTGAAACTTTCTGCAAAGTTTTTGAAGACAAAAATTCTGTTGAAAATGCAAAAGCCTGTGTTGAATACTTCTTAACAAATGATTCAATCCCGAATACAATTCTTGACAGAGTTTCGACAAAATACCCTAACTTTATGGAAGTTATCAACGAAATTATGGGTACAAATTACAATTACGAAGAACTGATTAAAACGTACAAATCAGAATATCTTAATAATAAGATTTATTCGTCCGCAACAATTCTGTTCTGCTCAAAAGCGTTCTCAGAAATATTTGAATATATTTCAGAACCAAAACCGGCAGCACCTGTTATTACGGAGAAAGTTGGACGAAACGACCCTTGTCCGTGCGGAAGCGGAAAGAAATTCAAAAACTGCTGCGGCGGGGTAAAGGGGTAAATGAAGTTGTGAAGTCTTGACAAACCAACTACTCCGCCGGATGGAAAGGGGTAAATAAAGTTTGGAGGCCTGACAAAATAACTACTCCGCCGGATGAAAAAGGATAAATGAAAGAAGGCGGGTGACTTAAAAAGTAACCCGCCTTTAAAAAACTTTGTTAAAAACGACTAAGCACGTTTGCTGCCAGTAACAGCAATTTGATGTCTGCCTTTAGCACGTCTTCTGTTCAAAACTTCCTGACCGCCTGGAGTTGCCATTCTAGCTCTAAAACCACTTACATGCTGTCTTTTAATCTTTGTTCCTTCTAGTGTACGTCTCATTGTTCTATTCCCTTTTCAGCTAATTTTACTTATGATGTGTTCATGCTATCCAAAACATGATTTTTAGTCAAGTACTACGTACGTAGACCCATTATCGGTGAACAATAACAACTTCATTTACCCCTTTTTTATCCGGCGGAGTAGTTGGTTTGTCAAGACTTCACAACTTCATTTACCCCTACTACCGGATTGTCAAGCTCACGTTTTATATCATCAACAGACACGTGAATAATCGGAGAGTTATCGTCTTTTTTGAGATACACATCTACAATTCCGGACTGAACAATAAATCTTTTGCACAAAATACAGATAAAATTATGTCCGTAAATATACATTGAAGCACCCATACACCTATCCTGACCGGCCTGAATAATAGCATTCTGCTCAGCGTGTATAGAACGGCAGGTTTCGTAACAGGTTCCAGACGGAATATTATTTTTAATACGGTAGCATTCGCCGCGTTCATAGCAGGATTCCACGCCGGAAGGAGTGCCATTATAGCCGGTAGCTTTTATCTTTTTATCTACCCCGACAATAACCGCGCCAACCTGTGCCCTAAGACAATTTGAACGGGATGAGCAAGTCTTCGCCAAATCCAAAAAATAATCTGTCCAAGATTTTATACCCATTTTCTTTTTACCTCCGATTATATTATACATCAAACTTGTAATTCGACGATTAAGGTCCTTTTATCATCTCAAATTATTTTGTAGTTTTGCAGTTTACATGATATAATTTCGGTATGGAAACGAGCGCTGAAATAAAGAAACCGGAGAAAAAGGCTAAGAAGGGGATGACGGCTCAGACCAGATTAATACTGGCAGGTCTGGGAGTCAGCACTGCTTTTATCCTTTTAGCAGCCGGATTTGCAACATACAGCATTACCCAGAATATGAACAGCGCTTATAAAAATTTTGCGCAAGTTTTATCCAAAACCCTTGCAATTGAAGGAGTTGAAGTCACAAAAGAAGTTCCTGAACTCGCAAAATACGATGCCCTCAGAGCTAATTCCGTATCAGTGCTTAACAGTAACGATGATATAGCTTTTATTATATTTAAAGACAACAAGTCAAAAATAATCTATTCCAGCAAAGATGATTATCCTGATCAGGCAGAAAAAGCCAGAATTACAGTCAGCTCTCCGATGGTTGTTAAAAATCTCGGAAATTCTGTTAATGTAGGGTCTGTTACGGTCGGGCTCAGCGGAAGTATTATTGACAGAGTTTCTGCAACATCTAAAACATCTCTTGCAGTTGTTTTTGTTCTAGCATGGCTTGTTATTGTCGGAATCATTTATATGAACTCCTCAATAATCACAAGAGAACTCCGAAAACTTCATCAGGGTGTTAAAAAAATTTCTACCGGCGAATTTGGCTATATGATTGATGACAAAGATGTCGACAGTGAAGTTAAAGAACTATACAGCGCATTCAACGACATGTCGGAACGCCTGAGCAGATACAACGAACAAACAATTGAAAGTCTGACATTTGAACGCAACAAACTTGAATCAGTATTGATGAGTATTGTTAACGGTGTAGTTGTATGCGATAACCACGATAAAGTTATTATGGTTAACAACTACGCAAAAAGACTTTTGGAAGTCGAAGAAGAAGATATTTTGCATACACAAATTCAGCAGTTCTGCGACTCAAGCGGAGAATTCTGTTTTGCAGATAAAATTACACAGTTCAAAGATACCCCGCTTGATGATGACGGTGCTCCGATACCTTTCAATATTGAAATTGACAGAAGAATTCTGAAATGCCTGATTTCTCCGATGTTTACACGCTCAAACTCATATGTCGGATATATTATTGTACTCATTGATGTTACAAAAGATGTTGAGATGGACCAGCTCAGATCTAACTTTATTTCAAATGTTTCTCACGAACTCAGAACACCTGTTACTGTATTAAGAAGTTATATAGATACCCTTTACAGCTATGGTAACGATTTTGATTTCAACACCCAGAGAGAATTTATAGGCGTTATGAATCAGGAAATTATAAGACTTAACAGAATGGTTAATGATATTCTTGATTTTTCACGCTATGAAGCACAGAATGTTAAACTTGAAAAAACTAAGACAGATATAATAGAGATTGTGGAAGATGCAGTAAATCAGGTTCAGGTACTCGCAAAAGAGCACGATTTAACAATTTCTATTATGAAAGAACCGGATTTACCTCAGATATTTGTAAATATAGACAGCATTTCACGTGCGTTTATGAACATTTTATCGAACGCAATAAAATATTCCCCTGATGGCAAGAGGATAAAGGTTCGCGTAGAACGCTCACGTGATGGTGAATATGTTGAAGTAAGCGTTGAAGATCAGGGGCCTGGCATTCCTGATAAAGACCAGAAGAAAGTCTTTGACAGATTTTACAGATGCGAAAATGCAACCCACACTGTTAAAGGTACAGGGCTTGGCCTGCACCTTGTAAAAGTTACTGTTGAAAAACATCACCACGGTCAGGTTTTTGTAAACTCTAAAGAAGGAGAAGGTTCAACATTTGGTTTCAGACTGCCGATTAACCTCCCACAGGAAGAAATTGAAGAATATATCCCTAAAAATCAGCTTCCCGCTGAAAGTGAAGCTTAATTAACTTCTGCCACAAGCTTGTCAATTGATACATCTAGAGCTCTGGCTATATTGTATACAAAATATTTATCACCCAATCAGCCTCTTATACTACAATAAGATTAAAAGGAGCTTATATGATACTAAGAAAAAGTCAGCCCTTTACAGCTCCGTCATTTTCTCCTGATATAAAATATCTTTGCATCATCAGAAAAAACACTATTATCGGAATTGTAGAAATTATTGAACCTGCTGCAATAAATCTCCAGTTAGAAGAGAACATTCCCTGCAGGTTATTAATCCCCACCGGAAGTGTGTACATAGCATCTTTTGTCAGCATAATACTCGGCCAGAGAAATTCCCCCCACGAACCGATAAACGTAAATACCGCAAGCACCGCAAGAGTAGGTTTAACCATCGGGATTACCACTCTTGTAAACATCTGAAAGACATTGCAACCATCAACGATTGCAGCTTCCTCAACTTCTTTCGGAACTTTAATAAATGCCTGACGCATAAGAAATATTCCGAATGCGCTTACAGCAAAAGGCATTACAAGGCCGATATATCCCATAACATTATTCACACTGTCTATAAGATGTAATTTCAACGTAATTATATAAACAGGAAGCATTATTGCTTGAAAAGGTATCATAATTGTTGCAAGAATTGCAAAGAAAAAAAACTTTTTCCCCTTGAAACTCATCCTTGCAAGAGGATAGGCAGCAAGCGATGATAGAACCAGATTTAGTATAACTGTAAGCGCTGCAACAATTACACTATTCCAGAAATATCCCATAAAATTAACCCTGTGCCATACATCAACATAGTTAGCCCAGGTAAAATCAGATGGGATTAAATGCGGAGGGTAAGCAAAGATATCTTCACCAAGACCTTTAAGTGAGGTCGAGGTTAGCCATATAAAAGGAAATATCGACAGCAGCGACGTTATTATTAATATTGTATGTATAAGTGCTTTACCTGTCAGTTTCTTCAGCATTTTTATCCTTCTTAAACATATTTTTAACCTTGTATCTTAATGTTTTCTTTTCAGCATCAACTTCCTGCACTACTTCTTCGATTGTTGTTGCTTCGCTTCCTTCAACAGGTTCCGGAATTGAGTTTACGTAATCAACTGCGCTCTGATATTCGGTTTCTGTTGCAAGCCACTTAAATGATTTTACAAGTGTAAGCGGTTTTGCAGCATCTCCTCTGACTACAAGCTGGAATTTCGTTGCAGCGTTATCAACGTATTTATTTGAAAAACTCGGTATTGCACTCATTTCATCTTCCGGAATCATTTCGCAGAAAATAGAGAATGCTTTTGCTGTAACGATATTTAAGCTGGCCGCGCTGTTAATAAGATTTGCAGGGTTGATTGCACCGATTGGCCCGAGGAGGTTAGAAACCAGCGACGCCATTCTTGCACGAACTTTCATATCAGCGTAATTTCTCAGCAAATCAAATTCACCTGCAATATGTAAACTCAAAATATTCCCCAGAGATGTCACAGGTTTGAGGTTACAAATACCGTCATTAAAACTCAAAGTACCTTTCAATTCAGAAAAATGTGTTGTATCGATTGTTGTAAGCCCGCTTATTACTCCGCCCAGTGCGGTTTGGAAGAGTTGAGACTCTCTTATGTTTTCTGCAATAATCAGGTTTTCGAGCTTGCCGAACGGCCCGAACTGTCCGTTTCTGACATCAAAGCCTACGGTGCCTTTAAGACTTCTCATCTGCTCTTCGTATGTCGCACCTTTGAGTGAAATATCCGTTTCAAAAGCAGCGGTTCCTGAAAGTGTATCCTTCATGCCAGCGGCATCAAGCAGAGCCTTTTCAACATCAATACCGCGTCCTGTAAGCCTTATATTCAGAAGAGAAGTAATCAGATTCATAGAGATATTTCCTCTTACTCTGCCGTCAAAGGCTCTGGTTCTAAGATTTCTTATATTAAATATATTATTAGCAAGTGAAATACCTGCCTGAGTGTTTCTGATATCAATATTTCCAGTAACAATTCTTGCAAAGTTAATTGAACCATTGTAAATAATTACAGGAATATCAGCAGGCTGCGAGCTTGCAGAAGTTTTAGCAGGAGTTTTTGGTGCATATTTTAAAGCCCTCTCACTGACATTCATAACTTTATCAACATTCAGATATTTTGAAGATACATCAAGCTTTGATATTTCAAAATTTGTCGACGGCAGAGTGCTAAAGGTTCCGTTAATCTGCATATCTGAGCCATTGAGCATCAAATCTCTTACAGCAAAATCTGCACTGTGTCCTTTAAAATCCAAATCAGACTGTTTCAATGTAAGAAGCAATTCAGGTATTGAAAGATTTGTAACTTCATATCCGCCTCTTAATCTAGGTGATTTCAATTCACCGAATACAAATGCACGTCCTTTAAGTCCGAATTCTGACTGCGGAAAGGCATAAATATTACCACTCATAGCCTTAGGCATAGTAATCTTTATAAGATTAATTCTGTCACCTGCAATTGTTCCGTCAATACCGAAAATTTCATCCAATTTTACAATTTCGTTGCCATCTTCATCCACGTTAACTGTTCGTTTAAACAGACCTGTTTTTTTAATCTTTATTCTTCCGGGTTTGAAATCGACAACTGACTGAATAGTTGTTGTCAGACCTGCTGTATTTTTAAAATCTACAGGCGTAAGGAAATTTTCCTTGTCGCACATTGCCTGCGCAAAAAGTGTTTGTTTCTGTCTATCTCCGTCAAATGTAAGTTTTACAGGAATAGAGCCTTGAGAGTGAATAAAAGGTTTGAACTCTCTGCCTATGAGTTTAATTAAATCGTCTGTATTTATTGAACCGTTAGTATTAAAATTAATAGATTTTAATTTGTTATAATCAACTATTCCTCCGGAATATTTCAAACTCGATTTATCATTAAACAGAATAGAGTTTTCTTTTATTGTAATGTTATTGTCTGCAACTTCTATGTTAAGTTTTGGGACAGCGATTTTTGAAGCTGTAGAAGGCAGATAAACTCTAAAGTTATCATTATTAATTTTACCTGAGAGTTCTTTTGCTTTTATTAAAAAATCACCGGTTAATTTTTCGTTATAAACACTCATGCTTTTATCAGAAACACTAAGATTATTGAGGCCGAATTTCAGGCCGGCTGTGGCATCTTTAAGTTTTCCTGTAATATTAAGTTTAAGTGTTGCATTTCCTGATTTGAAATTGTAATTCTTTCTCATATCTTCCGGTGCAAATGCGTTAAACAGGGTTGCAAGAGGAAGTTTATCAGCACTTATGTTAATATCTGCAACAGATTTTTCATCAATCTTCCCGTCTATATAAAGCGGAGATCCGCCGATTAAGATACTTGAATTTCTAACATCCAGAATATTATTATCAAGTTTAATATTTATATTACCTTTAGATAAAACTCTGCCAAGATTTCGAACATTCACGCCGCCGTTGCTTACAAGAATTGAACCGAAAGAATTAAGTTTCTTAAAATTCGTTTTTATACGGCAGTCTGCATTTAAGTATCCCTCTGCCCTGAAACCCGCAAGTTCATTTTTAATGTGCAGAGAATCAAGAAATGCTTTTGATAGAATTAGAAGGTCATTAAATTTTATTGTGCCTGTCCTTATAGACATATCAACTTTCGGATGTTTTCCGTAATTTAAATTACCGGCCAAATTAATATACTGATCTTTTACCGGATAAATATTTGTTTCGAGGTTAACACTGCTGCCAAAAGTGTCTGCATGAAGATAACTTTCCGGAAGCTCTAAGTCCGCAACTTTTAATGTTATACCGTCAATATTAAAATGCCCGAATGAAGATAATTGATTACCGTGATTTCTTATCCTTAATTTTGTATCAAGATTAGCTTTCAAATCATAGTTTCTATACATTGTAACAGGGTTTACAAAAGGAATATCGACTCTCTCTGCCGGATCGTCCTCTTTATCGAGTTTTGTTCCAAATTCAGGCAAAAATGTATTAAGATTAACATTTGCAGTAATGTTTTTATTTTCGTCGCTGTATAGTTCTGCATAAGTTTTAACTTTTGCAGTCTTGCCGTTAAAATATCCCAGTACAAGTTCTTCACCTTTAAGGTCAAGATAATGTTTTGACTTCAAATCATTAACCAGAACCCTGTAGTTATGAAGCTTTACAGCAGGGACTTTTATTCTTATCCATTCCGGATTAAATTTTAGGCCTTCTGCTTCTGCCTGAACAGTTTGTTTTCCTTCTTCAAGACGCTGCTCTTTTCCTTCGTTAAGCATATCTTCTACGAGCTGAACAATTTTAAAATTTTCGTTATTTTTAATCTCAAGATTAATAAAAGGTTTTTCTACATCAAGACAGGAAACTTTTACTGTCAATAAAAACAGGCTGGGCAATGCAATCCTTGTTTTAATGCTGTCTGCTGAAAATAAAATTGAATCATCCGGCAGCTTAATTGTAATATTATCCGCTTTTACACCTGCTCCCAGCAATGGAGTTGTTATAATTTTCGGATTTTGAAAATCTATATTTAACCTGTCTCTTATAC
>ERZ1027064.622-NODE-622-length-14684-cov-4.605031_pt1 | contig 14684 bp, 15 predicted proteins | sample MGYA00519422_ERZ1027064 | MGnify/ENA primary metagenome ERZ1027064 (study PRJEB26926, sample SAMN06164492) | human gut metagenome | biome: ENVO:00009003; feature: ENVO:2100002; material: ENVO:00002003 | host: Homo sapiens | place: USA | collected 2012 ... | reverse complement strand
ATATGAAGGTGCTGTCGATGCAATGGCTGGGACCCGATCAAAAACCAATGAGGAAATTTGACAAATTTGAGGTTGGAAAATCGTATTTCCTCAATCTTCGTATCGGATTTGAGGGCGGCGAAGAAAAGGGTTATGTATACCCGAAAAATTGGAAAGATTTCAAGGTGAACGGTAAGAGCGTAAACGCATGGATGGAATATGACGACAATACAGACGGGCATGTCTGGCAGGTGTATGAATCCTATAAGGTGGTTGACCCCAACGCCCGCGGCTCCGTCAGCGGCACGGTGAAGAGCTTTAATTCCGCTTCCGATAAGGTGACCATTCAGCTCATTCAGCAGGGACACTCAGAGCCTGCGTATGAAACCACGGTCTCCGGCGGAACGAAGGAGGGGAATCAATATACCGCCTCCTACACGATTTCCGGGATCGCTTCCGGTACCTATACCATGCGGGTGATGAAGAAAAATCATGTCACCCGGGAGTATACCGTGACGGTGAGCGGAGAAGCGGTGACGCAGAATGTGAAAATACACCTGAAGGGGGACATCAACGGCGACGGCAAGGTCACGATCGGCGATGTCAACAGAGCAAACCTTCATGCAAAGGGAAAGAGTAAATTGACTCTGTATGAATTTGCCTGCGCAGACATCAACGGCGACGGTAAGGTCACGATCAGCGATGTCAACAGAGCGAACCTTCATATGAAAGGAAAGTCTTTGCTTTGGTAGTCTGATTGAGTTTGCTTCAACACCTCAGCTCCTGCCCTATGCCTGCATAGGGCAGGGACCGAGGCTTAAGAAGATAAAGCTATCTGTACCACCGCACCTTACTATTTGGAAAGGGCTTGTAAAAGCCCCTTTCCGAAAGGCGATGAACAGATAAAAAACGCATCGTCTTTCGGAAGGATGAGAATTTCATTCAGGGCGTATCTATGGAAAACAGGCAGGGATGCATTGTGCCACAGGAATACTTCGGAATAAGAAAGAGGAGGTCCATATGAAAAGAATTGTGCTGCTGTTTTGCACAGTAATGTTATTCATTTGCTCTTTGTGCGGATGTTCGGCTTCACCCGAAAAAAACCCTTCTATCCCAGGCGGGAGCACGATCCCCGGGGGCAACACCGCGAAGGATCCGGATGATAAAAACACAGAGGAGGCCGCTTTTGCGGCGCTGCAAAAGAAAATCGCACAGAGCGGCAGCGCAGTCGCCGTCGCCTTTATCGGCTATGTGGACAGCGAGAGCTCTGAGGTGGACCTGCGCGCCTATGTTGCGGGCAGCGAAACGGGAAAGGAATATCCCAGCCTATCCCGTGCGCCGCTTTACATGGCTGAGGGACAGGAGCTGTATGCAATTATACCGCCGAATGACAAGGGAACGATAATCGTGTACCCATCCATGATGACCGAAGACGGCGAGTACGCCGACGACAAGAGCAATCCCCTCCACGTGGGGGAGCCCGGCGAACCGCTGTTGCTGCGGTGCAACCTCAGCGAGATATACTCCAATGTGCTGATTGCCGCTACTGACGGCGGCGGGGCCATGGACTTCCGCCCGTCGCTGTCCATGGAAAACGGGCACCTGCAGGAGATTGCAGGGGTGTACGATTTCTCAACATACGAGGAAGTGCCCGATGAGCGATCCATTCAAATCGCAACAGAGCTTCTTCTGGAAACGGACGAGGTAAAGCAGGCGGTCATGCAGGGAATGAAGGTTATGTATACCGGAAATACCCAGTGGATCGAGGGGCGCCCCTGCCTGCTGTTTGCCCTGGGAACCGACAGCGAGGATCAGTTTGTCAGAGAACGTTATTACGGCGTGTGCGACAATCTCGTCTATAGCTACGATGCCATAAGCGATACGTGGTCTACTGTCGGGCGGCAATAAAAACAAGGGGAGAACAATCATTCATATTCCGTGGGGGTCCACGGAAAAAAGAAGTGATCTGCCGGCTCCGGTCGGAAAAGTATATGGATCATTCTCACAATTGGAAAGGAGCTTTTATTATGGGACTTATTAAAGCGGGTATCGGTGCATTGGGTGGCACTCTTGCCGACCAGTGGAAGGAATTTTTCTACTGCGAGTCTATGCCCAAGGAGGTGCTGGTCACCAAGGGACAAAAGCGCGTCAGCGGCAGGTCCTCCAATACGAAGGGGAGCGACAACATTATTTCCAACGGCTCCGGTATTGCTGTGGCCGACGGGCAGTGCATGATCATTGTGGAGCAGGGCAAGGTGGTGGAGATCTGCGCCGAGCCCGGCGAATTTACATACGACACCTCCACGGAGCCCTCCATCTTCTCCGGCAATCTGGGGGACAGCGTCCGCGCCACCTTCCAGACCATCGGCAAGCGCTTTACCTACGGCGGCGACACCGGCAAGGACCAGCGGGTGTACTATTTCAACACCAAGGAGCTTATTGACAACAAATTCGGCACGCCGAATCCCATCCCCTTCCGTGTGGTGGATTCCAAGATCGGTTTGGATGTGGACGTTTCGGTGCGCTGCTCCGGTGTTTATTCGTATAAGATCGCAGACCCTCTGCTCTTTTACACCAATGTCTGCGGAAATGTGGAGAAGGAGTATACCCGGGACGAGCTGGATAGCCAGCTGAAAACCGAGTTTGTCAGCGCTTTGCAGCCGGCCTTCGGTAAGCTGTCCGACCTGGAGCTGCGCCCGAATCAGATCGTCAGCCACAATACCGACCTGGAGGATGCCATGAATGTGGCGCTCTCTGCCAAGTGGGGCGAGCTGCGCGGTCTGAAGGTAGTCAGCATTGCCCTGGGTTCGGTCACGCTGCCGGAAGAGGATGCGGAGATGATCAAGCAGGCCCAGCGCACGGCCATCATGCGGGACCCCACCATGGCGGCAGCCACGCTGGTGGGCGCACAGGCGGATGCCATGAAGACGGCGGCAGGCAACCAGGCAGGCGCTATGACCGGCTTTATGGGCATGGGCATGGCCATGAATGCCGGCGGCGGCATGAACGCACAGAACCTGTTTGCCATGGGACAGCAGCAACAGCAGCAGGCGCAGCAGCAGGCTCCGGCGGCACCGGCAGCCCCGGCAGCGGGCGGCTGGAAATGTTCCTGCGGCGCAACCGCCACGGGTAAGTTCTGCCCGGAGTGCGGTGCCAAGAAACCGGAGCCCGTACAGGCCGGCGCATGGAAATGCAAATGCGGCGCTACGGCCACCGGCAAATTCTGCCCCGAATGCGGCTCTCCCAAGCCGGCGGATTCCGAGGGCTGGACCTGCACCTGCGGCACTTTGAATAAGGGAAAATTCTGCCAGAGCTGCGGCGCCAGAAAACCCGAGGGCGCACCGCTCTACCGCTGCGATAAATGCGGCTGGGAGCCGGAGGATCCGACGAACCCGCCGAAGTTCTGCCCCGAATGCGGAGATATATTCGACGATAACGATAGAAAATAAAACTGCCGCTTAGCGGGAACCGTATTAACGAAAGCGTTGTTTCGGCCAGGTATGAACGGCTTAGACAAAAAGCCGTTCATACCGCCGAAAGGCTTTTGCGCAGCAGGATAAGCTTCCCTGCCGGCGAGACGGCAAAGAATTTTTGTGTGATTTGTTAGAGAGTGGTTTTGCATTTGCTTGCAAAAGGAGATCCTGTTATGAGTAAAAGAAATAAAGACATTAAAATGACCATATTTATCATGGTCGCCGGCATCGGCTTGATAATTGCGGGTGTAATCGGAATTGTCACAAGCAGAATCGACAGCAGGGAATATAAAAACTCAACCGATATACGGAAAATTCCCGCTGTCATTGTTGACTTTTCAACCAAAGACGATAAGGATGATTCCGGTGATGTTCGTTATACAACATATAAATTTAAGGTTTCATATGTTATTGACGGAAAAACCTATAAGGGAAAATATGAAGAACGCGTCTGGTCAAGGTCGAGCAGCTACACAAAAAAATATACCTATGATAAATTGAGAAAAGGCGACACAATAGACGTCGAGGTTTATAAAACCTCAAAAGGTGATTACAAGCTTTCGCCTGAGGGAAGTCCCGTTGATTTTCTGCTCTATTGTGCGGCAATCCCCGTCGGCTTGTTCTTTGTTGTTATAATGATATGTGACGTTGTAAAAGACAACCGAAAAAAGAAAAGCGAAAACGAAATGATCAGCAAGGAATAAATCAGAGGTGCTTTTATGGATTTATCAGTAGCACTGATTATTGCGGCTTCCTTTGCGATCTTATGTACATTCTATATCGGTAAAAGAATACTTACCATAGATTTTTCGGAATACAGCTCCAAAAACTCTAAAAAAGCCAAACTGGAAAGATTGCTTGCGAAAAAGGAAACGCCCCTTCAGAATTCAAAAATCCGAAGAGATATGAGAAACGCCTTTGAAAGAATTCTGATACCGCTGGGGAATGCGGATCAAGACCTTCTTCCGGCAAGAATGGATATGGCATTCCGGAAAAAAATCGTCAGTCAAATCAACAGACTTCATAGGAATAAGCTTTGCCGCAAAATTTACGTCACAGATGTTGTTCCCATTCCTAAAAACAACTTTGAAACATGGAGCGATGACGGTAGAGAATGGCGGGAATCGGTTTTAATGTGCAGCACACTGGAGCGTTTTGAGTCAACCGAAGGCAACATGGTTCAGAGCGAGATATACCGTAAGAATTCATATCTCAGAATACTTCAGTCAAGACACGTTCGCCGCACCGATCAAAAGGAAAATAAGAAAAGCTATTATAACGATATGTTGAGCATAACCTGCCCGTCCTGCGGTGCAAGAGTCAAGCTTAACAGTCAGCAGGTTACCTGTGAATACTGCGGCGCCGTTATAAAAAACGAGTTTTACGATTGGCAGACCGAGTCGTTTGAGATTTATGAATCTATCAGTACAAACCTGAAAAGTTTTTTACAGCTTCTTGTGTCCGGCTCCATACTTTTCTTATGTGTCTTTCTGTGCTTATATCTGATCAAGGACACCGAGATTTCCCTTGCCGCCGGCGTTGGTGCAGCGGTTCTGACTTTCGGGGGAATCGTTACACCGATCATCTGCGGGAAAATCAGACAAGAAAAGCTTGCCGGAAAAATTGTAAGATATTCCGAGAATTATCTCAGAGCCTGCTTAAACGAACACTTTTGGGAGAATGAAAACGACGAAGACCTGCTTGATTTCAGCGTTGGTACAATTAAGCTTTTAAAAGTTGCCCACACAGAAGAAACAACAACCGTTACGGCTGACATTTTCGGAACAAAAACCTTTCTTCCCGAAAATCAGAAGCCGTATACAGAAAGATTTAAAAAGAGATTGCTCATGCAAAGGGCAAGATATCCCAAAAAGCGAAAAACGGACGGCGAGTTCTTTACCGAAAAGGATTGCCCGTCCTGCGGCGCCAATTTCATGCCTGATGAAAACAACTGCTGTTCGTTCTGCGGGTACGGCTTACAGGTCAACAATGCAAAATGGATTGTACAAAATAATTAATAAGCGGAGGATCACATTATGGGACTGTTTGACAAAAAATACTGCGACATCTGCGGTGAGAAAATCGGACTTCTCGGAAACCGCAAGCTGGAGGACGGGAATCTCTGTAAGGATTGCGCAAGAAAGCTCTCGCCGTTTTTCAGCGAACGGCGGAGCTCGACGGTAGAGGACATCAAGCGCCAGCTTGCTTACCGTGCGGAAAACGAAAAGAAGCTTGCCGGCTTTGCCCCGTCGATCACCTTTGACGGGAGCAAAAAGGTATACATCGATCCTATAGGGGAGCGGTTCATCGTTACCGGGACCTCTAACTGGCGCAGCAGCAATCCTGACCTCATTGCATTTTCTCAGGTGCTGGGAGTGAACACGGATATCCGGGAGAATAAGGAGGAGATCTTTTACGAGGACTCCGAGGGAAATGAGAAGAGCTATGTGCCGCCCCGCTATGCCTGCGACTATGAGTTCAATGTGACGATTCGGGTGGATTCTCCATGGTTTAGTGAGATCGAACTGGAGCTGAGCGACGGCAACCGACCCGACAGCCCCTATACGGACCTGTACCGCCAATATGAGCAGAGAATGCACGAGCTTGCAGACATTCTGATGCGCCGGGATAACAGAAACCGGGTTTGGGACGGCGGCAGTACGATGAATCGGGTGGATAGCACAGGCATCCGTCAGGAAAGACCTGCTTCCGCGCCCAATGCTATGGGCAGCGAGACATGGGTATGCCCGTCCTGCGGCGCACAAAGCAGCGGAAAATTCTGCGCAAACTGCGGCACCCCCAAGCCTGTAGTCAGCTCCGGCTGTACAAACTGCGGGTGGAGACCCTCGGCGGGACAGGGTATGCCGAAATTCTGCCCGGAGTGCGGCAGGCCGCTTCGGTAAATCATGAAGCGCAAGGCGCGCATTGCTGCAGCGGTTGTGCTTGCATTCCTGCCGATTTTCGGGCTTTTGGGCTGCGGCGAAAGTGAAAAGTTTACTGCTGATGATCTTGTTTTGATCCATGCCGTTTATTACGGAACGGAAAGGAACCCGGTGTATTGCTTTGCTTTAAAAAAGGAAGAAAATGGCTGGTTATTCTCTGCGGATTGCCTTGTGGGAGAGCAGAAGGAGCACTATGCCTCCTTCGAATCGTTTCCGATACCGGCGGAGGATGCAGCGGGATTCCTTCAGATCATTAGCGAGGATGGCGAGATAAAGAAGCTTTACAGGCATCGCAATCCAATACGTTTTTTTCACATATCTGACGTACCGGCACGCAGCCTGGGAATGACTTTCTGTGACGGAAGCACGATGGAGAAGGACGCGGAACTCGGCGACAGGGCACTTGATTATCTCTATGTGCTTGCCGACAGATACTACAAGGACGCTGAAAGTTCAGCAGAGACTCCACCGGATACAGCAACGAGCTGAATATCATTATGCAAAAGCAAGAAAAGCTAAAAACAAACCGACATTGTCAGAAAAAGGAGGAAATTTATGGCTAATCAATGTGCTATCTGTGGTGCGGACATCAATCTGATCCAAACGCAAAAGCTGTCGGACGGCAACTGCATTTGCCGCAAAAACTGCAGGAAAAAGGGCTTCAAGGTATATGACTATGTGCATAGCAATCTTCCGGGTGTCAAGGCGCATCTTGCACAGGTGGAGCGCGGCACCAAGCTGTGGGAGCACTATTTCGTTCCGAGGGAGAAAGCAAAGGATAAGAGCAAAAAGCTGAAGCGCTTAGGCACCTATCTCTATGTGGCAGCGGATATCGGGCTGATGGCGTATGTGCAGAACGATTACAAGTTTATGATGTTCGGCAAGACCACCCGCGCCTGCGTGTACCGCATTGCCGACCTGCGCAGCTATAAGTATGAGGAGTAGCTCGTTAAAAACGGCGATAAGAGCGAGAAGAAGCCTTTTGCAAGACTCAGCTTTACCAATACGCAGGGCCTTTACGAATTCGTTCTCCCCATGAACAACAGAAAGGATTTTGAAGCGCTCAAAAAATATTTCGATACGCTGTTCGGCGTACAGAATACACTCGGCAACGCCTCGAACGTTTGGAAGCAGCAGATGACCGCAGTTAAGGATATCGCGGCAGGATTTTCTGCCACGGTAAAGGGTGAGGCCGATGCCGGCGACAAGGCGGCGCAGGCAATCGACTCCCTGGATGCCGCAATCTACGGCGACCGCACCGAGTAGATTCAGAAAGCAGATGCGGCCCTTGCGGCATTTAATGGGTGAATTTCTTTAAGAGAGGAGATCTATTCATGCAAACCTTGCAGGAATATAAATGCCCCTGCTGCGGCGGCGCGATAGCCTTTGACAGCACACTCCAGAAAATGAAGTGCCCTTATTGCGACACGGAGTTTGAAATGGAGGCGCTGGAGGGCTACGACGCCGAGCTGCAGAGCGAAAAATCAGACAATATGGAATGGGAAACCTCGGCCGGAGGAGACTGGCAGGAGGGAGAAACCGACGGCCTGCGCTCGTATGTGTGCAAGTCCTGCGGCGGCGAGATCGTAGGCGATGCCAACACAGCGGCTACTGCCTGCCCCTTCTGCGGCAATCCCGTGGTGATGATGGGCCAGTTCTCAGGCGCTCTCAAGCCGGATCTTGTGATCCCGTTCAAGCTGGATAAAAAGGCGGCAAAGGCGGGGCTGATGAAGCATCTGACCGGGAAACGGCTGCTGCCAAAGATTTTCAAGGATCAAAACCATATCGACGAGATCAAGGGTGTCTATGTACCCTTCTGGCTTTTCGACACCGATGTGGACGCACAGGTGCGTTATCGTGCCACAAAGGTCCGCACATGGAGCGACAGTGACTACGATTACACCGAAACCAGCCACTTTATGGTGCATCGGGGCGGCAGCGTCGGCTTTGAGCATGTTCCGGTGGACGGCTCCTCTAAAATGGCGGATGACCTGATGGAATCCATTGAGCCGTACAATATTTCGGATGCGGTGCATTTCCAGACGGCTTATCTTGCCGGCTATGTGGCGGATAAGTATGATGTGACCGCCGAGGAAAGCGTTGACCGGGCAAATCAGCGGGTCAAGCGGTCTACCGAGGAGGTATTTGCCGAGACGGTAAAAGGATATACCACCGTTACACCGGAAAACACCAATGTGCAGTTCCATGGCGGAAAGGCCCGGTATGCGCTTTATCCGGTGTGGCTTTTGAACACCACATGGAACGGCAATCAATATGTCTTTGCTATGAACGGTCAGACCGGGAAATTCGTCGGTGACCTGCCGGTGGATAAGGCTGCGGCCAAACGCTGGACGTTTTTGCTGGCGGCGATATTCTCAGTGGCTTCCTACGGCGTTGCGTGGGGCCTGCACCTGATAGGGCTGATTTAAGGAGGGGACGGAATGAAAAAGAAAATACTGACACTGTTATTCTCGCTTATTCTGTGCCTTTGTATAGTGACTCCCGCCTTTGCAGCGCAGACGGATGGCTTCGCAAGCAAATATGAGCGCGTGCAGGACTTGGCGGGGCTGCTCTCCGGCAATGAGGAGTCGTCGCTTGTGACAAAGCTTAATGAGCTCAGCGAACGTCAGAAAATGGACATTGTCGTGCTGACCACTGACACGCTGGACGGGAAAACTCCGCGGGACTATGCCGATGATATTTATGATTACGGCAACTTCGGCTACGGCGAAAGCAAGGACGGCGCGCTGCTCCTTATCAGCATCGAGGACAACGACTGGTACATATCCACCTGCGGCTACGGCATTACGGTCTTTACGGACGCGGGCATTGAGTATATCGGCAAGCAGATAAAGGGAGATCTGTCCGACGGTAATTTTGCGGGCGCCTTTGATAAATTCGCCGATCTTTGCGATGACTTCATCACACAGGCAAGAACCGGCGAGCCTTACGATGTAAAGAATCTGCCCAAGGAGCCACTTTCCCTTATCTGGATCCCTATTGCCATCGTTGTGGGCTTCGTCCTATCCCTCATCATAGTGGGCAATATGAAAGCAAAGCTGAAAACGGTCCGCTTCCAGGCGGCTGCGAGCAACTACATAAAGGACAACAGTCTGAACATTAACGAGAGACGTGATCTGTTCCTGTATAACACTGTCACACGCACGGCGAAGCCCAAGAACGATGATTCCGGAGGCGGGAGCAGCACCCACACATCTTCCTCCGGCACGACCCACGGCGGCGGGGGCGGCAAATTCTGATGCAGCTTTCCCCCTGCAAAAAATACTTTATAAAGGAGAGATAACCCGTGAGTATCTTTGACAAGCTGAAAAGCACAGCCGGGCAGGCGGTAAATGCCGCCGCACAATCCCTGGGCAGTAAGCGGGAGAGATTTACCTTTGCAGCACTGCCGGAGAGCCTTGCCGAAATGCAGGCACTTCCCGAGGCAAGCCTCGATACGCCCTTCAAGACGGCGGCACTTACAGTTCTCGCTTTGTGTGCATATGCGGCAGACAAGAGCATCGGAACGGAGATGCTGAATTGGCTGCGCGGACCCCGTCCGCTGAACGGACAGGAAATTTCTTTCCTGAACGACCGCTTCCGCGATGGCAAGACCTACCTGCCGTTTACCTATTTCGCCGGCTCCACACCGGACAACAACTACACACCCACCCAGCCGTATACGATCACCATTGAGAGCAACCATGTGTCCGGCGAGGAGCAGGGGTATATGAAGCTGTTTATCCCCTGCGGCGGAGCAGACGCTCCCCGTCCTATCAAGATGCGCCAGCGGGGCAGCGACGGCAAGTGGTTCTTGTGGGAGCAGTATCTGCTGACGGGTGTGCGCACGCCGAAGGCTGCCGATCCGTGGGCATGATGGCTTGACAAGGAGGGAAAATATGGATATTCGGGGAATTTGGAAGGTCAAGGAGGTCCGTGTGCCTACACCGGACGGAGTGAAGGTCTTTACCCCTGACAACCCGCCGCAGGAGGAGCGGTTTGAGGGCAGCGCCGAGCTGATGAACTATCGGACGGAGTTTGCCGAGGACGGTATGCTCAACACACTTATGTTCGTGCCGGAGGAGATGCGCCAGGAGGCTGCCAAGCAAGGGGTGGAGGTCCGGGAGGACGGCTACGCCGCCATCGAAAGCACCACCTGGAAGGAGGCAGACGGCAAGTTCTATTACGATACCGGGATTCAGGGCGAGACGCTGGGGGAGCCGGTGGATCCCTTCATGGAGATCTCCGTCACAGAGGACGGGTGCCTGCTGTATGGGCTGGGAATGATCCTTCTGGAAAGGGCCTGAGTCGAATACGGATGATCCCTATGTACAATTCATAAACGGGAGAGGCTTGCTGCGGCAAGCTTCTTTCCGAAAGGCACCGAATGAAATTCGGTGCCTTTCGGAAAGGAAGGATCCATGAAAAAGCGAATCATATGGGGCCTGTGCTTAGGTTTACTGATACTGTTCAGTTCCGCCTGCGCAAAAAAGCAGCATGCGAATGATGACGGCAATGCGTATTACGGAGGGGAGCCTATGAATTTCAAAAGCTTTCAGCTGGTGCAAACCGATATGACGGCGCAGCGCCGCGTTTACGAGGGATACAAAACGGAGAGCGGAGTTCATCTGGAGTATTACATCAGCACGGAAATGTGGGATGATAAGACCTCCGGAAATGTGGAATGCCGCAATGTCGTTCGCGCAATTGACGCAGATGAGAGCGTTTTTCAAAAGCTATGCGCAATATTCGGCAGCTACAAAATAGCGGAATGGGAAGGCTTTCGAGGGTACGATTCCCATGCCCTTGACGGCGGCGGTATGTGCCTTGAGGTTGTGCTGGCGGACGGGACGGAGATAAACGCCCAGGGAACCAACCGCTTTCCCAAAAACTATTCCTCATTTGCGCAGGAGCTTTGTAAGCTCATAACAACCGAAAGAATAAGCTCGGTGCATTTTAGCGACGGCGCCTATGAGATCACACTGCCGGAAAGCTGGGTGGGTGCCGTTACGGCAAGCTTTTCCGAAAACCAGGTGGCATTTTTCGTTGATAAGACCGGCGGCGGTGAGCTCACCTTTTTTATAATCGACAGCGATACATACGGCTATGCATCAGATGCTTATAAGGGACGAATAGAGGTCGGCCGGCTTATATCCGGGGAGGATGTGCGGTTTATTACGGCCCGGGATCATTACGCCATTGCCTCCTATGCAGCTGAGGTTTCGGAGGAGGCGCTGGAGCTTTGGAAAAATTATGAAAGCGATAAGCTTTCTATCGTGGAAAGCCTCCGGGGTGTAAACGGGTATGCGTTTTATCCTGATGTAATTGCCGCCAAACGGCGGGATTTGCGATAACGGTTCCCGAGAGGAGAAAGAATATGAAAAGACTGATAATTGCTTTTATTACATGGATGCTTGTGGGAGTAACGGTCACCGCAGCCTGGGCGGCGGGCCCGGCGAAGCCTGTGATTGAGGCGGAAATGCCGGATTGCTATAGCTATATCGGCGGCAGTGGGATCACTTTGTATACCAATGCCAGTGCGTCCGACGGCGGTACGCTGAAATATCAGTGGTATGTCACGGATATAGAAAACATGGCGATGATTCGCGCCATTGACTACGCAGAGGGAGACAGCTATCAGGTGCCGGAGGAATTGGGCGTGAAATGGTACTGCTATGCTGCGTGGAATGTGGCGGGAGGCGCAGAGAGTGAGCCCACATACAGCCGCTTGATCCGGGTGGAATTCTATGAAAACAGCCCTGCCCATACCCACAGCTTTGGCCAGTGGATGGTAACTACGGAGCCAACCTGCGAGGAGTCTGGTATTAAGACGCGGGAATGCGACTGCGGCGTTACCGAACGGGCAGAGGTGCCTGCGGTGGGACATAATTGGGATGCGGGAACAATAACCAGGGAACCTACGCCAAAAGCCGATGGTGAAAAGACCTATAGCTGCCTTGTCTGTAAGGCAACTATGACAGAGCCGGTAAAATACAGCGGAAGTCTTGAAGGCGACAATGATGAAAAAAGCAGCGTTGAGCCGGAAAAAGACATGAGTACCGATCTAAAAGATGACCACGAAAAAAATACAGAGCATAATTCTCCCGTGGAGAGCGAGAGGTTTTCTTTTCCGTGGTGGATCGTCGCCGTTATTGCCACGGCGGTGATTGGTGGGGGTGTTTTGGCAATTGTTTTAATTCGGAAAGGCAATGATGAATGATGAAAAAATCGTTCTGGACATTCGGAGCTGCATCCATGCGCACACCATGGTGCGAATGCTGATGCAGAAATTGGACGATTGCCAAATTGTGATCTCCGAGTTGCCGGATGCAACCGCCGAGTGGTGCAAAACGCATCTGCCAGGTGTGCCTTGAAATGCAATATTTCAAAACCGCCGTTCTGCGCTGCGGGGCCGAAAATAACGGTCTTGCTGTGTTCGCCAGCGCAGCTGCTATCAAAGGAATAGAGCCGATAAACCGTTGACCTCTCGGCTACGGGTTATCGGCTCTGTGTCTATGTGTCCGGCTATTTGATAGCTGCCATATTTCTTTTTTCAAAGGCAATAAATCGTGAAGGATTCAACTTCGGACGTCTGATTTCTGCATGAACTCCAGATAGAGACTATATAGCACCGCACAGACCGGAACGCTGAAAAGCATTCCCAAGACACCAAACGCCCCGCCTCCAATCGTGACAGCCATCAGCACAAGCAGTCCGGGCAGGCCCACCGATTTTCCAACAACTTTTGGATAAATCAGATTGCCCTCTACCTGTTGCAGAATCAGCAGATAAACAATGAACCACACCGCTTTGATGGGTTCTGCCAACAGAATCAGAAATGTGCCAAGACCGCCGCCGAGCCATGCGCCGAAGATCGGCACCAACGCGGTAACGGCAACAAATGCGGAAACGGCACCGGCATAGGGAATCCTCAGAATCAGCATTCCAAGGAAGCAGAGGACTCCAATAATGACGGCCTCGGTAAGCTGTCCGCTGACAAAGTTGGTAAAGGTTTGATTTGTCAGCGAAGCGATGCTCAGAAGCCGCTTTGCCCCCGTTTGTGGAAGCACGGTTGTGATCAGCTTTTTTAAGTGGGCTGCAACCACTTCTTTTTTTGCCAGCAGATACAACGCAAAAACAAACGCCAAAAGCACGTCAACCAAGCCGGAAAGGATGGATGTAGCCGCGCCCCATGTTACTGTAATGATTCCGCTGCCTTCGTCGTTGATAAAGGCCGTAATTTTCTCAATCAGCAGATCGGAGTCGATTGCATATTCCGGCAAAACGATGTTGTACTTTGCTGCAAAGTGAACAGTATCTGCCCACCAGCCACCAATTTCATCAACATAAATCGGAATGTTCTGAATAAACTCGCCGCCGGACTCCCGCAGACTCGGAATCATCATAAACACTACGGCAAACAAAATCCCAAACACAAGAACAGCGCTTAAAGTGAGGCAAACGGGTCTTGCCAGCTTTACAGGGGCCTTTTTGCACACTCTGTTCCAGCAGCGTTCAAGTGTGTTAAGGACAACATTGATCAGAAAAGCGATACCTCCGCCAATCAGAAACGGCGAGAACAGCGAGATCACTTTTCCGAGAAATTTCATTACGGCATCGAGGTTCATTAAAGCCCAAGCAAAAAGAATCATCAGCAGCAATGCGCGAATGATGTATCGGGCAATACTTTTGTCGAGCTGTCTGTTTTCCGGCGGGACGGCAATATCGTGCCGCTTGGTGTCAGTACCCTGTGTTTTTTTCGCCATATTCCCTCCACACTGTTATTGCGCACATTCTAAAATAGGGTCACATTGCTTGACGGTAATGGACGACACTCTGTACGCGCTCAGCTCGGAGACCGTGATCTCCAAATTCTGCACAGCAAAGGAATCGCCCTTACCGGGGACTCTATTCAGCTGCTCCATGACCCAGCCGCCGACGGAAACACTGTCCGATTCCAGCTTGACGTCAAAGAATTCCATAAAATCCTCCACGCTGGCGGAGCAGTCCACGCGGTAGGTATTCTCGTCCAGCTTTTCAAAATCCTCTTCCACCTCGTCGTGTTCGTCCCAAATTTCACCAACCAATTCTTCCAGGATATCCTCCATCGTAACAATGCCAAGCGTTCCACCGAAATCGTCTACAACGACGGCGACATGGGACTTCTGATGCTGGAGCATTTTCAAAATATCCCGGATCTTTGTGTGCTGATAGACGAACAGCGGCTCTGTCATGATCTCCGCAATGGGCTGATCCGTCATCTTGCCGTTGATATAGAAGTCCTTCTGAT
>ERZ1027064.613-NODE-613-length-14806-cov-4.868755_pt1 | contig 14806 bp, 14 predicted proteins | sample MGYA00519422_ERZ1027064 | MGnify/ENA primary metagenome ERZ1027064 (study PRJEB26926, sample SAMN06164492) | human gut metagenome | biome: ENVO:00009003; feature: ENVO:2100002; material: ENVO:00002003 | host: Homo sapiens | place: USA | collected 2012 ... | reverse complement strand
CCCCCTCCATACGATGAGCTGCACCGAAATCAAACATATTCCACACAAAACTAGCCCACACATACGGACGTTCATTTATTATTTTCCGATGCAGCATATTTACATCACTGATTACCAGTGACTATTCATTTTAATCGGTACAACCTTTGTTTTTACAAGTACAAAGAATGTAGGGACAAATGCAAATCGTTGTATTTCATCGCTTTGCATATACGTGTTGTACCGCCTCTTTTCAGCCTTTTTGTGGAATGTCCGCTATCAGATTCAACGTGTTGAATGATAGGAAATTTCCGCATGGATGTTACAGAACGCTTGCTGAATACAAAGGTAGTGCTTTTCTTGGAATTACTGCGGTTTGCGGTGGATTTTTTGCGTTACAATTATTTGATATGTTTGATTCACTTGAAAAAGTGTAGCGCAATGAGTGGTATTCGTTGGAAAAAGTGTAATGGAGCTGAATTATTCGCTTGAAAAAATGTATGAGCGTAATACAGTACCTCTAAAAGATACAAACAAATTATACCCTTACTGGTATATTATTGGTGTTTTATCTTAATTTTGCATCCGAAAGGGTATAACATTAAAGGTATTATGCTATGGATATATTAAGTCTCACCAAAGTAACATCATTGTTCATCCTAACTTTAATAGAAAGAGACGATGGACAAAAGAAACAAATTTTGGAGACGCCAACAAATGGCACGTGTATTTAAGGCTCGCATGATTCTTTATGCTGCTTACGGACATTGTATCATCCGTGAGGATGGAAGCCATTATGAACATCCTCATTGGTTTGAATTGGCTAAAGACAAATGGGCGCAAGTTTACAAGACTACGGGAACTCCGTGTAGCTGCTGGATGTGCAGGGGTATGGAATATGACCGTAAGGAGTACAAAAAAGAGACCCAACGAATTTATATGGAATCAATGGAGTAGCCCCAATGAGTAGAAACTGAATCTGTGTATTTATAGCATAGGTTCAGTTTTTACATATAGCACATAGGAAAAAGGAGAATGATATTTTCTCAGGAAGTGATGTCGGATATGAAATATATTTCCTAATTTTGCATCGATTTTTGAAACAATATAAAAACTAACAATGCAGAGAAATAGAATGAACATATTACCAATGGTCACAATTTGGGGCAATAAATGCTTTGAATCTGTGTCGAGTGTTCATGTTTTCGGCATTGAACCTCGTATTGTAAATACTTTCCAACGAACATAGCAATAAGGTACATATTATAGTGCTTTAAATTAGAATAGAAACAAAAGTAGTTGGAGAGTCCTTACCAAACTTTCCAACTACTTTTGTTTTATACCCATCTGTGGCAGTTGCCTTTGTGATGCTCCTCTGTCTTTTCCGTCTGATGGGTACTGATAACTTGATTATTAACGTGCAGTGATGTACATAAATTGAGAAGAAATGAATTATAAATTTGATGGCAGCAAGGTGTTCTTTACATCAGACACCCACTTTTATCACGGAAATATCATTCGCTTCTGCAACAGACCGTTTAAGGATGTGGAAGTGATGAATGAAACTATCATCTCCAATTGGAATAATACAGTCGGTCAGGATGATATTGTTTTTCACTTGGGTGATTTTTGTCTTGGTGGTTCAGCAGAATGGACTAAAATGCTTGACCGATTGAATGGCAGGATATATTTGATAATGGGCAACCATGATTTGAAAAATATACGTCAAGGCTACATTGACAGATTTGAGTATGTAGCAATGCAGATGCACATAGAGGTCGGCAAGCAGAGGATATATTTGAACCATTATCCTTTCCTATGCTTTGATGGTGGATACAAAGATGTGTGGCAATTATTTGGGCACGTTCACACAAGGATAAACAACACTGGAATTGACGCTGCCCGGCTTCAGTATCTCTATCCAACGCAATATGATGTCGGAGTTGACAACAATAACTTTATACCTGTATCATTTGAGCAGGTCAAAAGGATAATTGAAAAACAAGTAGAGCAATTTCATAAGAAATAAAAAAGGAGGTTTATGTATGAGTGAATATACAACGGTCTATTTAAGACACAAAAATATGCCTTTGTTGAAAAAGAAAGAGCATCCGTCTCATGAAGAATGCCAAAGTCAATCTAAAGAAGATTTGATGAAAGTCATTCGCGAAGTAGATGAATATAACAAATAGGTTGTAAAGTCTTTGGGGTGTAAATTGTTTTATCTTACTACTACCCCAAGTCGTGAATTGACTGTGCTTCCATGTAGTCCATCTCCAAGTGTGCTGACAAACGTCCTTCTTGATGAGGTTTTATACTTTTACAAAGAAGAAATCGAACATTGTAAAAAGGCTATTGCTAAGAACAAGGAAGATATTGTCAGATTGGAAACACGAATAGCAAAAGCGACTGTCGATTTGTATGATAAAATTAACAAGGAGATAGACAACTGCTATGAGAGCATAAACTTTGAGGAAGAAGAACTTGAACACTACCAATTCCTGTACAATAAATTTTCTTTCTTGGAGGGTATTATGGACAATGAATCGAATTTAAAGAATTATGAACTGATTTATACAAAATATTGACAAACCCGAAAAATATGAAGATACAATATATGAGCGACCTGCATTTGGAGTTTAGTGATAACAGCAGGTGGTTAAAACATAATGAATTACCTGTAACAGGTGATATTTTGGTTCTTGCCGGAGATATATTTTACTTGAAAGACAAGGTCGCACCTTTGACGAATTTCTGGAAATGGGCATCTGCCAATTATCGACAGGTGCTCATTGTACCCGGGAACCATGAGTATTACAATTATTGCGATGTGATGGATAGAGGATTGCAATGGAAATGGATGTTCAAGGAAAATGTAGGGTATTATCAAAATCAAGTGGTACGGATAGATGATACAGATTTTATCATGAGTACTTTGTGGTCTCAGATTTCTCCTGCTGATGAATATTTTGTATGGAAGGGTATGAATGATTTTCGTCAGATAATGTATCAGGGTAAATTGCTTCAAACGGAGGAGTTCAATAAGATGCATACTTCCTGTTTGGATTTTATCAAGCGAAGTCTGGCGGAAAGTACAGCAAAGCACATTGTGGTTGTGACACATCATCTTCCGACATTGGAGGTGGTAGCCAATCATCATAAAGGTTCTGTTCTAAACAGTGCGTTTGCCACAGATTTGAGTGGACTTATATTTGACAACCATATAGATGCTTGGATTTATGGGCACTCACACACCAATATTGATACTGAAATAAATGGTACAAAAGTGGTTTGCAATCAGATGGGATATATCTTTCAAAATGAACATATAACCAATGGCTTTGACCCAAGTAAATGTTTAATCTTGTGATAGGTGATTGCTTATCCTATAATTAATCTTATGCCTCAATGTGTCATATAGTAAATAAAAACGAATGGATTTATATACTATATGATATGTTGAGGCTTTTGGTTGGGCAAATAGGTATGCTACCGATATTCAGAATAAAGATCTTGTAGCGTATCATAGAATCCCCAACCACAATCCGATACGCTTTCGTTCCACTTTCGATTGAACTATCCCAATTTTTCGGATAGTTGCCTCTTTTTGTATGTTCTCCTGATTCGTAAAACTGTCCAAAATGTTAGTTGATAGTTCGTGCATCCACTCCAAGCAAATCAGCCATACGTGTTAAATGTATATTCTCCACGTTGCAAAATGAGCCAAACTCTTATTTGACCATTTCAACCGTATGGTTAAAATGGTCTGCTGTATTGAGTCCTTTATGATTGGCTATCGCAATGGATTTGTTTATTGTACGTGTGAATTTTTGATAGGTACTATAACCTAACGTAATGCACAAATCACGAGAAGTCCAATACTCTGAACCACTTTCATTTTGCTTTTTTATCTGCTCAAAATCAGAAGGGATAGGGGATATGCTACTTTCTTTCATCATCCTTATTACATTTTAGAATTGCGAAAACTTACTTATGCAAATCCGGTCTCAATTCCATATTATGCTTCTTGATAATTTCTTCCATAAGAGAGCCTTTCGGGACTATTTCATAGGAATAGGCTCTTTCAAATGCTTGTCGTCCGGCATCTGTCATAAGTCCTCGGTCTTCAAGATTTATACAGCGTTCTTTGTTTGACTCAGTCCAATGACTTCTTTTGCGACGAGGTGAAAGCCGTTGTGCGAGACGTCCGTCAGGCAATTTCTTTATAGTTGAATCAATCCATCCGAAGCATAATGCTTCCTCAACGACCTCAAAGTATGGAATACATTTGTATGTGGGCTGTTTAGAGCGTGAAGTGATAACCCAACACGATTTCGCTTGGTTGTGGTTATCCTTCAGCCAATTCCTTAGCTCGTTGCGGTCTGTGAAGTCCAGTAGATTGATAATTTCCATTTCTGCCTCTTGCTTGTAATTCAATTGTTTTGATGAATGTGAGGTATAACTCATTTGAGTATTGCCTTTTCTTAATGCAAATATATGCTATTATCAAATATAATTCGCTATATTTGCACTATAAAATCGAGTCAAAGAATGAAACTGAATAGAATAAAGGCTGTATTATCTGAAAAAGGTATATCTCAAACATGGTTGGCTAAGAAACTCGACAAGAGTTTCAGTATGGTAAATGCTTATGCGTGTAACAGGATTCAACCGAATTTGGAAACGCTTCAGCGGATTGCTGAGATCCTACAGGTTGATTTGAAAGATTTGATAACTGATAAAAAAGAGAGACAACAATAGAATTAATAGGTCTGATGGTTTTGGTTTCAGTTGTAATCTATGAAAATTAGAAAAACATTGGATGTCAATATGCTAACTATTTAAGAAAAACAATTTAATAAGGCAAGGATATGGCAATACAAAGCGAAGCTGCTTTAGAGAATGGACTTATCGCCACTCTCCGCAAAATGAACTACGAGTATGTTCAAATTGTGGAAGAGGGAAATCTTATGTCTAATTTCAAACGTCAACTGGAAATCCATAATAAAAAGCAGTTGGCGGAATTAGGCCGTACTGAGTTTACCGAAGCTGAATTTGAAAAGATACAGATATATCTTGAGGGAGGAACACGATTTGAGAAAGCCAAAAAACTTCGTGACCTTTTTCCTTTGGAAACAGAAAACGGACAACGTATTTGGGTAGAATTTCTCAACCGTCAGCATTGGTGTCAGAATGAGTTTCAGGTTTCCAATCAAATCACGGTGGAAGGTCGCAAAAAATGTCGTTATGATGTAACGATTCTTGTCAATGGTTTGCCCTTGGTGCAGATAGAACTCAAAAGACGTGGCATCGAACTCAAACAGGCTTACAATCAGATACAGCGTTACCATAAGACTTCATTTCATGGTTTGTTTGACTATATTCAACTATTTGTCATATCCAATGGTGTGAACACCCGTTATTTTGCCAATAATCCTAATAGCGGTTATAAGTTCACGTTCAACTGGACGGATGCAGGAAATGTGCCGTTTAACGAACTTGACAAATTTGCTGCATTCTTTTTTGATAAATGCACGTTGGGCAAGATGATTAGCAAATACATCGTGCTTCATGAGGGAGACAAATGCCTGATGGTGCTTCGCCCATACCAATTCTATGCCGTGGAAAAAATCCTCGACCGTGTGGTGAACTCCAATGACAACGGTTATATCTGGCATACTACAGGAGCCGGAAAAACGTTGACTTCATTCAAGGCAGCACAACTGGTTTCAGAATTGGACGATGTGGATAAAGTGATGTTTGTGGTAGACAGGCATGACCTTGACACGCAAACGCAATCGGAATATGAGGTGTTTGAGCCCGGTGCTGTGGATAGCACAGACAATACCGATGAGTTGGTTAAACGTCTCCAAAGCAATTCCAAAATTATCATCACCACGATACAGAAACTCAATACAGCCGTTAGCAAAACATGGTACAGCACGAAGATTGACGAAATCCGCAACGGGTTCTCGGAATGGTTGGAAGAGCAGTCGCCGCAGTTCAAGGAACGGCTCGTGACAATGTATAACCGCAAGTTCAACTGTTTCGTGCGCCCGAAGTATGACGGTTCGCACCAGACGTTTCCCGACCTCAATCTGAAAGGATTGGCAAGCCGGGGTATTCAAAGCGTTTATCCGTCGCAGAAGGATTGCGTCTGGATGATAAAACAGAATGGCGGCGGAATATGCGACCATGAAGTCGGAACAGGTAAAACACTGATAATGTGTATTGCAGCGCATGAAATGAAGCGTCTGAACTTGGCGCACAAGCCGATGATTATTGGTCTGAAAGCCAATGTCGCGGAGATTGCCGCCACTTATCAAGCTGCCTATCCGAATGCCCGCATCCTCTACGCTTCGGAAAAGGATTTCTCGACCGCCAACCGTGTGCGTTTCTTCAACAACATCAAAAACAATGACTATGATTGCGTCATCATGTCGCATGACCAGTTCGGCAAGATACCGCAGTCACCGGAGTTGCAGCAACGCATCCTGCAAGCGGAGCTTGACACGGTGGAGGAAAACCTCGAAGTCTTACGGCAGCAAGGCAAGAACGTGTCGCGGGCGATGCTGAAAGGATTGGAGAAGCGCAAGCACAACCTTGTGGCGAAGCTGGAGAAAGTGGAACACGCCATCAAGTCGCGCACAGATGACGTGGTGGACTTCAAACAGATGGGCATCGACCACATTTTCATAGACGAGAGCCACCAATTCAAGAACTTGACTTTCAACACCCGGCATGACCGTGTGGCGGGGTTGGGAAACTCGGAGGGGAGCCAGAAAGCCCTGAATATGCTTTTTGCCATACGAACTATACAGGAGCGTACGGGCAAAGACTTAGGGGCTACGTTCCTGTCCGGCACGACTATTTCCAACAGTCTGACGGAATTGTACCTGCTCTTTAAGTACCTGCGCCCGAAGGAACTGGAACGGCAGGATATCCGGTGCTTTGACGCATGGGCGGCTATCTTCGCCAAGAAGACGACCGATTTCGAGTTCAACGTGACGAACAACGTGGTGCAGAAGGAGCGTTTCCGCTACTTCATCAAAGTGCCGGAGCTTGCCGCCTTCTACAACGAGATAACCGACTACCGCACGGCAGAGGATGTGGGTGTGGATCGTCCGCACAAGAACGAGATACTACACCACATACCGCCTACACCCGACCAAGAGTATTTCATCAAACAACTGATGGAATTTGCCAAGACAGGTGACGCGACGTTGTTGGGCAGGTTGCCGCTGTCTGAAACGGAAGAGAAGGCTAAGATGCTCATCGCTACCGACTACGCGCGGAAGATGGCTTTGGATATGCGCATGATAGACCCCAATTACGAAGACCACTCCGACAACAAGGCGAGCCACTGCGCCAAAATGATAGCGGAGTATTACCACAAATACGATGCGCACAAAGGAACGCAGTTCGTGTTCTCCGACTTGGGTACATATCAGCCGGGGGAAGGATGGAACGTGTACAGCGAGATAAAACGCAAGTTGGTGGAGGATTACGGCATACCGGCAAGTGAGGTGCGCTTCATTCAGGAGTGTAAGACGGATAAGGCTCGTAAGGCGGTGATAGATGCCATGAACGCAGGGACAGTGCGAGTGCTGTTCGGCTCCACAAGTATGCTCGGAACGGGCGTGAATGCGCAGAAAAGATGCGTCGCCATCCATCACCTTGATACACCGTGGCGACCGTCCGACCTGCAACAGCGTGACGGACGGGGTGTTAGAGCCGGGAACGAGATTGCCAAGCATTTTGCCGAGAACAACGTGGATATCATCATCTACGCGGTGGAAAAGTCGCTGGACAGCTACAAGTTCAATCTGCTGCACTGCAAGCAGACGTTCATATCGCAGCTCAAAAGTGGAGCGATGGGCGCACGTACCATCGACGAGGGAGCAATGGACGAAAAATCGGGTATGAACTTCTCGGAGTATATGGCGTTGCTCTCCGGCAATACCGACCTTTTGGATAAGGCGAAATTAGAGAAGCGTATCGCCTCGCTCGAAGGGGAACGCAAGTCGTTCAACAAGGGCAAGCGCGATTCGGAGTTCAAGCTGGAATCCAAGACGGGAGAACTGCGCAACAACACGGCTTTCATCGAAGCCATGACGGAAGACTGGAACCGTTTTCTTTCCGTTGTGCAGACTGATAAGGAAGGCAGCCGCCTTAATCTTGTCAAGGTGGACGGCGTGGATTCAACGGATGAGAAGGTCATCGGTAAGCGTTTGCAGGAAATCGCCAAGAACGCCACGACTGGTGGACTGTACAAGGCTGTCGGGGAACTTTACGGCTTTCCGATAAAGGTGGTCAGCGAGAGGACACTCAAAGAAGGTCTGGAGTTCACCGACAACCGCTTCGTGGTGGAGGGGAACTACAAGTACACCTACAACAACGGGCATCTGGCGATGGCAGACCCGATTGCTGCCGCACGAAACTTTCTGAACGCATTGGAGAGGATTCCGACCATCATCGACCAGTACAAGTCTAAGAACGAAGTGCTGGAAAAGGAGATTCCGCAGTTGCAGGAGATAGCGGGCAAGGTGTGGAAGAAGGAGGACGAGCTGAAACAGCTGAAGTCCGAACTCGCCGCACTGGACCGCAAGATACAGCTTGAGCTGGCTCCGGCTCAGGAAAACACAGAAGAGAACCGGCAAGGCAACGAGAAAAAACAGACGGAACAACAGCCGGAAAGCCCGCACGTGGACTTTGTACGCAGTCATTTAATTATAGGGAGACCCGGTTTATCGGAATCCAAAGGTGTAAAACTTTAATATCGAAGTCTTGACAGAAAAAGCCAGTGGTTGAATTTTTCACCACTGGCTTTAATTCTAATAATTTTTCAATCTAATATGACCGAATCTATAACGTTAAATCATAGATTATGTGTCTATTTGTGAAGAAAAAGACGTAACTTTGTATCAAAATCAAATAAGCATAACAATGGAACCATCTATATACAGTTTTTCACTTTATACCGCACTGCCGTTGATGTTATTCTTCGGCTTTTATTTTTTGTTTGCAAAGACTCCTGAAAAGAAAATTTTCAAGAATTATCTCCGCTCTCGACAGATTATGGGTATAGCTATGCTACTGCTTTCGGCAAACTATTCGGTACATTTCTTCTTTGGTATCCGATTCAAAAATGCGGATTCTGCCATATTGATGAACATGTCCACATACTTCCTGTGCTATTCTCTGTTCAGTTCGGCATTGATAATGTTGCTTGATCGTTTTTACATTACCAAACGGCGTGTGTGGACACATATCATTTTATGGATTATATTCTCAACTCTTTCCGGAGTTGTGTTGTTCCTGTTGCCAAGCGGAATCATGCAAAAAATCTCTTTATTTGCTTTAGCTGTCTGGTTAATCGTTTTTGGAGTCGTTTTAGCTCGCAGAGTCATAATTGCATATCGTAGAGCCATTCGGATTTTCAATGAAACTCAGGCGGATGATATAGGCACATATATCGAATGGCTTTCCATATTCACTTATTGGGCTGTTATCTTCGGTGTCGGATGCGGATTGCTGACATTTCTGCCAGACAAATATGTTTTTATCTGGATTTTGTCGTCAATACCGTTCTACAGCTATCTTTTCTACAGCTATCAGAACTACCTGCTGTTCTATGAACAGGTGGAAAATGCTTTTGAGCAAGATATACAGTCTGAAGAAGAACTTCTGACAGATACGGAAACAGAACCTGAAATAGTTTCTGAGAAAGAAGTTCCAGTGTCCTATACAGAAATTATAGAGAAAGTGGCCAACTGGATAAAGACAGACGGCTATGTCCAGCAGGGACTTACCATAAAAGAACTGTCCGAAATACTTCATACGAACCGTACCTATCTTTCCGCTTATATCAAGACTACGTATAAAATGACATTCCGCGAATGGATAACCGGTCTCCGGTTGGAGTATGCGAAAAACATACTGAAGGAGCATCCGGAAATCAATATACAGAAGCTGGCTGAGTCTTCCGGTTTTCTTTCCCGCAGTAACTTTATCAAATCATTTACAGAGAAGGAAGGATGTACGCCTGGCAAGTGGAAAAAAGCAAATCTGGAATAATTTGTGTGGTAAAAAGCCGATGAAAAAGGTCTCAGAAGCTCATTTTCAAAAAGTGCTCAAGCGACAAAAAAGTGCTAATTCGACAAAAAAAGTGCTCAAACGACAATTTGAAAAGTGCTCAAACGACAATTTTTATAAAACGCAGTATTTCAACAGAAAAAGTTTTTGTAATATTTTTGGCATTTATTACCTTTGGAGAAGACAAAGATAATAAATTCAAGTTTATATGAGCAGAAAAATCACTTTTCTTACCCTGTTTCTGTGGCTGATGACGGTAACTTTTCCTGTCATTGCGCAGCAGAAAGCAGACACGACCTACACCTTCCGGTTCGTTCCGCAGAAGGACATGTTCTACGTGCCTTGGAATGGCAATGACACGGAACTTGCCCGCCTGTTGGAATGTATCGAAAACAACAAAGCAACAATTCTTGACGGCAAGCTGCCGCTATTGGTTGACGGCTACTGTAATTCACTGGGCAGTGAAGCCGAGAACCTTGCCACGGCGAAGATCCGTGCCAACCGTGTGAAATCCGAACTGATTATCCGTGCGGAAATAAAAGAGGAGAATTTCATTACCCGCAACCATGCGACTGAGGGTGATTTTGTCACCGTGCGCCTGACGGTACCGGTAAAGGAAACAGCCGTGACGGATGCGGAAGCAGAAGCACGACGCAAGGCGGAAGCCGAACGCTTAGAAACCGAGAAGCGTGCCGAGCAGGAACGGCTTGCCGAAGAGCAGCGCAAGGCGGAAGAAGCCCGACTTGCCGCTGAAAAGGCAGAAGCCGAGAAAGCCGCTCAACAAAATACACTTGCCGACACGCCGTCGGAAACCAAAATCACAACTGATTATCATCTCTCCCTGCGTGCCAACCTGCTGCGCTGGGCTACCCTGACACCAGATCTTGGCGTGGAATGGCGCATCTGCCCATCGTGGGGCATTGCCGTAAACGGCTCGTGGACTTCATGGACGTGGAGCGACAAGGACCGCCGCTATGCACTCTGGGAAGTGGCTCCGGAAGTGCGTTACTATATGGGTGAGAAGAAAGCCTGGTATCTGGGCGCGATGTTCAAGGCCGGACAGTTCAACTACAAGTTCTCCGAAGCAGGCAAGCAGGGCGACCTGATGGGTGGCGGCATCACCGCCGGCTATCAGCTGCGGCTGAACAAGGCACTGGCTCTTGATTTCAACCTCGGTTTGGGCTACCTGAATGCCGATTTCGAAAAATATGAAGTCATCGACGGCGTGCGTGTACGCCGCGGCAACGAAACAAAAGATTGGTGGGGTCCCATCAATGCCGGTGTGACATTGGTATGGAAGTTATTCTAACACGGAGGAATAGAATATGAAAGCAAGACAATATATAAATATGATGGGAATGGCAGCCGCCGTGCTGCTCTCTTCCTGCGTGAAGGACACGCTCTATGACACGCCACACCCCGACAGCGGGAAGATTGCGGTGACAGCCGACTGGTCGGCCCGCGGTGAGGGTATCGACATACCTGCCACGTGGACGGTCACCATGGGTGACTATACGGGTACGGAGACTTCCGCCACCCATGCCCCCGACCATCTGTTTGCTCCGGGCAGCTACACCCTTGCGGTGTGGAACCCGGCTGAAGGAATCACGGTGAACGGCACCACAGCCACCATTGCCGCAGCCACGGGAACCCGGGCAGGCACGGATACCTTTGTGAACAATGCCCCGGGATGGTTCTTCACCTATACGGAACAGGTGACCATCGAGAAAGACAAGGACTATCCGCTGACCGCCGCAATGAAGCAGCAGGTACGCGAACTGACGCTTATCATCAAACCGACGGGGGATGCCGCCGGACGCATCACGGAGATTGTTGCCCATCTGACGGGTGCAGCCGGAACACTCGACTTCGCTACCGATACCTACGGAGCCGCTTCAAACGTCGTGCTGCCCTTCACCAAGATTACCGAAGGTGACGATGCCGGCAAGTGGAAAGCCACGGTGCGGCTGCTGGGTGTGACCGGCACGGAACAACTGCTGACGGGTGAAATCCGCTATGCTGACGGCAACCCGACCCCCACCACGCTGAAAAGCGACATCACGGAAGCCCTCAAGGGGTTCAACACCGGAAAGGGCGAATCGCTGACCCTCGGCGGAACGCTGGTTGAGACTCCCGAAGGCATGGAAGTGGACGGAGCCGAAATCAACGGCTGGGAAGAAGTGAAAGGTGATGATGTAAATGCCGATTTGTAAATAATTAGCAAACCGAACGCAGAAGCAAAGCTTGCTTTGATTTTGCTAAGGTGCAGCAATTATTGAAATGGAATTTAACTAATATAATAACAGAATATAATGAAGACAAGATTTTTTGCACTTGCGATGCTCGCCCTCGCACTGGTAGCCTGCAACAACGACAACGAGAACCTGAACGGTGACCCCGTGGCCGCCCAGTTTACCGCCGACATCGCCCCCGCCACCCGCGCCAGCGGAACCACCTGGACTGGCGGCGACCGTATCGGCATCACCGACATCGGCAACGATTCCCAGTACGGCAACGTGCCTTTCATCCTGAAAAACGGGAAATTTGAGGCAGAAGGAAAGGTTATCTATATCGAAGATACAAAGACCCATACTTTCCGCGCCTACTATCCGTACAACGCGGTGGGAGGCATCCTCACAGCCACGACCGATGCCACGGCGCAGCAGAACCAGCCTGCCATCGACTTCCTCTTTGCTTCAGGAGCCACGGGAGACAAAAACAACCCGGTAGTAAGCTTCACCGACAAAACCGCCAAAGGCGGTGAAGACAACTCCTTCCACCACCGCATGAGCCAGATAACCCTTACCTTCGAGGCGGGCGACGGCGTGAATTTCAGCGTGGTCAAGCCTGAACGTTACACGCTGGACGGATTGTTACTCACCGGTACGTTCAACACGGCCGACGGTATTGCCACCGCAGACAACGGGGCACAGACCGGAGAACTGGCCATGAATTTGGCAGACGGCGTTCTCACGTCATCGATCATCCTCTTCCCGCAGACAGTTGCATCCCTGCCGTTGGTTGTGAATTACAAAGGTCAGGAATATCATGCCACACTCACCGTGCCCGAAGGCGCACTGCTGGCGGGCAACAACTATACCTATACCGTCAAGGTACGCAACAAAGTCCTTGAAGTCAGCGAAGCCACCATTGCAAAGTGGAACGATATAGACGGTGGAGATGTGGGCGCTGACCTGTAGGATTTTAATAATTAATCGATTAGAATGAAGAATTATGAGACATAGATTATTTATCCCCGCAGCCACCGCACTGCTGTTCGCCCTCGCCGCCTGCACGCAGGACGAACTTGCTGGCGATAACCGTCTGCCCGAAGGTGAATACCCCGTCGTCATCCGTGCCACCGGACTGTCCGTAGAAGCAACGCCGCTGGCAGCCCCTTCCACCCGTGCCGCTGTGGACGGCGACTGGCAGGGCGTCACTTCCGTGGCACTCAAGATGGGCGATGCGGTAAAGGAATACACCGTAACGGCTTCTACCGATTTCAAGAGTGCCACGCTTTCACGCGAGAACGACCCGCACTACTGGACCAGCCGCGACCCGATTACCGTATCGGCATGGTGGCCCTTCGACAATGCCGACATCACACAGATGCCTGCCGTGAAGGTGGCCGAAGACCAAAGCAAATTGGCTGACTTCCAGAACAGCGACTTCATCTCTGCTGAGAACCGGAAGGTGGAATTTAACAACCCGACACTCGAATTTACCCACCGCACGGCACGCGTGACAATCGAACTGAAGCCCGGCACGGGATTCACGAGCGTCGCCGGTGCCACGGTGAGCCTCGTGAGCCTGTCCGCCGATAACGGCAACCCGACCGCCATCAAGACCTACAACGCAAGCGGCAACACCTACGAGGCACTGACCGCCCCGCAGACCGTTGCGGCAGGCAAACCGTTCGTCAAGGTGGAACTCGGCGACGGCACCTTCTACTTCCGTCCGCAGAACAACGTCGTATTAGAAGCGGGCAGCCGCTATAAATATACCGTTAAGGTGAACGCCACCGGCTTGACGTTAGAGGGTTGCACCATCGGCAGCTGGGTTGACGGCGGCGGCGAGAGCGGCGAGGCTGAGGATTTGGGCTACATCTACGACAGCAACACCAAGACCTACACGGTCTATAACGCCAACGGCCTACTGGCATGGAACAAAGCCATACAAAAAGATGAATCGATAAATTGCACCCTCACCGCCGACATCGACCTGACGGGTAGGGAATGGACACGTTTAGACACATGGCCAGGCTACTCCGGCGTCTTTAATGGGCAGGGACACAGCATTACGGGATTAAACTTTTCAGCAGCGAGGTTTGGACTTTTTCTTTTTTTAAATCAAAGTGGAGTGATAAAGAACCTACAACTCATAGATGTGAATCTGGATGGCAGTAGTGGAGGAGCTGCTGGAATGGTGGACCGAAATCATGGCCAAATCATTGCCTGCTCTGTGACGGGAAAACTTACTGTACATAGTGGTGGTATAGCCAATGCAAATTATGGCGATATCATCGCTTGCTGGTTCAACGGCACATTGAAAGATGAGGCTGGCTGTGGAACTATAGTGCGTTTCAACTACAAGAATATAACTTCCTGTTATTGGGGAGGCAATGCCGAGCAAGGAGTACTCCGTAATGAAGGAGGAACGGTAGTTGCCACGAAGGTAGACGGCGCGACCGTGAAATGGCAGACAGCCGTCGACGGCATGAACACCGCCCTCA
>ERZ1027064.599-NODE-599-length-14939-cov-6.279024_pt1 | contig 14939 bp, 10 predicted proteins | sample MGYA00519422_ERZ1027064 | MGnify/ENA primary metagenome ERZ1027064 (study PRJEB26926, sample SAMN06164492) | human gut metagenome | biome: ENVO:00009003; feature: ENVO:2100002; material: ENVO:00002003 | host: Homo sapiens | place: USA | collected 2012 ... | reverse complement strand
CGGAGATGTGTATAAGAGACAGGGTAAAGGCCGATCATCTCGCGCTCCTTGGCAAGGGTCTCCAGCTGCGTCCAGTCGGCGCACGCCGGCAACACGGGGCGCTGGATGTCCACCAGCCCGCCGCCTCCGAAAAGGCTCTGCTGGGCGTTGTTCTTCTCGGCCTGGAAACGCTGTCCGTAACGCATCAGCTGTTCGATGAAGGTAATGCCGGTATTGTCACGTGCATCCGCCCCGAAGAACTTGCCCCGGTGGAAGCCCGATATCGAATCGAACCCGCCGGCATAGGCCAGGTTCTCGAAGCATTTGCGGTTCACGGCCGTGAAGTTCACGCGCTCCATCAGGTCGTATATATCCTTGAAGCGGCCGTTGGCGTTGCGTTCGGCGATGATGCTCTCCACGGCGGCTTCGCCGACACCCTTCACGGCCCCCAGACCGAAGCGCACGTCGCCCGCCTTGTTGGACGAGAAGGTGCGCATCGACTCGTTGATGTCCGGACCGAGCACACGGATTCCCATGCGCTTGCACTCGTTCATGTAGAGCGTGAGCTGCTTGATGTCCGCGAGGTTTCGGCTCAGCAGGGCCGCCATGAACTCCGAAGGGTAGTGGGCCTTCAGGTAGCCGGTCTGGTAAGCGACATAGGCATAGCAGGTCGAGTGCGACTTGTTGAAGGCATAGGAGGCGAACGCCTCCCAGTCGCCCCAGATCTTGTCGCAGACCTTCTCGTCATGTCCGCGCTGCTTACAGCCCTCGATGAACTTGGGCTTCATCTTGTCCAGCACGTCGCGCTTCTTCTTACCCATGGCCTTGCGCAGCGTGTCGGCCTCGCCGCCCGTGAACCCGGCGAGCTTCTGCGACAGCAACATGACCTGCTCCTGGTAGACCGTGATGCCGTAGGTGTCGCTCAGGTACTCCTCCATGTCGGCGATCTCGTAGGTCACCGGCTCCTGCCCGTGCTTGCGGGCGATGAAGTTGGGGATGTACTCCATCGGCCCCGGACGGTAGAGGGCGTTCATGGCGATCAGGTCCTCAAAGCGGTTGGGCCGGAGGTTGCGCAGGTGCTTTTTCATGCCGGGGGACTCGAACTGGAACAGTCCGGTCGTGTCCCCGCGGGCGAATACCTCGTAGGTTGCGGCATCATCGAGCGGAATGGCGTCGATATCCACGTCGATACCGTGTACGCTCTTGACGTTCGCCACGGCGTCCTTGATGATCGAAAGGGTGCGCAGACCCAGGAAATCCATCTTAATCAGGCCGACGCTCTCGACCTGCTTGCCCTCGAACTCCACCACGTTCAGGTCGGCGTCCTTGGCGACGGCCATCGGAGCGAAGTTTTCCAGGTCGTCCTGACCGATAATCACGCCGCAGGCGTGCACACCCGTCTGGCGGATCGACCCCTCGAGTTTTTCGGCATATTTCAGCGTGTTGCGGATCAGCGGATTCTGCGACTGGCGCTCCGCCGCAAGCTCGGGCGACTCCTGATAGACGAACTCGAAAGGAGCCTGCCCTTTGGCGGGCGCGACCTTGTCGGGCACGAGTTTCGCCAGTCGGTCGCTCTCCGAAAGGGCGAGCTTCTGCACGCGGGCCACGTCGCGGATCGCCAGCTTGGGCGCCATCGTACCGAACGTTACGATCTGGGCCACGCGTTTCTGCCCGTACTTGTGCACGCAGTAATGCAGCACGTCGTCGCGGCCGTCCTCGTCGAAATCGACATCGACATCCGGCAGGGAGATACGCTCGGGATTCAGGAATCGCTCGAACAGTAGGTCGTATTTTAGTGGATCTATGTTGGTGATTTTCAGACAGTATGCCACGACCGATCCGGCTGCTGAACCACGGCCCGGTCCGACCGACACGCCCATTTCGCGGGCCGCGCGGATGTAGTCCCACACGATGAGGAAGTAACCCGGGAATCCCATCCATTCGATCGTACTCAATTCGTACCGGATGCGTTTCTCGACCTCTTCGCTCAATTCGGCGCCATAGCGCAGGTGGGCTCCTTTGTAGGTTAGGTCTTTCAGGTAGCAGAACTGTTTGGCCGTCATCAGCTTTTCGCTGCGCTCCTTGCTCTCCTCCGCCCAGGCATCGAGCTCTTCGATGCTGTGGCAGGCATCGATTCGCGCCAGCTCTTCCTGATCTTCGATCTTCTTGACGAGCGATTCGCGCAACTCCTCGAAAGGCATGTGGAACTCCGGCGGCGGAGGGAAGTTGGGCATCAGAGGCGCATGGGTGAGTTTGTACTCCTCGACCTTGTCGGCGATCTCGAGCGTGGTGGCGAGTGCTTCGGGATGGTCGGGGAAGAGCTGCGCCATCTCCTCGGGCGATTTCAGATACTCCTGGAACGTATAGCGCATCCGATTGGGATCGTCCAGGTCGCGGCCGGTATTGAGGCAGATCAGATGATCGTGCGCCACGGCATCTTCGGCCAGAATGAAATGCACGTCGTTCGAGCAGATGTATTTGACTCCGCATTTGGCCGACAGCTCCAGCAGGGCCTTATTGACCAGCAACTGATTCTCGTACACGTCAGCGTCCTTGCGCGGATCGCCCGACGGATGGAGCTGCAACTCCAGGTAATAGTCGTCCCCGAAGACGCTTTTGAACCAGCGCACGACCTGTTCAGCCTCCTCCATGTCGTTGCGCATGATGGCCTGGGGAACTTCGCCGCCCAGACATGCCGAGCAGCAGATCAATCCCTCGTGGTATTGTTCCAGCAGTTTCTTGTCGATACGGGGCTTGTAATAGAATCCTTCGGTAAAGGAGTAGGATACGATCTTGCAGAGATTGTGGTAACCCGTGAGGTTCTTGGCCAGCAGAATCAGGTGATCGCCCGCCTTCTCGTCCTTGTCCTTTTCGAAGCGGTTACGCACGACGTAGGTTTCGCACCCCAGAATAGGCTTGATGCCCGCATCGGTGGCGACGTCGTGGAAGTTCTTGACGCCGTACATATTGCCGTGGTCGGTGATGGCCAAAGCCTTCATACCGAGGGATTTGGCTCGTTTGATGAGCGGTGATATAGCCGCTGCGCCGTCCAAGATGGAATATTGCGTATGTACGTGTAAATGGACGAAATCCGGCATAATTCGAAAATTTATGGTTTTGGGCCGTCCTTTGCGAAGGTACGGAAAAGTCGCGGGCAGAAGCAAATTTATCTGCGTCTTGCCGATGCTTAAGGCGAAGTCAAAGGTAGTGAAAAAATACGAAAGAATTTCCGTATTTCCAGGTAAAAATTGCCCGAACGATTCTACGCTGTTGAAAATGACGGGATAGGAAATATGTGGCAAAAATCTTGCAGCATTCCGAAAAAAAACGTATCTTGTAGATGAAGGGAACAACCGGATTTATCCGGTCCTGCATCGCCCGTTTTCGCCGGGTACGAACGGAGTTCGGAACCGGAAGCACGGAAGTTCGAAGAACCGAAAAACGACGGGATGCAAAGATTTAATAAAAATGTGATTATCAGTGGACCTCGTTGGGAATACGGTACTCCGAGTTCCCGCATTTTAGGAAAGGTCTGAATTTTAATGCGGCCAGAGGATACGAATAAATGTCCTGCGGATTCGATGCTGCGATTGTCAAACTGTTACATCGAAAGATATAATGGCCGAATAAATGTATCACCTAAACAGCGATGATTATGAAAGATGAAAAATTAGTCGTGTTGAGAGAGTGGAACTCTGTCACCGAAGCCGAAATGGCCAAATCGATTCTGGACGGAGCCGGAATTTTTTCGACGATCCGCAACGAATATATGTCGGCGATCTATCCCATCGGTACGATGCCGGCACAGCTCGTGGTCAAGGAGGAAGATGCGAAGCGGGCTGCCGAATTGCTCGACAAAATGCCGTAATTTATTATTTTGCAGCTATTCAAGGAGTTCGGGAAGCTCTTCAAGAAGCCCCCGAATTCCTTATGAACGGCTCGGAACAACCTCTGTTGCTTGCGACTTTCGAACGGTTCGGAGAAGGGGCGAAACTGCGTACCGAAAACGTCGATTCATAGCTTCAGGTCCGGAGAACGAAGTCGTCGGAAATGAAGCCGGCTTCGATAAGATCGGTCGAGCCGTGTCGGAGGATCCTTTATCGGTTCCAGATGGCCCAGGCAGCTTCCGCCTGCCCTACGAGCATGTCGAGTCCGTTGCACGTGTGTGCTCCCCGTTGCGCTCCGTAGTGCAGAAACAGCGTTTCGGCCGGATTGTAGATCAGGTCGAAAAGATAGTGGGAGGGCGTGACGAAAGCGTACGGAATGCGGGGCGCCTCTTCGACATTCGGATGCATCCCGACTGGGGAGGCATTGATAATGAGCCGATGCGAACCGATTACTTCATCCGATACTTCGTCGTACGTATAATTTCCCGTTGCCGGATTCCTCGATACCAGATCGAACGGAATTTCCATCTGTGCCAATACATATTGCACGGCTTGCGACGCCCCGCCCGTGCCCAGTACCAATGCCCGTTCGGGACGCTCCCCGCCGAGAAATGTTTCGAGGGAGGCGCGAAGTCCCGTCACATCCGTATTATAACCCGTCAGACGTCCGCCTTCGCAGCGCACGCAATTGACGGCCCCGATCATCCGGGTTTCCGGCAAAAGATCGTCCAGATAGGGTATGATCTGTTGTTTATAGGGAATCGTGACATTGAATCCCCGCAGTTCGGGCTGCGCTTCCAGCAAAGCGGGCAACTCCTCGATCGTTTTCAATTCGTAAAGGTCGTACCGGCAATCCGCGATGCCTTCGCGTGCGAATTTATCGGCGAAATACCGGGCTGAAAACGAGTGTCCCAGCGGGTAGCCTATCAGACCGTAGCGTTTCATAAGGTTTTAGTTTTGGGGAGCGGAGATTTTTTGAGCGACCCGCTTGCCGATGAATTCGATGACATAGATCAGAAGAAATCCTGCCAGCGCCAGTGCTACGGCCTGCCACAAGTGGGCATCGGCCTGACCGATCGCCTCGAAATGTCCCGGTGTAATGTTTTGTTCCACCAACGGGTGAACGGCACCCTGTGCATCCGTATAAGTTTCCACGACCTCTTTCCAGGGCCAGACTTTATTGAGCGATCCGACCATGAAACCCATGAGCAGGGAGATCGTCAGGTCGTGATGCTTGCGCAGCAGCCACGAAAGCAGGTGCGAAAAACTGATGATGCCGGCGACGGCTCCGACAGCGAAAAGCAGCAGGATACCCAGCCGGAATTCGCTGACAGCCTGTAAAATGTATTGGTATTTTCCCAGCAGCAGCAGGATGAAGGCGCCTGAAATTCCCGGAAGAATCATCGCGCAGATGGCAACAGCTCCCGAAAGCATGATAAACCACCAGTCGTTGGGCGTTTGCGTCGGGGAGGCGATCGTGATCCAGAATGCCAGCGCGGCGCCGACAAGCAGTCCCAGCAGCGAAGTGAGGTCCCACTTCCGAATATCCCGGGCGACGAAAGCCGCCGAAGCGACGATCAGTCCGAAAAAGAAGGACCAGATTTCGATCGGGTGATGCGCCAGCAGGTAAGTCATCAGCCGTGCCAGCGAGAAGATGGCGATACCGATACCCAGCAGTACGGAGAGGAGGAAGCTGCCGTTGATGTGGCGCCAGAATTTCTTGAATTCGAACCGGCCGAGCAATTTCAACGCAGTCGGATTGAAACTTTTGATCGACTCGATCAGTTCGCTGTAAATTCCCGAAATAAAGGCGATCGTTCCGCCCGATACTCCCGGGACAACATCCGCCATTCCCATTGCGCAGCCTTTCAGCGCCAACAGCACGTATCTGAACATAATCCGCTCTAATAAAAAGTTAGGCAATTCATCTTTCAATGTACCTTTTGACAATCGCAACGGCGAATCCGGTGTTCCCGGTTGTATCGGTAATGCTCCTGCCCATAGATCCCTTCCCGGAAGGGACTTAAGGCGCTTTACTCCCAAAGAGGTACACTAAAGTATATAATCACGAAAAGTTATCTCGTTCGTCGAAAACACGACGTTTCGCAAAAACGGCATTATAATAACATCGCATAGGTATTGCCGTTTCCGGCGATGTTTTGCTTGTGCAAAGATAGTATATGCGGGAAACATCGCAAGATTTTTTCGGGATAAAACCCTGAAAAAATCCATCCCGAACGAAGATTTAATAATTCGTTAATAATACCGTTCGAGGATTCCGCCTCCGACGACCCGTTCCCCTCGGTACAAAACGACGGGCTGCCCGGCGGCCGGGGCCCACGCGGAATCCTCCAGTTCGATCCGAATCCCCGAAGCGGTAGGGAAGACCGCTGCGTATCCCTCGGGGTTGCGGCCGATGCCCCGGATCACCGCACGGATATCGCGGGCACCGAATACCTCGTCGCTCTCTACCAGGCGACATTCCCCGACTTCCAGCGTACGATGCAACAACAGTTTCTCTTCTCCGGCTACGATCCGGTTTGCCGCCGTGTCGATAGCGACCACCGCCCAGCCCGGCGGCAGGTCGAGGCCCTTTTTCTGGCCGATGGTGTAGAGGGCCGCCCCGTCGTGCGTGCCGAGCCGATGTCCGGCAGAGTCGATGATGGGGCCGGGCCGGAGCGCTTCCGTTTTATCCCGACTTCGCAAGAAGTCGCGGCACGGGCGTCCCTCGAGAAAACAGACGCCCATACTCTCCCGACGGTCGGCGAGTTCTTCGACGATATTTCGTTTGATGACCGTTCCCATCGGAGTCAGCACCCGATCGAGGATCTCCTGCGGCAAGTCCCACAGGTAGTAGGACTGGTCCTTGCGGTTGTCGGCCGCACGGGTGACGTATCGTTTGCCGCCTGCGGAGGTAATGCGGAAATAGTGTCCCGTAGCGATGTAGCGAATCCCCAGTGCGTCGGCCTCTGCCGCAAGACAGGGCCATTTGATCCGACTGTTGCAGCGCGTGCACGGAGCCGGGGTACGCCCCCGGAAGTAACTGTCGGTAAAATAGTCCACCACCTCCCGTTCGAACCGCTCCCGCACCGACTGCATTCGCCAGGGAATCCCGAGTGCCCCGGCACGCAGACGCGCCTTTTCCAACAATGCGGAATCGCCTTTCATGTCGAGCGTCAGAGCCGTTACATGATATCCGGCCGTCTGCAGCAATCCGACGGCGGCGAAGCTGTCTATTCCGCCGCTGAAACCCAACAATACCCGATTATCCTTCATAAACTCCTGTCTTCATGAGAACCGGCTGCCGAAATTTCGGCAGCCGGTTCTGTCAAGCATATTCTTCCGGCTTCGGGTGTTCTTCTTCGAAGAATTCCGGTTTTTCCCGTTTGATGAACCCGATCACCTCTTCCAAGCCTTCGAGGAATTTGGAAAAATCCTCTTTGTAAAGGAATATTTTATGCCGGTCGTAACTGACCGTTCCATCCGGCGCCGTTTTCTTCCGGCTCTCCGTAATGGTAAGAAAATAATCGTTCGCACGCGTAGCGCGCACGTCCAGAAAATAGGTCCGCCGGCCGGCTTTTACGACTTTCGACAGGATCTGTTCGCCGAAATCTTCTCCATCCGTGCGGAAGGTATTCAGAGCAGCCATACAAGGTAATATTTTGAGGGTTATTCGTTTGTTCCATATGTAAATATAAAACAAATTTCGTTTTCCTGCAAATTCTTGTCCGTGATTATATACTCTTTGGGCATGCAGCGATTCAAACCCCTTCCGGGAAGGGAATTTCGGGGCAGGTAGAATTATAAATACAATCGGACCGTGAATACGCAACCGTCGGAAATAACGTGATGCAACCGCTTATTGCCGCTCATACTGCGCTTCCAGGAGTGGCAGCCCCTCTGCCTCCCAGTTTTTCAACAATTCGAACGCCCGGATGAAGTCGGCATCGTCCCTTGCATGCAATATCCGCAACAGAGCTCCCCGGTCGAAAAGCCGCTCTGCCAGCAATGCTTTGAGCAGGCGCTTGGTCCCCGCTTCGAGATCGGAACCTTCCGCCGGAGGTGTTACGCCCTGTTCCAGTCCCAGTCCGATCAACTCCTCATACATTTCATCGGGAACTTCGAACCGCTCCTCGAACGATGCGAACTCCGGATAATCCCGTTCCAGGGCTGCCCGGTTGCGGTCCAGGTAGTGCTGCATAAATTCAGGAAAGATATTTTTCCGCAGCAGGGCGTTCAGATAAGATACCTGCACCGTATCCTGTATTACGCACACGTCGGGCGCTATGCCTCCGCCGCCGTAAACCGTCCGGCCCGTGCGGAGTGTCCGGTAGGCCGGCGACGGAATCGTATCGGGCAGCGAATGAGTTCGGTAAGCCGTGCGATCCCCGCCTTTGACGTAAGGACATTGAATTTCCCGGCCCGAAGGCGTATGATAGCGGGCGATGACCAGACGCAAAGCCGACCCGTCCGGAAGCAGGTATTGCCGTTGCACCAACCCTTTTCCGAAACTGCGGCGCCCGACGATTATCGCGCGGTCCCAGTCCTGCAGCGCTCCGCTCACGATTTCGCTGGCCGATGCCGACCGTTCGTCGATCAGTACGACAAGCCGCCCTTCGGCCGGAAATACCGGATTCCGACGGGCGGAATGGACGACGGACGGGACGCTGCGGCCTTCGGTCGAAACGATCCGCGAGCCTTTGGGCAGAAAAAAGCCGGACAAAGCGATCGCCTGATCCAACAGTCCTCCGCCATTGCCCCGAAGATCGAGAATCAGCTCCTTCGGACGATCCAGTTCTTCGTAGGCCCGCTGCACCTCTCGCAGGGTCGTCTGACCGAAACGGATCAGTTTGATGTATCCCACCGCAGAATCGACGCGGTAAGCCAGTTCGACGGAGGGAACCGGAATTTCCCGTCGGACGATTTCGTACAAAATTGGTTGGCAAGCTCCTCTTCGAATCACTTCGATCTTTACTTTCGATCCGGCATCTCCCCGCATGGCGGAGATGAGCTCGGAGGCCGGGATCTCCTTCACGGTGCGTCCGTCCACCCGGACGATCCGGTCATCGGGACGGATGCCCGCTTCTTCGGCGGCTCCTTCCGGCAGGAGGGAGGTTACGACCAACGAATCACGGATCCACCGGGTCTGAATGCCTATTCCCCCGAACTTACCCCGATAGAGGCTCCAGAATTCAGCCATCTCCGCAGCCGAGGCATATTCGGTATGGGGATCGAGTTGCTGTACCATGCTGCGGATCGCCTCCTCGACCAACGGCGCCATATCGACCGAATCGACATACATCTTACGGATATATTCGTAAGACCGCTCCAGCTTGGCGAGCGACCGTCGTTGCGTCCGGTTGGGCCGGGGTACAGCGATATCGGCCGTCCGGAACGACGATAATCCCGCCACGGCCAGCAACAGCCCGAAAAACCACATGCTCCGCTTCATATCGAATTACATGATTGCATATTTTTCCGTCCGGCGTCCTCCCAGGCAGGTACCGCGAAACACCGGGAAATGATTTCCGACAGCGAGCAGGGAGGAAAGGCGTGAACCCCGTCTTCTTTCCAGCGATTCGGTAGAGCCATAGATACCGCCTCGGATGCACCCACATTCGGAACGGGGCGTATCCGCCGATAACTCTGCTCTCTCAACTACCGCCGGGCGCGGCTATTCCGCGTCCGCTCGGACAGGCGCTTCGGATTATCTATAACTAATTATCTAACGGAGTGCTTCGGCCAGTCGGGTGAACGGCACCTGGGTCTGTTCGCCGGAGGTCATATCCTTGATCGTCGCCACCCGTTCTTCCAGTTCCCGGCTGCCGACGATTACCACGCAGGGGATTCCCCGGCGATTGGCATACTCCATCTGTTTTTTCATCTTTCCGTTTTCGGGATATATCTCCGCCGGAATACCTGCGGCACGCACCTCCTGCAACAGTTTCAGCGAGGCATGCTCTTCCGCTTCGCCCAGATTGGCGAACATCACCCGGGCCACACAGCCCAGATCGGCCGGGAAGAGTCCGAGGCCGGTCATCACGTCGTAGATGCGGTCCGCACCGAACGAAATGCCGACACCCGACATGTTCGGCATTCCGAAGATGCCCGTCAGGTCGTCGTAGCGTCCGCCGCCGCAGATCGACCCGATGGCGAAATCGAGCGCCTTGACTTCGAAAATCGCTCCCGTATAATAATTGAGCCCCCGGGCCAGCGAGAAGTCGAGCTCGATCGGCAGCTCCACCCCCAGCCGGTTCACGTACCCGAAGATCGTTTCCATCTCGGAAATGCCTTCCAGTCCGACAACCGAGACGCCGATGACATCTCGCAACACAGCCAGTTTCCGTTCGTTATCGCCTGTCAATTCGAGTATCGGTTGCAGCTTTTCGATCGCATCGGAGCCGATGCCGCGTTCCGTCAATTCAGCCTTGACAGCCTCCAATCCGATCTTTTCCAGCTTGTCGATGGCGACCGTAATGTCGATCATCTTGTCCGCATGTCCGATGGTTTCAGCAATGCCGTACAGAATCTTGCGGTTGTTTACCTTCAGCGATACGTTAATTCCGAGCGTCCGAAAAACCCGCTCCACGATCTGTATGAGTTCCACTTCGCACAGCAGCGATCGGGTGCCGATCACATCCACGTCGCACTGGTAAAACTCCCGGTAGCGGCCTTTCTGCGGACGGTCGGCCCGCCAGACCGGTTGTATCTGGTAGCGTTTGAACGGAAAGGCTATTTCGCTCTGGTGCTGCACCACATAACGGGCAAAAGGCACCGTCAGATCGTAACGCAATCCTTTTTCGCAAATTCGGGAGGCCGTGCGCAACTCTTCGTCATTCAGGCCGGCGGCGTAATCCCCCGAATTGAGGATTTTGAAAAGCAGTTTGTCGCCTTCGTCGCCGTATTTGCCCAGCAGGGTGGAGAGGTTCTCCATCGCAGGCGTTTCGAGCGGACCGAAGCCGAAGGTGCGGAAAACGTCCCGGATTTTATCGAAAATATATTGGCGGCGCATCATCTCCAGCGGGGAGAAGTCGCGTGTGCCCTTGGGTATGGAGGGTTTCTGTGCCATTCTATTCTACCAGTTTTCTGTATTTTACACGATGGGGCTGCGTATCGCCGCCCTGCGCTTTCTTCCACTCCTCGTATTCGCTGTACGAACCTTCGTAGAAGACCACTTTCGAATCGCCCTCGAAGGAGAGGATGTGCGTGGCGATACGGTCGAGGAACCAGCGGTCGTGGGAGATCACGACGGCACAGCCGGCGAAATTCTCCAGACCCTCCTCCAGCGCACGCAACGTATTGACGTCGATGTCGTTGGTCGGCTCGTCCAGAAGCAGCACATTACCTTCCTCCTTGAGTGCGAGGGCCAGGTGCAGGCGGTTGCGCTCGCCGCCCGACAGCATGCCGCACTTCTTCTCCTGATCGGCGCCCGTGAAATTGAACCGGGCCACGTAAGCGCGGGCGTTCACCTGACGGTTGCCCAGCATAATCAGGTCGGTGCCCTGCGAAATCACCTCGTAAACGGTTTTTTCCGGGTCGATGGACTTGTGCTGCTGATCCACGTAGGCCAGTTTGACCGTCTGACCGACAGTGAAAGTTCCGGACGTAGGCTGTTCGAGTCCCATGATCATCCGGAAGAGGGTAGTCTTGCCCGTACCGTTGGGGCCGATCACGCCGACGATACCGGCAGGCGGCAGCGAGAAGTTCAGTCCCTCGTACAGCACCCGGTCGCCGAAAGCTTTCGATACGTCGTGCGCCTCGATCACCACATCCCCCAGACGCGGGCCGTTCGGGATGAATATTTCGAGCTTTTCCTCCTTCTGTTTGGTATCTTCGTTCATCAGCTTGTCATAGGCCGACAGACGGGCCTTCGACTTGGCATGACGTCCGGAGGGGGACATACGCACCCACTCCAACTCGCGTTCGAGGGTCTTGCGACGCTTCGACTCCTGCTTCTCCTCCATAGCCATACGGGTCGTCTTCTGCTCCAGCCAGCCCGAATAGTTTCCCTTCCAGGGAATACCTTCGCCGCGGTCGAGTTCCAGAATCCAGCCGGCCACGTTATCCAGGAAATAGCGGTCGTGCGTCACGGCGATCACCGTGCCCTTATATTGTTGCAGGTGCTGCTCCAGCCAGTCGATCGACTCGGCGTCGAGGTGGTTGGTCGGCTCGTCCAGCAGCAAGACGTCCGGCTGCTGCAAAAGCAGGCGGCACAAGGCCACGCGGCGGCGTTCGCCGCCCGAGAGTACTTTGACGCTCTGATCCGGGTCGGGACAGCGCAGGGCATCCATCGCACGCTCCAGTACGCTGTCCAGCTCCCAGCCGTTCACGTGGTCGATCTGTTCGTACAGTTCGCCCTGACGCTCGATGAGCCGGGCCATCTCTTCGTCATCCATCGGCTCGCAGAGCTTCTGGTTGATCTCCTCGTACTCCTTCAGCAGGGCTACGGTCGAGGCGCAGCCCTCTTCGACCACTTCGCGCACGGTCTTGGCATCGTCGAGTTTGGGTTCCTGCTCCAGGTAACCGACCGTATAACCGGGCGAGAAGACCACTTCACCCTGGAAATTTTTGTCGATACCCGCAATGATCTTCATCAGAGTCGATTTACCCGAGCCGTTCAGACCGATGATACCGATCTTGGCGCCGTAGAAGAACGAGAGGTAGATGTTGTTGAGAACTTTTTTCTGGTTGGTGAAGGTCTTGCTTACGCCGACCATCGAAAAGATGATTTTTTCGTCTGCCATATCTGTCTTTTTGAATTATTTGCGGAGTTGTACCGGAATAACGCAGGTCGCGCTGCAAGCCAACCTGTTTCGACTTGTCCGAAACGCGATCTGTCCGGGTCCGAATCTATTTGGGAACAAAGATAACGCAAACCGGGCGGAGCGCCAAATTTATTTGTTCTCTGCCGAAATGAGGCCTTTCCGCAAAGGCGCACGAGCAAATTCGCAGTGCGACCGCGTTGAGAAATTACAACGGAATGCCTCCGGCATAACTGGTGCTTTCGCCCGGATCGAAGTTTACGGGAAAGGAGATCAGATACCGGCAGGGGTGTCCCATTTCGAGAAGCGGCGTCCATTGTCCCGATGTGCCGAGAATCAGTTTCTGCACGTGTTCCGTCAGTGCAGGATGAGGTGATTCCGAAGCGCCGACCAAAGTGATTGTGCCGTCAGGTTCTATATAGAACTCGACACGTACGGTGCCGTACACACCCGCTTCGTACAATTTCGTATCATATACGAGATTTCGGTTCAAATATTCGCGGAAAGCCATCAATCCGTCCTTTTTACCCCGGAATGTCGGCTTGACGAAAGCTCCCGGCAGGAAATTCATATTGATCAGCATTTTTCGCACATACGGGATTTTTCGGCCGTCCTTGTATGCCGGGGTGAAAGGGTTCAATTCCGATAATGCCGTATTCAACAGCTCCCGGCTGCGCTGGGTCGGATTGAATCGCACTTCGCCCAGCGAATCGGGATATTGTACATCAACGCAGCGTCCCAGCGTGTCTATCGTAAACTTCATAAGCAATTCATGCGAGAGTTCTTCGATTCGGTAGCCGTCCCGCTTCATGACTTTCGTCACCTTCTTCTCGAATTGTTTGCGAAAAACATCCGGGTCGTCCGACCCTGCATATCGCGGCGGAATAATCTGCGCTGCTGCCGGCAAACTTATCAGGCAAAGAATGAGAGAAATTATTTTTCTCATAATGTAAATGTTTTATCTTAACCTGAAATCGACCGGAATACTAAACCTCTGTTGAATGGGAGCGCCAAAATAGGTCGCGGGTGTCCATTTGCCGGAAGTCGATAAAATAATTTTCTTAACACGATAACTCATTTTCGGATGCGGCGATTCCAATACTTTATCGATCTTGACAGAACCGTCCGTATCGACGATAAAGGTGATGATTACCCGGCCGGAAATGCCTGAATGTGCCAAATCTTGCGGGAAAACAATTTTTCTGCTGATATATCTTTGAAGCGCTGTAAAATCATTCGGCTCACTCTTTTTAAAGCAGGCTGGGGTAATTACTTCAGAGATGTAGGCGAAATCGTATTCCATCGTTTGTCGGTAAGGAACTTTTTCGCCCTTTTCCGTCGCGGGCTGAAAAGAATCGATTCCGGCCAACGCCGTGCGAAGCAGCTCCAGCGTCCGTTCTTTCACGATAATCGTTTGGCGGCGACAGGTGTCGGGAATCTCCAGATCGACGCAGCGTCCCAACGTATCGATGGTAAAATTCATCCAGAAATAGTGAATAAGGTCATCAGGAGTATAGCCGTCGCTATAGTAAACTTCAGTCACACGTTCCATAAGCGCTTGCCGGAACAGCTGAACATCGTCCGAACCTTGAAATAGGGGAGGAGTGGTTTGGGCCTCCGCAATCGTGCACGAAAAACAGGATAAAAACAAGAGCAGGATCTTTTTCATGGGAATTGGGTATAATATTTGATTAAAAATACGACATAATTCGTCGCGGTCCAAATATTCCTGCGGCAAAATGCAACGGATATAAAAAATTCCAATGCGAACATAAGAAATAAATAACGGTTATCGATGGCTTTTCCCGTTCGTTTATCGTATATTTGTAGAGAGAAATCAACCACACAAACAAATAAATTATTTTCAGTATGAGCAAAAGTGTTAAAGGTACCAGGACGGAGCAGAACCTGCTCAAAGCATTTGCCGGCGAGAGCCAGGCACGGACTCGTTATACGTTTTTCGCAAGCGTAGCCAAGAAAGAGGGTTACGAGCAGATCGCAGGTGTTTTTGCGGAAACTGCGGATCAGGAAAAAGAGCATGCGAAGCGTTTCTTCAAATTCCTCGAAGGTGGTATGGTTGAAATCACAGCAGCTTATCCGGCAGGCGTGATCGGAACAACTGCTGAAAACCTGGCTGCTGCTGCTGCCGGAGAAAACGAAGAGTGGGCTGACCTTTACCCTGCTTTCGCTGATATTGCTGAAGAAGAAGGATTTAAAACTATTGCTGTTGCTTTCCGTATGATTGCCAAGGTTGAGGCTGAACACGAAAAACGGTATCGCAAGCCTGTCTCTTATACACATCTCCGAGCCC
>ERZ1027064.593-NODE-593-length-15022-cov-4.729004_pt1 | contig 15022 bp, 13 predicted proteins | sample MGYA00519422_ERZ1027064 | MGnify/ENA primary metagenome ERZ1027064 (study PRJEB26926, sample SAMN06164492) | human gut metagenome | biome: ENVO:00009003; feature: ENVO:2100002; material: ENVO:00002003 | host: Homo sapiens | place: USA | collected 2012 ... | reverse complement strand
ATCCGTGGAGGAGCTGGTAAACAGCGACTTCAAGGAGTTCCACATCGGCGAACAGAACCTGGGCGTGGGCCAGGTCACCTGCCTGGACTCCATGGAGATGCTGGAGCGCAAGGACGAGTTCCTGGATGTGATGCGCCGCCTCCAGGAGGAGCACCACTACAATATGGTGATTCTCATGCTCACCGACGTGCTGCTGGAGGGCACGCAGCTGCTGTATGTGGGCAGCGACGAGGCCATCCGCAACGCCTTCTCCGCCGAGCCCAAGGACAACGCCCTGTTCCTCCCCGGCGTTATGAGCCGGAAAAAACAGGTCATTCCCATGCTGTCCGCCCTGTGGGGATAATTTTCACACCCGCAAGCAGAGCAGCTTCGGCTGCTCTGCTTTTTTCCGCCGGAGAACGGGATTTATCGGCAAATTTTTGAAAAAAGGTGTTGACAACCCCGCGGTGTCTGTGGTATATTAAGTCTTGCCTGTCGGGGAGACGACATGGCGGCGTAGCTCAGTTGGCTAGAGCATGCGGTTCATACCCGCAGTGTCACCGGTTCGAATCCAGTCGCCGCTACCATCGACTGGTGAGACGCCGACAGCGTCTCACCAGTCACCCCCCTCAGCAAAAAGACGGCCCGTTGGTCAAGTGGTTAAGACACGGCCCTTTCACGGCTGTAACATGGGTTCGAGTCCCGTACGGGTCACCACTTCGGCAATCCGTAAGGGGTTGCCGAATAAATGGAGGCTTAGCTCAGCTGGTTAGAGCGCCTGCTTCACACGCAGGAGGTCACTGGTTCGAGTCCAGCAGTCTCCACCAAAAAGTTCCTGATTTCTTACGAAATCAGGAGCTTTTCAGCATGTCAAAGAACCCCTGCTTTCATGCGGCGAAAGCAGGGGTTCTTTGACATGCTGAATCAAAACCTCCGGCTTAGCCGGAGGTTTTGATTTACCGCTTCTTTTCCCGCAGGGCCAGGGCGCGTTTGGCCACCACCGGGTCGGAGTCGTAATGGACATATCCCCCCCGGACCCGCTGGATGGCGTCGTTGCCCTTTCCGGCCAGGACGATGACGGCGCCTGCCGGGGCCTCCAGAATGGCCTGCTCCACGGCCCGGGTGCGGTCCAGCTGAATGGTGACCCGGGCGGGGCCGCCCTGGGCGGCGGCGTGGGCCAAGCGGCTGGCAATGTCGCCGGGGTCGTCAAAATCCGGATTGTCCGTGGTGAAGAAAATGCGGTCGGCATATTTGCCGCACATCTCGCCCATGCCCTGGATCCGCTGGGGCGAGCGGCCCCCGGCGATGCCGGTGACCACGGTGATGGGCGCGCCGGGATAATCCCGCTTCAGGTCCGTCAGCAGGGCCTGGGAGCTGGCCCGGTTGTGCATACAGTCCACCAGCACATGGACGCCGCCGCCCTCGTACCGGTTCATGCGGCCCGGAACCACCAGGCTGTCCAGGGCTGCGGCCATCCGGTCATGACCGGCCCCCAGCAGGCGGCCCACGCCGATGGCAGCCAGGGCGTTTTCGATATTGAAATCCCCGTCCATGGCCAGATGATAGTGGTGCAGCGTCTGGTCGCCCCGCTCCTGAACGGCGAACCGGAATCCGTGCTCCAGCTTCTCCACCTGGCGGACGGTCAGGTCGCAGTCGTCCCGGTCCATGCCCACCAGCAGCGTCTCCCGGCAGCAGCGGCGGGCGGTGTCGTACACCCGGTCAAACTGCGCCGTCTCCCGGCAGATCACCGCTCGGCTGCTGTTTTCCAGCAGATGCAGCTTGCACTGGAGATATTCCTCCATAGAGGCATGCTCCTTGGGGGAGATGTGGTCCTCACTGAAATTCAGGAACACGCCGATATCGAAATGCTCGCCATAGACCCGCTCCACCTGGTACGCCTGACTGGATACCTCGGCGGTCATATACGGCAGGCCATGGTCCCGGGCCTGGGCAAACAGCCATTGCAAATCCAGAGACTCCGGCGTGGTCAGGTGTATGTCCACATCCGGACCGCCGCAATACCGCCCGGCGGAGGAGCTGAGGCCCGTGGGACGGCCTGCCAGGGCGTTGGTAATGGCCTGGATCATATAGGAGGTGGTGGTCTTGCCCTTGGTGCCGGTGACGCCGATAAGGGTCAGGCTGTCGGAGGGCTCGTCGTAGAACCAGCGGGCCGCCAGGCTCTGCGCCTTGCGCACATCCGACACCCGGACGCAGGGGATATCCACCCCGGGAAAGTCTGTCTCCGCCAGGGCGCACACAGCCCCCCGGCTCCGGGCCATTTCCAGGTATTCCGGCTTGAAGCCATAGCCCTTGCAGATAAACAGGTCGCCGGGCCTGGCCTGACGGGAATCGTTGCAGATGCCGGTGACGGCGGCGTCCCGGTCTGCCGGGGCCGCCAGCAGCCCATGCTGCCGCAGCAGCACCTCCAGGGCGCGGATTTGTTTCATAGGTGTTCCTTCTTTCAGGGGGTTCATTTCATATTTAGTTTCCAATCGGATATACCGCAAAAGGGATTGGCGGCAGTGGGGGTAATGGGCTGCAGCGCCGCGCCGGCCGGCAGCAGGACGGAATAGCTCTTGAAGCACACGGGGACGATGGGGGCCTGGTCCGCCAGTTTTTTGCACAGGGCCGTCATGGCGGCGGCACGCCCGGCAGGCTCCGCCGCGCACAGGCCCGCCAGCAGCTGGTCCGTCTCCGGGTCGGCATAGCCGCCGAAGTTCAGGGACGCATAGCTTTGCAGCAGGGGGCGCAGATCCCAGTCGGCGGTGAGCTTCACCTCACAGAAGCACAAGTCAAAATCGCCGTTTTGCAGGGCCTGGAGATACTCCTCGTTGGGCAGAGCCTGCACCGTCACCTGCAGGTCATACTGGGACAGACCCGCTGCAATCTTCTGGGCGGTGGACACCTTGAAGCTGTTCTCCTGGTTCACCAGCAGCGTCAGGCTCCGGGTCTTGCCGGTGTGCAGACCCGCCGCCTCCAGGGCGGAGGCATAGCCGTCCGGGGAATAGGCCGTCTCCAGCTCCTTGGGATACAGGTCGCTGGCCGGGGACAGGGGGAAGTGGGCCGCCATGCCGTGGCCCAGCAGAAACGCGCTGACGCAGCCCGCCCGGTCCACCCCCAGGGTCACGGCCCGGCGGACAGCCGGATTGTCAAAGGGGGCGCGGCGGGTATTCAGGCACAGGTACTGCATGATGGATGTGGCGGCATCGGTATAATCACCGCTGCCGTAGACATTGGAGGTATCGGCTCCGGTCAGGTCACAGAACAGCAGCTGGATCTCCCGGGCGTAGAAGGCGTAGGACACGGAGTCCGTGTCCTTGCAGGCGGTAAGCTCAATGCGGTCCAGGGGCAGCGGCTTCCCCTGCCACCAGGAGGCGTTTTTCGCCAGGTGGGCGCCGCCCTCACCGCTGTAGGCATAGGGGCCGGTGCCGATGGGGAAGGTACTGCTCTCGGTGCCGGACTTCACGATGGGGATATCCAGCCGGGACACAAAGCTGCGGTTATCCGTCGTCAGACTGATGCGGACAGCTCCGCCGCTGACCCAGATGTCGGACACCTCCGCCAGCCGCCCGCTGTAACGGGCGGAGGTCTGGGCCCGGCGCAGGGCGTTCACCACGTCCCGTGCGGTGACGCTGGTGCCGTCGCTGAAGGAGGCGGCCCGCAGGGTGATGGTATAGGTATAGCGGGAGGCGTCGTAGGTATACGATTCCGCCAGGGCGGGCTGGGCCTCAAATTGCCCGTCCAGGGCAAACAGCCCCTCGTACAGCAGAGTCCCCAGGGTCAGCTGGGCCCCGTCGGGGCAGGTGATGGGGTCCGCCGTCTCCCCCTTCAGATACGGCAAGGCGAAGGATGTGAGCTTCACGTCCTTGTCCTTATCCTTGTTCTCCACGTTGTAATAATCCGTCAGGGTGCCGAAAATGTCGTCGGTGTTGTCCGACCAGTCGCACCCGGTCAGCACCGTCAGGCACAGGGCCAGCAGCGCCGCGAATATGCGCTTTTTCATGGAATACCTCGTTTTCACAGGCAGATCATGGCGATCTGAGCCCCCCGGTCCTGGCCCATCCGCCGGTGGGACCAATACAGGTCCGGGCGGCAGGCGGTGCAGTCGGGGCACACGTCGATCTGCGTGACCCCGGCCTTTTCCAGCCAGCGGGCGTTAACGCCCTTCAGGTCCACATGCCATTTCTGTCCCCGGCGGGTGATATACGGCTCCGCCTCCCGGCCCAGAGCGTCCCGCAGGGCCCGGGGCACGTCGGCATCCGTCTCGAAGCAGCAGGGACCGATGGCCGCGCCAATAGCGGCCCGCAGGTCCCGTGGGTCGGTGCCGAAGGTCTCCTGCATCCGGCGGACGGTCTTATATACGATGCCGGCAGCGGCGCCCCGCCAGCCGGCGTGGGCCGCGCCCACGGCCCGGCGCACCGGGTCGTACAGCAGGATGATACCGCAGTCGGCGGAGAACACCACCAGGGGAATATCCGGCGTGTCCGTGATCATGGCGTCCACGCTGGTATAGTCCCGCTCCCGGAACAGACCCTTGCCGCAGTCCTCCGCCGTCACATGGCGGACGTTGTCCTCATGGACCTGCTTGCTCAGCACCGCCCGGTGCTCGTCCGTACCCAGCACGGCACAGAAGCGGCGGTAATTCTCCCGGACCCGGTCCATATCGTCGCCCCGGCCTACCCCCAGGTTCAGAGAATCCCAGGGGGCCGGACTGACGCCGCCTGTCCGGGTGGAAAAGCCGTGGCGCACGCCGGACAGGACGGTGCTGGTCTTGATAAGCAGGCCGTTTTCCTCATGGGCCAGAAAGGACATGGGCAAACCCTCCGTTACGCGTTTCTGCCGCAGCAGTTCTTATACTTTTTGCCGCTGCCGCAGGGGCAGGGCTCGTTGCGGCCGATTTTCTTGACCTTGCGGGGCTGCTTTTTCACGGTGCCGTCGCCGCCGACACTCTCGGAGGTGGCGTTGGCCACCCGCTGGCGCTTGACCTCCTCGTTTTTCTGCAAACGCACGGAGTACAGCCGCCGGACGGTCTCGTCCTGGATGGCGGCGATCATCTCCTCGAACATCTCCAGCGACTCCTTCTTGTAGGCGATGATGGGGTCGGTCTGGGCATAAGCCCGCAGGCGGATGCCCTGGCGCAGGTCGCTCATGGCGTCGATATGCTCCATCCAGTATTCATCCACCACCCGCAGCAGCACCACGCGCTCCACCTCGCGCATGACGGGGGAAGTAAATTCGTCCTCCTTCTGCTGATAGTAGGCGGCGGCGGCCTGGGTAAAGGCATCAATGACAGCCTGGGCGTCCATGGTGTCCAGCTGCTCCTGGGTGAAGCGGACGGCGTACTTGGGGAAGTACAGGCCCTCCACCTGCCGCAGCAGCTCCTGGCAGGATGTCATATCCAGGTGATGGACGCCGGAGAAGGCATTCTGCACCAGGTGGGTGATGGAGGTGTTCATCATGTTCATGATGACGTCCTTCACGTCCATACCCTCCAGCACCTGGCGGCGCTGGCCATAGATGATCTCGCGCTGCTTGTTCATGACATCGTCATACTCCAGCACGGACTTACGGGCCTGGAAGTTCCGGGACTCCACGGTGGTCTGGGCCTGCTGGATGGAGCGGGTGAGCATCTTGCTCTCGATGGGCATATCCTCGTCGATCTTCATGCGCTCCATGGCGGCCTGGACCCGTTCGCCGCCGAACAGACGCATCAGGTCATCCTCCAGGGAGATGTAGAACCGGGTCTCGCCGGGGTCGCCCTGGCGGCCGGCACGGCCGCGCAGCTGGTTATCGATCCGGCGGGAATCATGGCGCTCGGTGCCGATGATGAACAGGCCGCCGGCCTGGCGCACCCGGTCCGCCTCGCCGGAGATCTCCTCCTTGTGCTGGCGGAGCTTGTCGGCGAACATCTGCCGGGCCTCCAGAATTTCACTGTTATCGGTCTCGGCATAGCCGGTGGCGTCGGCGATGACCTCGTCGGTGTAACCGGCCTTGCGCAGGTCGTTGGTGGCCATGTACTCGGCGTTGCCGCCCAGCATGATATCGGTACCACGGCCGGCCATGTTGGTGGCCACGGTAACGGCCCCGAACTGGCCCGCCTGGGCCACGATCTCGGCCTCCTTCTCGTGGTTCTTGGCGTTGAGCAGATTGTGGCGGATGCCCTCCTTGGTCAGCATCCGGCTCAGCAGCTCGTTCTTCTCGATGGACACGGTGCCCACCAGGACAGGCTGGCCCTTTTCGTGGCACTCCTTTACCTGGCGGATCACGGCCCGGTACTTCCCCTGCTCGGTTTTGTACACGGCGTCCTCGTTGTCGATACGGACCACCGGACGGTTGGTGGGGATCTCCACAATGTCCAGCTTATAGATGGTGGCAAACTCCTCCTCCTCGGTCATGGCCGTACCGGTCATACCGGAGAGCTTGCTGTACAGGCGGAAGTAGTTCTGGAACGTGATGGTAGCCAGGGTCTTGCTCTCCCGCTGGACGGAGACGTGCTCCTTGGCCTCGATGGCCTGGTGCAGGCCCTCGGAGTACCGGCGGCCGAACATCAGACGGCCGGTGAACTCGTCCACAATGATGATCTCGCCGTCCTTCACCACATAGTCCACGTCCCGCTTCATGGTGCCGTGGGCCTTGATGGCCTGGTTGATGTGGTGAGCGATGGTGCTGTTTTCGGGGTCGGACAGGTTCTCCAGGTGGAAGAACTCCTCGGCCTTGGCAATGCCCCGGGCCGTCAGGGTGGCGGTGCGGGCCTTTTCGTCCACAATGTAGTCCGCGTCCAGGCTCTCGTCCTCTGCGGCCTTGTCATCGGTCTCCGCCACCACATATTTTTTCAGCCGGCAGGAGAATGCCTCCGCCATGTCGTACAGCTGGGTGGATTTTTCCCCCATGCCGGAAATGATCAGGGGCGTCCGGGCTTCGTCGATGAGGATGGAGTCCACCTCGTCCACAATGGCGAAGCTGTGGCCCCGCTGGACCTGCTCGTTCTTATAGATGGCCATGTTGTCCCGCAGGTAATCAAAGCCCATCTCATTGTTGGTGCCGTAGGTGATGTCGGCGGCGTAGGCAGCCTGGCGCTCCTCCTTGGTCAGGTCGTGGATAATGAGGCCCACGGTCAGGCCCATGAAGCGGTGGACCTTGCCCATCCACTCGCTGTCGCGCTTGGCCAGATAGTCGTTGACGGTGACGATATGAACGCCATTGCCGGAGAGGGCGTTGAGGTAGGCAGGCAGAGTGGCCACCAGGGTCTTGCCTTCACCGGTTTTCATCTCGGCGATGCGTCCCTGATGCAGGACAATGCCGCCGATGAGCTGCACCCGGTAGGGCCGCAGGCCCAGCACCCGGTCCGCCGCCTCCCGGACGGCGGCAAAGGCCTCCGGCAGGATATCGTCCAGGGTCTCCCCCTGCTGCAGGCGCTGCTTGAACTCCGGGGTCTTGGCCTGAAGCTGCTCGTCGGTGAGCTGGCGGTATTTGTCCTCCAGGGCCTCGATCTTGTCGGCGATGGGATAAATGGACTTCAGCTCCCGCTGGCTGTAGGTTCCGAAAATTTTCTGGATCAGTCCCATAGTTTGATTCCTTTCTGCTGATAAAAAATGTGCAAAGCACCAGAATATACAAATACTTATATAGTATACCACACCGCCCCCGGCTATGCAAATGAAAAACTTATGAACAAGCCCGGGGAAAGCGCCTGAAATCGCGGCCTCGCAGTTTTGTCGAAAAAAATCTATCATCTTAACGCGTTTTTAGCGTTTTCTTAACGCGGATATATGATACAATACTGTCATCAACCAGGGGAGAGGGGTAATTGACCTTGAAGCACTTTCAGATCCGCTGGCCCCAGGAGTGGCTGAAGCGGACCCGCCTGTTCCGGACGGACATGCTGTCCTATTCCGGAAAGGACTTCATCGTGTCCGTGTCGCTGTATCTGGTGTCGGTGATCTGCTGCCTGGTGCTGCGGAACTTCGATCCCCAAAACGACACCAGCTATGTGTCCATGATCTTTCTGCTGGACGTATTCCTGACGGCTCTGCTGACGGACGGCTTCTTTTTCAGTCTGACCATCGCCGTGTTCGCAGTGCTCAGCGTGGACTATATCTTCACCCCGCCGTATTGGGAGGTCAGCTTCACGCTGGCCGGCTTCCCGCTGACGTTTTTGGTGATGATGACTATTTGCGTTGCCACCGGCATCGTTACCAGCCGGGCCAAGCGGGTCAGCGAGATGGAACGGGAGGCTGAGCGGGAAAAGATCCACAGCAACCTTCTGCGGGCCGTATCCCACGATATCCGCACCCCGCTGACAGGCATTGTGGGGGCCACCAACGTCCTGCTGGAGCAGGATGCCGACCTGACACCGCAGCAGCGGCGGGAGCTGCTGCAAAACGCCAACGAGGAGGCCCAATGGCTCATCCACATTGTGGAGAACCTCCTGTCCATCACCCGCATCGGCGCGGGAGAGGACGCCCGGGTCACCAAGACCCCAGAGGCAGCGGAGGAGGTCATTGAGGGCGCTGTGGGCAAATTCCGGCGGAGCTATCCTCAAATCGACGTGCGGGTGAACCTGCCGGAGGACTTCTTTCTGGTGCCCATGGACCCGCTGCTGATTCAGCAGGTGCTGACGAACCTGCTGGAAAACGCCGCCGTTCACGGCGTCACCACCACCCGGGTAACGGTGTCCTTGGAAAAGCGCGGCCGGTGGGCCCGGTTCACCGTGGAGGACAACGGCCGCGGCATTCCGGAGCTTCGGCTGCACAACCTGTTCGACGGCACCCAGAGCGCCCAGCAGGGAGACAGCACCCGCAGCATGGGCATTGGTCTGTCCGTGTGCAAAACCGTGGTGGCGGCCCACCGCGGCAAAATAAACGGAGAAAACAAAAAGGGGGGCGGCGCCCGGTTCACCGTGGACCTACCCCTGGAGGAGGAAGAACATGAAGATCAAGGATAAGATTTTGATCGTGGAGGATGAGCAGAGCATCAGCAATTTCATCTCCATGGTCCTCAACGCCAATGGGTATGACACCATCATCGTGGGCAGCGGTGAAGAAGCGCTGACCATGATCGCCTCCCACTGCCCGGACCTGATTGTTCTGGACCTGGGCCTGCCGGATATGGACGGCATGGAGGTGCTCAAGTCCGTGCGCAAATGGTCCAACCTGCCGGTGGTGGTGGTGTCCGCCCGGAACCATGAGCACGACAAGGTGGACGCCCTGGATTACGGCGCCGACGACTATCTGGTGAAGCCCTTCGGCACCTCCGAGCTGCTGGCCCGCATCCGCACCGCCATCCGCCATACCCGCACCACCCTGGCCAATTCCCAGATCGCCCAGTCCGGCAAATTCACCGCTGGGGACCTGACCATCGACTATGACAAGCATCAGGTGCTGATCCGGGGCGAAAACGCCAAGCTGACGGTGAACGAATACAAGATCGTGGCCCTGCTGGGCAAATATGCCGGCAAGGTGCTGACCTATGACTTCATCATCCGGGAGCTGTGGGGTCCCAAGGCCAAGGCCGACAACCAGATCCTGCGGGTGAACATGGCCAATATCCGCCGCAAGATCGAGGAGACGCCCGGCCAGCCCCAGTACATCTTCACCGAGGTGGGCGTGGGCTACCGTATGCGGGAAGGCGACTGACTTTTTTGAAACACTCAAATACCGGTGGGGGATTCCCTGCCGGTATTTGTATTTAACGGTTGTTTATTTGATTTGTATCCGTTTTGTAACTACTTCTTTGTGCATCGTGCTGTATAATAAGAGATATTCTGAAACATAAAAGGAGGAGCCCGCCATGGGAAACGCACCTGATCTGGACTGGGGGAAGCTATTCAAGGCTGTATGGAGATATGTTCTGCTGCTTGTGGGCGCATGGCTGGCCCTGCGCTATTGCAGCTATCACGACAGTGTCATGGGCATGTTCTTCGTGGCCTGCGTGGTGGTGATCATCTGCACCGCCATGATCATCCGCCGGCTGAACCGGCTGCAAAAGACCATGGAGGAGAAAAAGTAACCGCACTCCGTTTATTATTTAACGGGTTTCGTAGCAATTGTGTATCAAAATTGTAAAATAGGACTATCTTTTTCCAAACGTATATGGTACAATCAGAATATCCCGAATGTACGCAGTACAACACTGTGCCGAAAAAGGTAGGTCTTATCTTATGGAACACAACGCGATCCTGGACAGCCGGCTGTCCCTGAGCAGCAACATTCCCCTGTACGCCCAGCTGGTGGGCATCATCAAGCGGGAGATCTCCTCCGGCGCGCTGAAGATCGGGGACCTGCTGCCGTCGGAGGCGGAGCTGTGCCGGGCGCTGGATATCAGTCGAAACACCGCCCGCCAGGCCATCGGCGAGCTGGAGGACGAGGGCCTGGTGGTCCGCAAGCGGGGCAAGGGCACCTTCGTGGCCGACCCCAACAGCAACCGCCGGGGCGTGCGCTACTCCTTCACCACGGAGGTCTCCTCTCTGGGCAAGACGCCGTCGTCCACCCTGGTGGATTTCGGCGTAGTGATCCCCACCCGGGCCATCTGCCAGCGGATGGACCTGCAGGAGGGCACTCACGTCTATTGCTTCACCCGCATCCGCAATGTGGACGGGGAGCCGCTGATCCTGGAAACCTCCTACTATCCCCAGTACATCTATCCCAATCTCACCCGGGAAATGGTCCAGACCCACAGCTTCTACAGTCTGCTGTATCATGTGGGCATCACACCGTTTTCCGCGGAGGATTCCTATGAATCCGTGATCCTGGATGCCCCCCGGGCCAGCCTTCTGGGCGTGGAGCCCGGCAGCTGTGCCTTTTACCATCAGCGCCGCACCCGCACCGAGGATGGCCGCATTTATGAGTACACCCGCAGCTATATCCGCGGCGACCGGGTCCGTCTGGACGTACACATGCAGAAAAGCGGCATGAGCTTCAGCCGCATCATCGACTGAACGATCAGCCCCTCCGGCCCAGGCCGGAGGGGCTGATTTATGCGCGGTCATTCCCCGGCGGTGTCCGTGGGAGCCGGTATTTCTTCATAGAACACGTCCAGAATCAGGTCGTACAGGGCCTGCTGATCCACCGTCAGCTCCACCCGGTTGCCCTGGCCCAGAACAGCATCGCCGGTAACCCGGAGCATGTCCCCGGAAAAGCTCATGCCCGCGGCCTGGGTGGCCAGATAAGACAGCTTGCCCAGGTCCAGGTCCGTCAGCACATAGTCGCTGACGGCGTTATACAGAGGAACGACGCTGGCGGGGCTGGCCGCCACCCGGTCCTTGGCCTGGCTGATCAGGGCCAGCATATACTGCTTCTGCCGCTTCATGCGGTCCTCGTTGCCGGTGGCATCGCCCCGGCGGGCCTGGATATACAGCCGCGCCTGCCGCCCGGTAAGGGTCACATCCTGGCCCGGGTACATGTTCCACCCGTCGGGAATATCGGTGAAGGGATAGTCGTCCAGCACACTGACGGTGACGCCGCCCACGGCGTCGTTGAGCCGCCCGATGCCGCCCATATAAAAGGCGGCGCAGCCGTCGAACTGCAAGCCGTAAAACAGCTGGGACACCGCCTCCTGGCACAGGCGGCAGCTCTCATACAGGCCGTCTCCGTTGGAGTAGGACAGGGCCAGCTGGGTGTGGGCCGCGCCGGACACCTGACCGTTCTGGTCCAGCACCGCAATATCGCACATGGTGTCCCGGGACACGGAAATCAGTGTCATCCGGTTGGCGTCGGTGTCCAGGGCCGCCACCAGGATCACGTCCGCCTGGTTGTCGCTGCCATAGGGCAGGGGTGCGGCAGGCTTATTGTCGGAATCCACGCCGATAAGCAGCAGATTCACCATATGGTCCTTATAGCGGTAGTATTTGCCGTCGTGGAGGACGGTGTAGCTGTCCAGCTGCTGGGTATCGTCAGGGGTGTCGGTGGGGGCCGTGCCCTGGTTCCGCAGGCTGCTGCGCCCGTGGAGCCAGATCCCCGCCACCACGGCGCACAGCGTCAGCGTCACCGCCATAAGGATGATGAAAATCAGCAGCGGCGTGGACAGGCGCTTTTTCTTCTGTTCCGGCTGGGTCTGTTTTTCCTGTTCCATAGGGTCTCCTTATCTCATTGGGGTCGTTTATTTGACCACGTCATATGTCTCCGTCAGCACACCCTGGAGCAGAAACCGCTGCATGCGGTTCTGGCGGTAGCAGGTGGACAGAGTCAGCACCCGATCCCCTGCCTGAGGAAACAGGTCCCGGCGGTAATTGGCGTTGATGGCCTCCCCCAGGGAGGCAAAATAGTCCGCAAACTGCTGGGGGTCCGTAAAATCGTGGCACAGCAGCAGGTGCTCGCTGGAGTGGGGATAGGCGGCGAAAATGGTGTATTCATACACCTTGTCCGGGGTGTAAACGATAATCTTCTGGTTTTTGGCGAAAAACTCCGCATCGGCAAAGTTGTTCACCTGGGCAAACATGGTCTGGGACTGGCGGTTGTGGCCATACAGCACCGTCACCGGGTCCTGAAAGGTGGTGGTGTTGTACCGCTGGGAAAAAATGCTGCCGCCGGAGTAATAGGACCGATCCACCCCGTGATCGTCGTAAAACAGGTCGTCTGCGGCGCTCTGGACCACGGCATAGTTGATGTTGGTGCCGGGCACCTCGATCCAGGCGTAGATTTCCGGATTGACGTCGTGGAGACTGTCAAAGTCCACATTGATGGCCATATATTTGCCGTCGTTCTGGGGGTCCAGGGGCTCCACCACCTGGCCGGAGCGGACGCCGCTGCCCAGCTTATCGCTGACAGACTTGCCCCGGACATACTGGACGATAAACAGAATGCAGAAAACACACACGATCACCGCAATAACGGCCACCACCGTCAGCAGGATGCGCACAGGACGCTTCATAGGACATTTCTCCTTTGTTCAGAACGGAAAAAAGGCCCCATAAACGGCACAGCATTTATGGGGCTCCTTCTTTATAAAATGGGGACGTTTTATGCCCGGGCACGGGCCTTTTTGGTGCAGACATAGGCCACGCCGCCGCTGACGGCAATGGTCATCACCACGCTGCCGATGCCCAGGTCGTAACCGGTCTGGGGAGAGGTGGGCGTGGTATCGGTGTTGTCGTCATGCTTGGGACTGGGGACATAGCCGCCGTCGGCAAAGGCAGTGACGGAGAGCATGCAGCCCAGCATCACAATAACCGTCAGCATAGCAAGAATCTTTTTCATGGTAACATAACCCTCCATTACCTCATTCGTTACCACCATTATAATGTACACTTACGGAAAAAGCAAGTACTTTTTTGCAGAAACTCAAAAATCATCTATTGAAGTGGGCAGCACTTACACCCCTGTCAGGTCAAACGCCGGGGTATACTCCTCCCGGGCAGAGGTGCGCTCCTGGGTGAAGCCGTCGCGGATGCCGCAGTTTTCCATATAGGCTGCCGCCGCCCGATACTCCGCCCGGGTAACGTGGCGGGCCAGCGGGCCCACGGCTCCGGGCTGGGGCGTGTACTGGCTCATCAGGGAAAACAGCACCTCCCCGGGCCGGAAGGTCTCCGCCACCCAGTCAATGACCCGGCGGGTATTGTCCAGCTGTCCCGGCAGTACCAGGTGTCGGATCAGCACCCCCCGCACCAGCAGGCCGTCCCGCAGCTGATAGGGTCCCGTCTGGCGGAACATCTCGCATATGGCGCTTCGCGCCGCGGCGGGATAGTCTCCGGCGCCGGACAGCCGCCGGGCCGGCTCCTCCAGGGCGTATTTCATGTCCGGCAGATATACCTGCACCTTGCCCTCCAGCAGGCGGAGCGTCTCCACCCGCTCATAGCCGCCGGTGTTGCACACCACCGGCACCGGCAGGGACGGCTCCAGGGCCTGAGCCACCCAGGGAGCGAAGTGTCCCGGCGTCACCAGGTTGATGTTGTGAGCGCCCTGCCGGATCAGCTCCCGGAAGATCTCCCGCAGCCGGTCCACGGACACGGGCTTTCCCACGCCCTGGGCGGAGATCTCATGGTTCTGGCAGAATACGCAGCCCAGGGTGCAGCCGGAGAAGAACACCGTGCCGCTGCCCCGGGTGCCGCTGATGCAGGGCTCCTCCCACATGTGGAGCCCCGCCCGGGCCACCACCGGCCCTGCCGGCATCCGGCAGAAGCCGCTTCCCGCCGTCTCCGTGCGCTCCGCGCCGCACAGCCGGGGGCAAAGGGTGCATCTCATACCTTGTGAATATCGAAGTCCGGGCCCAGGTCCCCTGCCATCCAGTGGCGGCGGCAGAGGCTGGTATACCGGTCGTTGGCCCCCAGCACCACCTGCTCGCCCTCCTTCACCACCCGGCCCTGTCCGTCAAACCGTGCGTTGAAGGCGGCCTTTTTGCCGCACCAGCAGACGGTCTTGACCTCCTCCAGCTTGTCCGCCATAGCCAGCAGATAATAGCTGCCCTCGAACAGCTGGCCCCGGAAGTCTGCCTTCAGGCCGTAGCACAGCACGGGGATGCCGCAGTCGTCCACCAGGTGGACCAGGTAAAATACCTCATCCTTGGTGAGAAACTGGGCCTCGTCAATGATGATGCAGGCGTATTTCTGCAATTCCTCATCGGGCCGGGCCCGCATTTCGTCAAAATACACACAGGGATGGGTCAGGCCGATGCGGGAGGTGACCATGTGATCTCCGTCCCGGGTATCCAGGCGGGGCTTCACCATCAGGGTCTCCTGGCCCCGCTCCTCGTAATTGAACCGCGCCATCAGAGCGTTGGCGGTTTTGCTGGAGCCCATGGCCCCATATTTGAAATAAAGCTGCGCCATCGTCATTCTCCTTCTGCGGGCAGGGCCCGCGTGAATTTTTCAAAGGCGGAGGGCACCGCCAGCCGGGCCCGTATCGTCCCATCGGCCCAGAGCCAATCCTCCGGCCCCCGGCCCTCCACCTGCACCAGGTAGCCGGTCATGTCCCAGCGGATGTGGGTGAACAGGTGCCTGGCCTCCAGCTGCCGCAGCCACCGGTGGGCCGTCAGGCCCCAGGCGCGCAGCTGCTGCGCCGCCTGCTCCTCCGTCAGCCGTCCGGGAACATGGGGATATTCCCACAGCCCC